>JAEEGL017057697.1_pt1 | contig 105075 bp, 112 predicted proteins | sample 9134231 | NCBI WGS metagenome assembly JAEEGL01 (sample SAMN16246548, study PRJNA631951) | gut metagenome | biome: gut microbiome; feature: rumen; material: fiber-attached | host: Bos | place: Iran: Karaj | collected 2018-10
CAATGGTATCTATTTTATAAAACAATTTAAAATTGTCTGCCTCCGTTTTTTTATTATCAGCTGTGACATCAATTACAATACCATCTGTATAAGCACTTACTGGGGAGAGTGTTGCATTTATTTGATATGGTTTAAGTGATACAGTTAACCCCCTAATATCACCTACGGTTAAAACTAAAGACGTTTTTTGAGTACGCCAAGAAAGCCATGCAAAAGTACCACTAATTATTACTAGTGCTAAAGAAAGAATCATAATAAATACTTTTCTGTTATTTTTTTCCATGGCAGACTCTCCTATACTAATAAAATTATAGCAGAAAAAAGAGATTATTTCAATAAAAAAGACTATACAAATACTTTGTATGGTCTAGTTTTATTATCTATATTTTTATATAATGCTAATAGATTATTATTGCCATCTATTATAAATGCTTTTTCTTCCTTGAATAAATTATCTAATACCATTCCATTTGATACTTTCTTGGCTAATTCTTTATCTACCTTTATTTTAGGTATATCTGGAAAAGCAGCTAAGATATTAATTACTTGATAATTACCATTTTTAATATCATCTAAAGTATAACTATCAGTAATACTGAAATTACCTATTTTAGTTCTTATCAGTGATTTCATAACTGCTGGAGTATTTAGTTTATCTCCGATATCTCTAATTAAACTTCTTATATATGTTCCTTTACTAACAGTACATTTTAGTTTAAATGACATTTTATTATCCTCTTTTTTGATGTCTGATACGTTGATATTTTTAATATTAACTTCTTTTTTTGGTAAATCAACGGGTATATTGCCTCTAGCATATTCATATAGTTTTCTACCATTAACTTTAACAGCTGAATATTTTGGAACCGTTTGCATGTATTTACCTTTAAAAGAATTGATAGCATTTATTATTTTTTCATTCTGAAGATCTACGTTTTTTTCTTTTAAAATGGTAGCATTTTTATCTAAATCAAGAGTGTCGGTTTCTATTCCAAGGATGACTTCGGCCACATATTCTTTGTCATCGTTATCCATAAATTCTATCATTTTAAGAGCTTTACCTAGAGCAATAATTAACACTCCACTAGCATTAGGATCCAAAGTCCCTGTATGTCCTACTTTTCTTGTGTTAAATTCGTGAGAAATTTTGTTAACGACGTCTCTACTTGTGTATCCTAAAGGTTTATCAACAATTAAGAAGCCATCCATTACTGAGTTAGTTCCTCTTTAATAGCATTAATTATATCATCTTTTGTCTCTTTAAAATTACCGGTAGTTTTAATGCCAGCAGCCATTTTATGGCCACCTCCACCAAACTTTTGGGCTACTTTATTGACATCTACTTTGCCATTAGAACGTAAAGAGATACGGTAGTTACCATTATCTTCACGCATGAATACTGATACCTCCACGCCACCAACATTTCTGCCTAAATCGACTAGTCCTTCATGGTCTCCCATCTTGGCTCCTACGTTAGCCATATCTTCTTGAGAAATGTAAGAAAAAGCAATTTTAGAGTCATCAAATAGTTCTAATCTATCAAGAGTCATTTTCATAAGTAAATATTGTGCCATACTCTTTTTGGATAATACTAAATAATAAATCTTATGGATATCAATATTCATGTCAGCGAGTTCAGCAGCCATTATAAATGTTTCTTTATTGGTGTCATTATTTCTAAATCCAGATGTATCAGTAAGCATACCAGAAAGTAAGGCTTCCCCCATTTCTCTAGTTATTTTAACATCCCATTCTTTAAACATATAATATAATACTTGGCAACAAGCTGGTGTATTTGGTTCTACATGACTAATTGTCCCATATCCATCGTTAGACATATGATGATCGATAACAATACTCTTTTTACATTTTTTGTATTCGTTATTGATTTGCCCAATTCTTGCTGCATTAGCACAATCTAAAACAATGGCTAAGTCATATTCTTTGTCGCTTTTTTCTTTTACTTCGTGAATATCATCCATAAACATGAATGTTTCTGGTATTTCAGGAATGACTATATCAACTGCTTTGTTCATTTCTTTTAACATTTGATAAGTAGCCATCGCTGAACCGATTGCATCACCATCAGGGCTTTCATGCGTTAGTACAAGAATTGTTTTACTTTCTTGGATTAAATCTAACATCTTATTCATGATTATTAATCCTTTCGATGATGTCTTCGATTTTCTGTCCATACTCTATTGATTCGTCATAGACGAAATTTATTTCTGGCATTTTCCTAATATCAATTTTTTCACAAAGTTTACTTCTTATGAATCCACTAGCTTTATTTAGGGCATCTAGTACCTTTTTACGATCATTATTCATAGTTGTGATATAGATTTTTGCATAAGATAAATCGTTCGTTACTCTGGCATCCGTAATGGTTACCATTTTCACGTCTTTATCTTTTACTTCATCATGAATAATTTCACTTATTTTTTCCACAAAAGCATTATTTAATCTATCGATTTTAACGCTCATAGATGTGCCTCCTATCTAGATAGACCAGTTTTATTACTGTTGTCTAAATTGATTGATAGAACTTTAGCAATTTCTTTTTCAACATCTTCTTTAGTTACTTTGCCTTTTTCTAAAACTGTTTTTGCAAAAGCAAGAGTTCCGGAAATTACTTCTTCAGCACTTTTACCATGGCTAAATAAATCATATGCTCTTTGTCTAATTGCTGCTAATACTTCGCTTTTTTCGCCTTTCTTTTCGTACATATCACGTACGACACTGTCAATGTTCTTTCTAATCATTATCTTTTTACCTCCACTATTTCATATGCTTCGATGATATCTCCTTCTTTGATATCATTAAAGTTCTCAATTGTAATACCACACTCTAGACCTTGTTTAACTTCTTTTACTTGATCTTTTTCACGAGCAATGGAATTGATGTTACCGTCATAGATAATTACTCCATCACGAATAACTCTCGCTTTGGCATCTCTTTTGATGATACCATCAGTGATGTAAGATCCAGCAATTGTACCTACTTTAGAGAATTTAAATAATTTTCTAACTTCCGCTGAACCCAATACTTTTTCAACGTACTCTGGATCTAGCTTACCTTTCATTGCCGCTTCCATCTCTTCGACTACTTTATAAATAATATTATATAGTCTAATATCTACGCCTTTTTCTTTAGCATAATCCATTATTTTATTATTTGGTCTAATATTGAAACCAATTATTAAGGCATTTGATGCAGCAGCCAAGACAATATCACTTTCAGTAACTGTTCCAATACTACTTCTGATTACATTAATTTTAATACCTTCAACATCTAGTTTTAGAAGTGAATTTTTGACTGCTTCTTCGCTACCTTTAACATCGGCTTTAAGAATAACATTAATTTCTTTTGCTCCCGCTTCAATTCTACCAAACAAATCATCTAGTGAGACTGAAGTTTGGGTATTTAGACTCTTCTTTCTAGCCGCTGCAATTCTTTGATCAGATATAGCTTTTGCTTTCTTTTCGTTTTCAAAAGCCATAAATTTGTCTCCAGCTGCTGGGCTTTCACTAATACCAGTGATTGATACAGGCATTGAAGGTGTAGCTTCAACTAAGTTTTCACCGCGGTCATTCTTTAAGGTTCTAATTTTACCTTCATAATTACCAACAACTACAGCATCTCCCAGTCTTAAAGTACCATTTTGAATTAAAACTGTGCTTACAACACCCAAAGACTTATCCATCTTTGATTCGATAACGGTACCACTAGCATATCTATTTGGATTTGCTTTAAGTTCTTGCATATCAGCAATTAATAATAAGTTATCAAGTAGTTCTGGAATACCTTCACCCGTTTTTGCTGAAATATTTACAAATAAAGTATCTCCACCCCAAGAGTCTGGTGTAATTCCATTTTGACTCATTTCAGTCATTACTCTTTCAGGATTTGCATTAGGTTTATCAATTTTGTTAACCGCTACGACAATTGGTACGTTAGCTGCTTTAGCATGATCAATCGCTTCCTTGGTTTGTGGCATAACGCCGTCATCAGCGGCTACGATAATAATAACAATATCAGTAACACTAGCTCCTCTTGCACGCATTTCTGTAAATGCCGCATGCCCTGGAGTATCAATAAATGTTATTGGTCTATCATTATATACTATTTGATAAGCGCCAATGTGTTGAGTAATTCCACCGGCTTCACCATCTGCAACATTGGTCTTTCTAATCGTATCAAGTAAAGTTGTTTTACCATGGTCAACATGGCCCATTATTGTAATTACTGGTGGACGAGGAACTAAATCTTTTTCATCATCGATAATCTCTAATTCTTCAAAATTAGTTTCATCTCTTGTCGTATCTTTCTTTAACGTTTTGCCATATTCAAGGGCTACGATTTCAGCTGTTTCAAAATCAATTGCTGCATTTAGATTCATTATCTTACCTAAACTCATTAATTTTTTAATAACTTCAGCCACATTGATCCCTAAAACATTGGCAAAATCTGAGACATTCATTCCTTCAGTATAAAGAACTATCGTATCATCTGCTGCTTTTACATTAGATTGAAGTTTTTCTTTATGCTTGTACATTTCTTTCTTTTGTTTAGCAAAATCAGTATTTCTTTTTTCTTCCTTTTTATCTTCTTTTTTCTTTTTATTATGTTGTCTTTTGTTAATAGTGATTTGTTCTTTTACTTCATCTAATTCTTCCTGATAAGAATCATCAAAAGTTTCTTCATCAAATATTTCTTCTTCTTTTTCCTCTTCACTATCACTCATATTAGCAATTTCATTGTCTAATAAGATAATATCGTCATCACTTAACATATCATCTTCATGGTTAGCATTAATATCTAATTTCTTACATAATTCAAAAATGTAGTCAATACTTTTATCTACATCAATTGCGTATTCAGATACACTCATCATACTTATCGCCTCCCAATCTATTTATTTATTATTTTGCTTATTTCTTCATATACTAGATCTGATATTTCTGTTTCCAGTACTCTATCTAATACTTTATTTTTCTTAGCTTTTTCTAAAACAGCACTATCCTTTTTAATATATGCTCCTTTACCATTTAATTTTCCACTCTCGTCTGCCATAACCTTTCCTTCAGGAGTCCTCACAATTCTAAGAAGCTCACTTTTTGGTAGTTTTTCTTTGGTTACGACACAACTACGCATTGGTATTTTCTTATTCTTCACCTAATTCATCTGCCTTTTTAATGGTAATTTTATATTTTGTAAGTCTAGATGCTAATTTAACATTTTGTCCTTTCTTACCGATTGCTAAAGAAGAATTTTCATCGTTGACAATTGCAAGAGCTTCCCTATTCTTTTCATCAATGATTCTAACTTCAACATCTTTAGCTGGATTTAAGGCATTTTGAATAAATTTAGCAGGATCCTTATCATATAGGATAACATCGATCTTTTCACCATTTAATTGGCTTAATACCCTATTTATTCTTGCTCCTTTTTCACCGATGATAGCTCCGACTGGATCTACCTTATCATATTCAGAGTATACGGCAATCTTGCTACGATTACCAGCATCACGAGCTACAGAATATAAAATAACTGTTCCATCAGATAATTCAGGGATTTCATTTTCAAGAAGTCTCTTGACAAATCCATAATGACTTCTTGATAAAAGAATAAATATTCCTTTAGTACCCATTTCCACTTTTGATACATATACCTTAATAGATGAACCCATTTCTAGTTTTTCACCAGGAATTATTTCATCCTTAGGTAATACTCCATGTGCTCTACCCAAATCTACATAGTAGTTTTTAGAGTCTTCTCTTGATAAAGTACCAATTAAGATTTCATCTTGTTTGTCACCAAATTCTTGGTTAACCAATTCTTTTTCTGCTTCCTTTACTTTTTGAACAATAATTTGTTTAGCTGATAAAACTGCTACTCTACCAAACTCTTCAGGAATAATTTCTACTTCTGTATCAATAGTTTCTCCCACTTTAATACCTTTTACAATTTTTTTAGCATCATCCAGCATAATTTGTGTATTTTCATCAAATACTGGTACTACTTCTTCCCCTTCTTCATTCACTACAGGATCATCTGTTACTACAGTCTTATAAGTAAATAACTTGATTTGACCACTTTCTGGGTCAACTGTAGCTTTAACATTAGGAATTCCCGTATTCTTTTTGTAAGCATTAGCCATCGCTGCTTCCATCGCATCGATAACGATTTGCTTGTCGATTCCTTTTTCTTCGACAAGAGCATCTAATGCTTTAATGAATTCTTTTGCTTGCTTATTATTCATCTTTTACACCTTTCTCTTTAGTACTAACATCTAGGATATAACTTTCATTAATAAAATCAGCCTTATCCAAAAGAGGATTAATAACATTAGTTACTTCGACACAAGTATCAATATCGATTGGTTCATCCCTATCAATTACAATTCTTAAAAAGTAATTGCTGCCTTCTTTCTCATAGACGACACTATCGATTGCTATACCTAGCTTGTTAATTTCACTTTCTAATAGTTTTTTTACTTTTTCTTCCATATTACCTCCTTAGAATTCATAAGTAAAGAGTGGTTTATGCCACTCTTCGTCTTGATACGTCTAAATTATATCATATAAAATAAGGAAAAACAAGCCTTTTTTATTTATTATTTATCTTTAATAAGAAGTTTTGTAATCTTTTATCCTTGGGTTTACTAAATATTTCTTTACTAGTACCTTCTTCCACTATCTTGCCATCATCCAAATAGATTACTCTAGTTGTAAAGTTTTTAATGAAATTTAACTCATGTGAAACTATTAACATTGTCATTCCATCATCCGCTAATTTTTTCATTAAATTAGTTACTTCACCAATCATTTCGGGGTCAAGTGCACTAGTAGGTTCATCAAACAAGATAATTTCTGGATTCATCATAAGTGTCCTTATAATTGCTACCCTTTGTTTTTGACCACCGGATATCTGATTAGGATAACTATCTTTAATATCAAGTAAATCAACTTTTTTAAGTAAACCAGTAGCTTTTTTTATTGCTTCATCCCTAGACATCAATTTATTTATTGTTGGTGCTAAGATAATATTATCTAAAACACTCATATGATTAAACAAATTAAATTGCTGAAAGACCATTCCTATTTTTCTACGTATATCTAAAATATGTTTATTATCTTTAACACTTTTACCTTCAAAAATTATTTCCCCTTCTGTTGGTTTTTCTAGCAAATTAATGCATCTAAGTAAAGTTGATTTACCACAACCAGAAGGGCCAATGATCCCGATAATATCACCTTTATTAACGGTTAAATTAATTCCCTTTAAAACCTTTTTATCACCATAATTCTTTTTTAAATTCTTAATTTCTAGCATTATTTAACCTCACTTCCATCTTACTTATAAACTTACTTAAAAGTAAGGTAATAATTAAATAAATAATTGCTATTAAAATAAGTGGAAAGAAATAATCATAAGTTCTTGATGCGATAATATCAGAAGCCTTAGTTAATTCCACGATACCAATATAAGCTCCAATTGAAGTTTCTTTAACTAAAGTAATAAATTCATTACCTAAAGCAGGCAAAATATTTTTAATAGATTGTGGTAAAATTATTTTTCTAATTACTTGTGGATAACTCAAACCCAAAGCATATCCCGCTTCCCATTGCCCTTTGTCGATTGAATTAATACCAGCTCTTATTATTTCTGCTACATAAGCACCACTATTAATACCAAAAGCAATGATTCCCACTAGTACTATATTGATACTGGTCTGCTTAAATATTACATAATAGATAATCATTAATTGCAACGTTGATGGTGTCCCCCTAATAGCGGTTACATATGCTTTAGATATCATGTTTAAAATCTTAAACCTACCGGTATTTAGATAAATATTATTTGAAATAGCTGCCACCATACCAAGTAAAATGCCAATAAGTACTGCCCCTAAAGCAATAATTAAAGTATTTCTTAAACCTTCCAAAATAAATTTATATCTACCATCATAAATAACCGAATCATAAAAGCGTTCTTTTAAAGTTCTTTTTTCATCTTTAGTTTCATTTACTCCTAAATGATGTAATAAATATTCATCTATTTTTCCAGTTTCTTTTAATCTAATAATAACCTTATTACATTCATCTAATAATTCAGTATTATCTTTGCTTACAACCATTCCATAACTATCAATTAGAAGTGGCTCCTCTAAAATAAGCATTTCACTATTTACCAGTTTAGTAGCTGGTAATTCATCCATAACAACGGCATCTACTTTTCCATCTTTTAAGTCCTGAATAGCGGCTAAAAACTTCTTTTCTCTAATTATTTCAATATTAATATAATTATTACTTAAATAATCGTCAGCAACGCTTCCTAATTGTACTGCCACTTTCTTATATTTTAAGTCATCAATAGATGTAATATTAGAATTTCTATCGATGATAATTACTTGCTTACTCTGAGCATAATCAATTGTAAAATTAACTTCTCTTTGTCTTTCTTCAGTATAACTAATTCCGGCTGCCCCTAAATCACTCTTTCCCGTCTTTACTTCACTGATAATTGAATCAAAAGCAACATCCTTAATGACTAGTTCTTTATTTAGTGATTTAGCAATTTCTTTTGCTATATCGATATCAACCCCAACTATTTCACCATTTGAATAATATTCATATGGAGCAAAACCCGCTTCTGTTACTAAAATTAATTTTTCTTTTTCTCTCCCACAGCCTGTTAAAAGGAAAAGACTAAATAATAATAACCATAACTTCTTCATAGCATCCCTCTATTATCATTTTAACATAGATACATAAAAAAAGCACAATTATGTGCTTATTTTTATAACAATATCATTGCTAATGTAAGAATTAAAATATTAACAAGAGCAATACATACGATGACTTTTCCTACCCACTTTAACCAAGTTGTATAGTTAACTTTAGCAAGCTCTAAGCCACCCATAATAGCTCCACATGTTGGAGTAAATAAGTTAACAAGTCCATTTGCTGCGACCATTTCCATAATTGTTACTTCAACAGAATATCCAACGTTTGCTGCAAGTGGTCCCATAATTGGTGTAGACAATGAAGCAAGTCCACTAGATGATGGAACTAAAATAGAAAGTCCAGTATGTAAAATATAGTTAAGTGGTGCAAAAACCGCTTTAGGTACATTGCTTAATCCTCTTGCAGCATTAAAGATAATGTAATTATCTAAATATGTTTGTTTCATTAATACTGAAGCACCTCTAGCAATAGCAATAACTAGGATAACGCCAACCATATCATCAGCACCATCAATGAATGTATCAACAAATTCATGTTCACTCATACCATTGACAACACCAATAACGATTGTCATAATCAAGAACCATAATGTTGATTCTTGGAAGTACCATTCACCTAAAGGTAGTCCAGTAATAGCTGCAAAGAATTTACCTTTTTCAAATAAAGTTATTCCAAAACTTCCCCATGGAATGAATCCTACAATCATTACTACGAATGTAAGTAAGAATAACCATAAAGTAACTTTTTGACCGCTACTAAGTTTAACTTCTTTCTTCTTATCTTCTTTAGCACCATAAGTTTCTTCCATTGCTTTTTGTTCTTGAAGTGATAAGAAAGTAGATCCCTTCTTAGCAATAACTTTCTTTGCGTATGAAACAACAAATAACATTGAAATTAAATATGTTGTTAACCATAAGCAAACTCCAAGTCCAATAATAATTCCTTGGTTAACAGCCATTCCTGCAGGTAGTGCATCAACAGCAGCACCAACAGCAAATGGGTTGATTGTTGAACCAAGAACTCCAGAACCGGCACCAAGTAAAACGATTGCTGAAGCAACGATGGTATCCATACCAGCTGCAACCATTGCTACGCTTAAAATAGCATAAAAACCAACGGTCTCTTCAAGCATACCATAAGTTGTACCACCAATTGAGAAAACAAACATTAAAATTGGAATTAAGATAAGTTCTTTACCTTTAAGTTTTTTAATTAAAACTTCAATTCCTGTTTCAAGTGCTCCTGTTTTGGTAACAACTTTTAAGAATGCTCCTAAAACAAGTACGAATAAGCAAATGTCAATGGCATCTACAAATCCTAATATTGGTGCTAATAATGTTTGTGATAGTGTAGCGCCAACAACACCACTACCATCAATTAATGTTTCTCCATTAAATTGTGCTGTAGGTAAAAAGTGAGTAATTATCGCTAACACAATTGTTAAAATCAAAATAATTGTAAAAGCAGATAAGGTAAGATGTCTTTTTTGATTTTTTGCTTGAGAAACTTTTTTTCTGGCTTCTTTTTCAGATTTTTCCATTCTTTTTTCTTTCCTCCTTATTCTAAAATACCAGTTTATCTAAAACAATCAAAGATTGTTTAGAACATTATTTCTTTAGAGTTTCTAACATAACTGCTTTAATAGTGTGTAATCTATTTTCAGCTTCTTCAAAAACCCTAGACTGAGAAGATTCAAATACTTCATCCGTAACTTCCATCTCAGTTAATCCAAATTTATCATAAATATCTTTACCAATTGAAGTATCGATATTATGAAATGATGGTAAACAATGCAAGAAAATTGCTTTTGGCCCTGCATTTTCCATTACTTTCTTATTTACTTGATAATCTTTAAGTAAATCTATTCTACTTTGCCATAGCTCCATTGGTTCACCCATTGATACCCACACATCAGTATAAATAGCATCTGCTCCCTTAGTAGCCTTCATAATATCTGTTTCTAAGGTAATTGTTCCACCAGTTTCTTTGCATATTTTTTCGCACTCAGCTACCAATTTTTCATCTGGGAATAATTCTTTTGGAGCAGCACACTTAAAGTTCATTCCCATCTTAGAACATACGACCATTAAAGAGTTACCTACATTATTCCTTGCATCTCCACAAAAGCATAATGTCTTTCCTTTTAAACTTCCAAATTCTTCACGAATAGTCATCACGTCAGCTAGCATCTGAGTTGGATGAAATTCATTAGTAAGTCCATTCCAAACAGGGACTTTAGAATATTTTGCTAATGACTCAACAATATCTTGTCCCCACCCACGATACTCAATACCATCGTACATACTTGCAAGTACTCTTGCTGTATCAGCAATTGTTTCCTTTTTACCAAGTTGTGAACCTGTTGGTCCAATATATGTTGCTTGCATTCCTAAGTCAACTGCACCGGCTTCAAATGCACATCTCGTCCTAGTTGAATCTTTTTCAAATATTAAAGCAACTTGCTTTCCTTTTAAATACATATGTGATTCATGATTATGTTTTTGTTTCTTTAAAGTTGTTGCCACCTTTAATAAGTGTTCAATTTCTTCAGGAGTAAAATCAAGTAATTTTAAGAAATCTCTTCCTCTTAAATCTACCATTCAACATCCTCCCTAACTAGTGGCATGCTCATACATCTTGGGCCACCTCTACCACGAGATACTTCAGCTCCATGTATTTCAATAACCTTTATACCTTCTTTTCTTAAAACATCATTAGTAACATTGTTTCTATCATAAACAACAACAACTCCTGGAGCAATACATAAAGTATTAGATCCATCGTTCCATTGTTCTCTTTCAGCTGCTACTTTATCGCCTCCAGCACAAGGTATTAGCTTAACTGGATGACCTAGATAGCTTTCAAGTATTTCATCCAATGGGGCATTAATTTCTTTAACATTCAAGTCTTCAAAAGTAGTTGGATCAAATCCTTCAGTAATTTCAAATACTTGAAGTGTTCCCATAATCCCAGGATGATATGTAAATGTATATTTATCAATTTGCGTAAATACTGTATCTAGATGCATAAATGCACGACTAGATGGAATATTAAATGCCAAGACTGTATCAATCTTACAATCAGGGTCCTTAAAATAATTCTTTGCTAATTGATCAATTGCTTCAGGTTGAGTTCTTTGTGAAATTCCAATTGCTACGATATGATCATTAATATTAAGTAAATCCCCACCTTCAGTATGCCAATCATAATCTCTATTATAATACATTGGGGTATCTTTATAATCTGGATGATACTTAAAGATGTATTCTGCATAAATAGTTTCTCTATTTCTTGTTATAGAATACATTCTATGTAAGTCAATTCCTTCGCCGACACTTGCAAAATTATCTCTTGTAAAATATAAGTTTGGCATTGGATCAGCAATAAACATATCAGGAGTATTGATTAAATCAACTAATGTTTTTTCAACTTCTCGCTTCTTTTCTGGAATATCACCGACTTGAATACCTTCCATTGTTTTTAAAACTAATTCTTTAGTATCCTTAATATTCATTAAGTATTCTTCAACCATATTTTTATACTTAATGGTATTAATTCCAGCCTCTTTCATAAATTGCCTGATGAACTTTGTTTTAATATTAGTATTTAATGATAATACCTCGGCCATCAAATCTTCCAAGTATACAACTTCGACACCATTGTCACGAAGCGCTTCAGCAAAAGCATCATGCTCTTTTTGAGCATCTGGCAAATATGGAATATCATCAAATAATAGTCTTCCTAAAGTATCAGGGGTTAAATTTAAAAGTTCATTACCAGGCCTGTGTAATAAAACTTTTTTAAGTTTCCCTATTTCGCTAGTAACATGAATATTACTCACTACAACTCCTCCTATTCTAAAATAATTATAGCATATTTTAAAAAAAAGACAATAAAAAAAGGACATTAAGTCCTCTAACAACTAAATGGCGCGCCCATAGGGATTCGAACCCCAAACCTTTTGGTCCGTAGCCAAACGCTCTATCCAATTGAGCTATGGGCGCACTACATCCAAAAGGTATACATATTATATAACCATTTTTAAAAAAAGTAAAGTTTTATAAATCTAACTTTACTTCTTTACCTGTAATTATTATTTGTTTATACTTAACTCCACAAGTATCAAATAACCTTTTAGATGCAATTACTCCATCAGTATCTTTATATTTATCTGACAAATATATTACCTCTTTAATACCAGATTGAATTATTAATTTAGCACATTCATTACATGGAAATAAATCAACATATACCTTTGCACCTTCCAAATCTTTTCTACTGCCACGGTAATTCAAAATAGCATTCATCTCAGCATGACATACATATAAATACTTGGTATTAAGTGGTTCACCCTCTCTATCCCATGGGAACACATCATCATGAAAACCATTAGGACTACCATTATAACCAATTGATAAAATACGATTATCAGCACTAACAATGCAAGCTCCTACCTGCGTATTGGGATCTTTACTTCTCATTGCAGATAACTTAGCAATACCCATAAAATATTCATCCCAAGTTAAATAATCTTTTCTTTGTTTATTTACTTTCTCCATTCTTACCTCCATTTATTGGAATTGGATCATATCCACCCAAACTTTTGGGATTACAACGAATAATCCTTTTAATACTTAAAGATAAACCTTTAAAAAAACCAAATTCCTGAAAACATCCAATCGCATAATCTGAACATGTAGGTTGAAATTTACAACTTCTATGCCATGGACCTGGAATATGTTGATATAGTCGTATAAAAAATATCATTATATATTTCATAATTACTTCTTAACAAATAGTTTATCAATATTCTTTTTAGGAATCATCATCTTAAAACTACGATCAATTCTTATATCAAATTTCAAACTGTCATCTTCAAGTTTTTCACCATCGATACACCAATTTTTCTTTGGTTTTTCAGCAAATTTCATAGTAATATTATCAGTTTTATAAAAATGAATTCCAGGAACTTTTTCAACATCATACATTGTCAAAAAATATAAACTTCTAATAATATCTTTCTTCTTAGCAAAGTTACAAAGAAGCACTTCAAAACGGTTATCATCTAATTTAACATCTTTATAGAAATTATTGATACCAGCAATTCTATTAGCTGATGAAAGAATTATAAATGAACATAACCCACGATATTGGGTTCCATCAATTTCATATGTTACATCATATAATTTGGTTTTATCAAAAAATGATCTAATACCTTCCTTGATATATGCCAAATAGCCTAGTTTCTTCTTTAATTCTCTTGGTGTTTCATAAGGTATTTCTGCAAATTTACCAATTGTGGCGACATAGATAAATGGTTTATTATTAATTAAGCAAATATCTATACCCTTTACTACTCCTTCAAGGGTCATTTTTAGATTATTAAGCATATTTTTGCCATAACCCATCATAACACCAATGTCATTAGTAGTTCCAACAGGAATATGGGCACACACTAATCTATCATTTCTTAAATAGTTACCAGTAACAGACTCATTAAATGTTCCGTCTCCACCAATTGATAAAACTAAGTCAACATGTTCTAGATTTTTAACAATTTCTATGGCATGTCCTTTATATTCTGTATAGTGAATATCCACATCATATCCATATTTATTAAGCATTTGTTCAAACTGTGGCATCACATTAAACTTAGCTTTTCTACCACTACTTGGATTATAAACAATTGCACATTTTTTCATAACCCCACCTCACACCCCATATTTTAGCATATAACCTAAAAAAAAGAAACAAATATTGCTATTATTTCCTTTATTTACACTATATTGTTAAATTAACTTAATCTCTATACCAAGTACTCCATACTCTTTTTCTTCTTCCAAAGTATAAAAAGAATTCATAATGCTTTCACTATCATTATCCTTAAGTCCTAGTCTTTTATGAGGAAAGGCATCAAATAATCCCTTAAAAGTATCATATCTATATAGATTAACAACAGAAACATTTAATTCTTCAGAGGTATCTAAATTAGTAAATATTATCGTATCACCAACATTTATTAATCTTCTTTTCTCATCATTTAATCTAACTTCAATATCTTTAGTTCCATTCTTAATTGCTTCAAAAGCAAAACCCACTAATCTCATTCTATGTGTCATAATGTACCTCAAAAATCCATTTCTCTCCCTTTTGATTTATCCCATTTGTATTCTTTTGCAAGATTATTTCCTTTATAATTTTCAAATCTTTCTGTCAATGATATTTTTTTCTTATCATTTTTTATAGTAATAACAGTTTTTTGATTTGCTTTCATATTAGCACCTCAAGGTAATTATATCATAAAAAAAGACCCCAAAGGGCCTAAAATTAATTAAAACAAGAACATGATCCACATTGTACATTAGTACAAGTATTTTCTTCGCAACAAGTATAACGTGGTTCATAAGTATGTTTAAATATATGATTATTGATTATCTTAGTGTTCATAGGACAGATGTGTTTTACTTCGTGAACTATATTTCTTTGAATAACTCTTTCTTTTCCAGGTTCAATTATTGGTCCGGTAACAGATCCCATCATCATACCTGAATCACTCATATTCATATCAACTTGATTCATATTAAAATTGCTATTCGTATTGGTATTAACATTGTTTATATCGATATTGATATCTTCTCCATATCCAAAATCACCATTTTGTCTTAATTCGTCATTACCAAAAAACATGTTTTTTCCTCCTATCTGTTTTATCATATGTAAAATTCTCTAAAATGACTATGTAAATAACACAAAGCATTGACAAAATAACAATAATTAGCTATATTAAAATTGACTTTTATCAAGAATGAGGGAGAGAATTAGCTCTATGATCTCATACCAACCTGCAAATGTAAGGTGGTAATGCTAATATCGATGAAAGAGATTTAATAAAAGAATTAACTCTTTCACAAGGGTTTTTATTTTGGTAAAAGTGAAAGGAGTTAAAATGAAACATTTCGTAACAAGCGAATCAGTCACTGAAGGTCATCCAGATAAAATATGTGATAAAATCAGTGATCAAATTCTAGATACTGCCCTAGAGCAAGACAAAGACAGTAAAATGGCCGTAGAATGCACAATCAAAGATAATTTAGTGTTTATCTATGGTGAATGCCACACAAAGGCAAATTTAAACTATGAAAGGATAGCAAAAAAGGTATTAAAAGATATTGGCTATCAGGAAGAATTTAAAGTAATAACTAAAGTTAGTAAGCAATCAAAAGAAATCAACAATGCTGTTGATAGAAAGAAAACAAAAGCTGGAGATCAAGGGATCATGTTTGGCTATGCCACCAATGAAACAAAAGAATATATGCCACTACCGATACTATTAGCAAATAAATTAACAAAAGAATTAGCAACAGTTAGAAAAAAAGATAAAAATTCCCCATTACTACCTGACGGTAAATCTCAAGTAACAGTAGAATACCAGGATAATCTTCCTAAAAGAATTGATACGATTATTATTGCTAGTCAGCATAAAAAAGACATCAAAAAAATAGAGCTAGAAAAGTATATTAAAGAAAAAATAATAAATAAAGTAATTTCTTCAAAATATTTAGATGAAAAGACAAAAATATTAATAAATACCAGCGGTTCATTCATCTTAGGCGGTCCATTTGCTGATAGTGGTACTACCGGTAGAAAAATAGTTGTCGATTCTTATGGTGGAAGTGCTAAAGTAGGTGGTGGCTGCTTTAGTAGTAAAGACCCATCAAAAGTAGACCGTAGCGCTGCATATTATGCTAGATATGTTGCTAAAAACATCGTTTATTATAAATTATGTGATAAATGTGAAATTGGTGTATCTTACGCAATTGGTAAAGAAAAACCAATTCACATAAATATTGAAACATTTAATACTAACAAAGTACCATTAAAAGAAATATATAAATTTGTAAATAAAAATTTCAATTTTTCAGTTGATAATATAATTAAAGAATTAGATTTAAAAAAGCCAATGTATTATAAAACTGCTGCATATGGCCATTTTGGTAGAAAAGAATTCCCATGGGAAAAAATAAAAGAAATCATTTGATTTCTTTTAAAATGGCATTTTAAAATTATTTTTACCCATCATTTTCATCATTTTTTTCATTTCTTCAAATTGCTTTAATAGTTTATTAACATCAGTAACAGTAAGTCCGCAACCCTTAGCGATTCTTTCCTTTCTGCTCGCTTTAATAATATCAGGATTGTGTCTTTCTAGAGGTGTCATTGACAAGACAATAGCTTCGACGTGTGCCATTTGTTTTGGATCAACCTTAACATCATTAAGTCCCATTTTTTTTGCCCCAGGTAACATCTTAATAATATTTTCTAGTGGCCCTAACTTTTTAATTTGATTTAATTGTTCAAGAAAGTCCTCTAAATCAAAATTACCTTTAGTCATTTTTTTAGCGGCATTCATCGCTGCTTCTTCATCAATTTCATCTTGTACCTTTTCAACAAGACTAATAACATCTCCCATGCCAATAATCCTATTGGCCATTCTATCAGGATGAAACTCAGTAAGCCCATCCATTTTTTCACTAACACCAATAAACTTGATTGGAATATTAGTTAAGTGTCTTACTGATAATGCGACACCGCCACGGGTATCACCATCTAATTTAGTAAGGATAACACCAGTTAGTTTTAATGCCTCATTAAAACCAGTAATAACATTAATAGCATCTTGTCCCATCATCGCATCGATAACAAGCAAAATTTCATGTGGCTTAACCTCATTACTGATATTCTTAAGTTCATCCATCAATTCTTCATCAATATGAAGCCTACCAGCTGTATCAATAAGAATATAGTCAAATCCATTATCACTAGCATATTTTAAAGCATTCTTAGCGATTGTAACAGGATTTTCCTTACCTTCACTATATACCTCGATATTTAATTCTTTACCAATTTGCTTTAATTGATCAATAGCCGCTGGTCTATAGACATCACAAGCAACAAGTAGTGGCTTTTTACTATGTTTCTTTCTAAGAAAATTAGCTAATTTACCAATTGTTGTTGTCTTACCAGATCCTTGCAATCCAACAAGCATCGTAATTGTTGGTTTTTTATCAACTACTAGTGGTGCACTATCTCCACCAAGTAACTCCTGTAATTCATCTCTAACAATTTTAACAAATAAGTCTCCTGGATTTAAACTTTTACTAACCTCTTCGCCTAATGCCTTTTCCTTAACGGTATTAGTAAATTCCTTAACGACTTTATAGTTAACATCCGCCTCAAGTAATGATAATCTTATCTCTCTCATCATTGGCTGAATGTTTTCTTCCGTTATTTTTCCATAACCCCTAATTTTATGGGCAATATCTTGTAATCTGTCACTTAAACTTTCAAACATAATCTTCACCTAAATAAATTATACACTAAAATTAATAAATTTAATAAAAAAGGTTGATTTTTCAAATATTTTTGCTATAATTAACTTACTTGCAGATGTGGTTCAACGACTAGAATACGGCCTTGCCAAGGCTGTGACGGGGGTTTGACTCCCCTCATCTGCTCCAATGTTAATATATGCAAACCCTTTGTGGTTTGTTTTTTTAACCTCTTATGATATTATAAAAATATCACACAAATCTATAGATATTCAGCAAAAAAGATGAGAATTTTTTCTCATCTTACAGTTTAATTAATGTTAGCCCAATAATATGTCTAAATATGCTCCATTCCAATCATATTCAAACATACTCTGTGGGTTTTCTGGGACAGGCGTATTAGTTCTTGAATCAACATTTGTGTAATTCTCTTTCTCTAATAAAGTGATAATTTCACTATCTGTTTTTTCAATATCGATATATTTGTATAAGAATAGTTCAAATTCCTTTGTATCATTATACTTAACCTTAATGTTTTTTAGACATGGCCCACCGAATCCACCAATATCTTTATATTTTGTTAATTTTGCCTTTGTAACTTCTGCTAGTACCTTTCTCAACTGATCTACTGTTAATTGTTCAGTACTTTCATGCATTCCATCATCATCCATTGTACAAGTACGATTGTTAACTACAATTGAACTAATATTTTGCTTCAATAAGTATTCGGCCCATTCAGGTAGTTTTTCTTCGATAACAGGACCATCACTAGGAATGTTATTTGTATTTTCATTTGTAGGAGTACCTTTATTACTAAACATCTTGTCATAAACAATATATCCTCCTAACACTAAAACTGCCAAGCATAAAATAACTACTAACACAATTAAGCCACTATTTCTATTTTTTTCTTTCTCCATTTTTACTCCTTTCCCTATTTTAAAAATAGCACATCTTTCTTTATATTTCAATATAATTAAATTTTGTTTACACACTTTTTATTGCGTTTTGCACCATTGTTAATATAAGCAAACCCTTTGTGGTTTGTTTTTATATATAACTCCCTATAACAACACAATGAACAAAAAAATATTGCCACGAAACAAAAATATGCTATAATAAAAAACAAGACAAAGGGAGGTTTTTGGAATGGCAAAACAACATGATAAGGACAGAGAAAAAAGATTAAATGAATTATTAAATAAACAGCAAGAATTAAGAAAAAAATTAAAAGGCATAGGAAAATATTATGATTTTAAAGAAATAGTTGATGAACTTGAAAGTGTAGAAGAAGAATTATTTGAAAACAAAGTATTTGAAACTAAAGATATTTCAACTATACATGATGACTTAGATGATAGTAGAAATTGTGAAAAAATATATTATTTATTTGGCTTTTTAAAAGAAGATGAAGAAGAACGCTATGAAAACTATTTTTCACTTTATGAATTGTATTTAATGCATGTTCCACCTTTCTATAAAAATAAAGAATATGTTTTATATTATAATCTTATTGGTGGAATAAAAATAATTAAAATCGAAGATAGAGAAGAATTTGAAAGAGAAAATTATGTTATTATTGGAAAAAGACCAACTATAACTTATAGAAATATCGGTGAATACAATAGTTTGATGCAAACACATCAAGCTGGCTATAATGAAATTATGGAAGACTTTGTTAAATATCAACGAGTATTTAATCATTTTTCTAGGCAATCCAATGAAACCACTGCGGCCAAGCAAACATATTTAAAATGTGGTAAAAAAAGAATTCTCTCTAAACATAGATAACTAAAAAAATCTACGATAAAAATTGTAGATTTTTAATTTGCAAATAATCTTTTTAACATACTAATTTGTTAACTACTTTAGATTTAATTATTATCTTTAGGAGTATCAGTGTTGTTATTGTTTTGATTTTTATAATACTTTGCTTCAATCTCATTGATTGTCTTCTCGCCATTTATCCAAAACAATACTATAACTATTAGCACTGCTCCACCAACGGCTAAAGAACCACTGTCGTTGTGAAGAAAACCAATAATAATTAGAATTAAACCAATAACTATAAATACAGAACTGATTATTCTTACAAAAGGTCTAGTTACCTTAGGGTCATCAGTTTCAAAATTGAAACTTACCGCCTTTCCTTTAAATAGTTTGTTTTTTGGTTCATGATTATTCTTAAATACTTCATCAGCGTCAACCCAACCATCATCATTAGTAACTTTTGTTACTGTTTTTACTGTATGTGACCCATTCTCATTAATTTTCTCTTCTCTTTTAATTTCCATAATTACCTTATCCTTTCACTTTAATTATACCATATTATGTACTAAGTACACCTAAATCTTCAAAAGTAAGTTCTTTTTTTGTTAGAATACTTTGAATATCCTCATTGAAATTTGTTGGTTCATTCTTTGAAATTGCCTCGTAATAGCAACTATCCATATCAGTATATAAATTATCCCATTCTTTAGCATCATCATTTTGTATTTCACCAGTTTCTAAATAGTTGAGATAATCTTCATGTGTATTATCACAAGTACCTTTAACATAGTTTTGTGCCACACTAAATCCTTCACAACTCATATCTTTTGTTACATAGTTATAAGTGCAAGAATATGATACATTATCATCATATGTCCAAGTGCCCGTAAACGTATTATTATTAACATCAATTGTCTTTTGACTAATAACCATCGTAGTAAGTGTTCCCATTGGAGTCACCCAAGCTTCTAAGGCATCTAATTCATCATATCCACTTTGAAGCATTTCCCTTATTTCTTCTTTTGTATATTTGTATGTTGGTTTTTCTTCCTCTTCTTCTTTTTTCTCTTCCTCTTTTACCTTACTACTAATAATTGCTTTCTTTTCATATTTTGTAAGTGATATCTTATCATCATAGATAGTACTATCTTTTTCTAACGTTACCAAGTATTTAGCAAAGAATCCACCATCACCATTAATTTCATAATCAATTATTGTCTGTTTCTTATCATCATTATTAACTTTCATGACTGATTTACCATTTGTATACATACCTGATATCATCTTTGTATTCATGTTAAATAAGTTCATAAAACTAAGATTAGTGTTGATAGAACTTGCAATCTTATTATCTTCATCACCAATAAAATTAAGTTCTCCCTTATTATCAAAAGTATATGTGCTATATATTTCTTTGTTATTATTAATGCCAACAAGAAAACTATTCTTACCGGTAAGTAGTGTATTTGTATATCCTTTACTATTGATATCGATTAAGGTACCTAATTGAATATCTAAATATAATCCTGGAATTTCTGTTTCTACCGTTAACTTACCAAATGATTTATTAATTTGTTTCTTATCAGTATCTAAACCATTATAGCTTTTTTCTAACCATGATGTATCATAGTTTTCAATATTATTCTTTAATTTAATTGTCTCAAATAGTTTTGTATAGTCATCATTTGCATAGTTTAAATTATTTTTAATTTTGATATCATAATTTATTACTGTTGCATAATTTATATCATTTAAAGCAATATCTTTATATAAGTCAACAGATAATATTAGTGTTAATTCTATCTTAGCATCATGATTAGGAAGAAATTCTTTTTTCTCTGTCGTATAAATTGTAACTCCCACTTCTAAAGTACCATCTTTTTTATTCCAAACAGGTTTTGCAATTGTTACATCCTCTTTAGCATATACTGTAGGAATGAGTGAAGCCACTAAAAGATTGATACTTTTATCATTTTGATAATCTGCCAAATTAATTCTTTCTTTTCCATAATAATCAATATCTTTAAATACTTCTTCCATTTTAGGAATAGTGTAAGTGTATTTATCATTTTCCTTTTTACCTATTTTATAGGCACTAACTAATTTTTCACCATCATATACTACGACAATACTATTTTCTTCGTGTTCACCATCTAGTTTAATATCTTTCTCAGTTATCTCAATATCATTAATATTCTTTTTAATAACATTATCGATTAATACCATTTCTTGCTTTGCTGGTCTATTTATTTTAAATATTATTTCCTTAATACCCGTATATTTCTCATCCTTAAATTTACCATTATTTATTTTTAAGTGATATGTTTTTCCTTCTTCATATAAAGTAGCAGGTCCTTTAATTTTATCGCCAATTAACTGACTATCAATTTTGTTTTCCTCACTATCAGTTACTTGATAACTAAAGTTGTCTTCTTTAACAATATCAAAAGAGATATCATTATTTGCTCCCAACAAATAATAAGTCGTTTCATTGATTTTACCACCAATTGTTTCAAACTCATCATAGATTAAATGTTCTACTGGTTTATCATTCTTGTTAATTAAATAATATAAGCCAATTGTTATGCCAAGCAGTAACAAGAGTAAAATTATTATTGCTATAGTTAACCTTTTCTTATTAATTCTTTTTACTTTCATACTTCCTCACTTCCTAATACTATAAAAAGATTAATCACAAGACTAATCTTAAAATAATTTCATTAAAATAATTAAAATCATAACCATTCCATTATGAAAGGCATGAAAGGCCATATTAGTACAAATATTATTTGTTTTAACATACAAATAAGCCAAAAATCCGCCAATTGTTATATAAGGAATCCCTAGTACTAATACATTATATATAGTGGTTTCCGAAAATGCTGTATGTAACAAACCGAAAGTAATTGCTGATACAACAATAAATAAAACATCATTTTTAATAAAACGGCGAATACATCCTCTAAAAATGGCTTCTTCAACGATTGGAGCGTAAATAACTGCAAGTGGTACCGAAATCCAAAGAGATAATGATTCAATATTGGTTTGATTAGTTGGTGTACTAGCTTTAGATAATACGGCTGCGACAATAGCTATACCTAAATAAACTAAATAGAATTTTCCGATCGTACCAATTAAATTGCTAACATATGCTTTAAAATGCTTTCTAAAAATATTAAAACTATCTTTTAATAAATCAAAAAGCAAAGTTATTGTTAGTACTGTCATTATTACATAAAATGAAATACCTAAAATTAACTGTACTATTCTTATATCAGGACAAACTGTATCTAAAATAAATTGTGAAAAATATACAAATATTAAAATAACTGCTACAATTATTTTCCCTTTATCAATACTTTCTTTTTCCATAATTGGCAATGGCTCTTTTGGATCTGGATAATCTTCTTTTCTTACCCTCTTTGATATTGCCATAATAATTATATTGATAATTGCCAATAGTTCAATTATTTCATATGTTGAAGTAAATATTGATATTACCGAACAAGCAATTACTTTTCCCTTTTTCTTAAGTAACTTATCACTTAAAGCCCAAATAAGAATAAATACATTTAGAATAATTGTAATAATTGCTATTACTACAATATAATTAGCTCCACCATTACTAAATAGTGATTCTATTCTTCCTTTTAATGCTTCAGGATAAGCATCTAATGTTTTAAGCAATGCTTTTCCTAATTTTGATGCTGAAAATATTGCATAAATAGATACTCCAATTTGGATTAATGACGAAATTATAAAATATATTCTGCGCTTCATATCATCACCTATTATCATTATATCATAAAAATAAAATAAATATAATAAATACCATATCTTATGATATAATTAAATCAAATGGAGGTATGTTATGTATTTTAATAACGAATTAATAGTTGCTAAGAGCAAAGACAAATTTATTTCATTAAATCCTGGAATGTTAAACCGTCATGGAGTTATCACTGGAGCTAGTGGTTCTGGTAAAACAGTAACATTAAAAGTAATTGCTGAGACTTTATCAGCAGCCGGCATTCCAAGCATTACTATGGATATTAAAGGTGATCTATCAGGTTGTGCTAGAATTGGTGAAATGAATGAAAATGTTGAAAAAAGAGTAACTAAATTAGGACTAGATAAAATTAATTTTGAACTAAAAAAATTCCCTGTTAGATTCTGGGATGTTTATGGAGATTCAGGTCATCCCATTAGACTTACTGTTTCTGATATGGGACCTACATTATTATCTATTATTTTAGGTCTATCTGAAGCTGGAGAAAGTTTACTTAATATTGCTTTTAAAATTGCTGAAGATAGAGGAGACGAAATAATAAATTTGGAAGATTTAAAAATTGTATTACAAACAATATCCGAAAATGCTGGAAAATTAAGCACCCAATATGGAAATATTAATCCAGTAAGTATCAACACTGTAATAAGAAAAATAACAGTTCTAGAGGGCGATAATGGTACCAAACTATTTGGTGAACCCAACTTAGATATTAAAGACTTAATGAAAACAACTGAAGAAACTGGTAATGGCTATATTAATATAATCGAATGCCGTGAATTAGTAAAAAAACCAACATTATATGCATCAGTTCTTGTATGGTTACTTTCATCATTCTATGAAAAAATGCCTGAAGTTGGTGACTTAGATAGACCTAAAGCAGTATTATTCTTAGATGAAGCCCATCTAATCTTTAGTGAAATGAGTAAAGAAGTAATTAAAAAAATTACTCAAATTATTAAATTAATAAGATCAAAAGGTATATCAGTATTCTTTATTTCCCAAAGCCCAGCTGATATTCCAAATGAAATATTAGGTCAACTTGGAAATAGAGTACAGCACTGCTTGAGAGCTTATACACCACAAGAATTAAAAGCTGTTAAAGTGGCTGCAAGTACCTTAAGAGAAAATCCAGAACTAGATACTGAAAAGGCTATTCTAGAACTAGGCACTGGTGAAGCCCTTGTTTCATTCGTAGACCCTGAAGGTATGCCAAGTATCGTTGAACTTGCTAAAATACTTCCACCACAAAGTTATATGGGTGAAATCACCAAAAAAGAATTAGATGCAGTTATTACTAATAGCGTCATGGAAACTAAATATCGTCAAGAAGTAAATAGAGAATCAGCCTTTGAAAAATTATCTCAAGTAATTGCCGAGTTACGCGAAGAAAAAGAAGCAGAACAAAAGAAACTTGAAGAAGAAAAAGCCGCTAAAGAAGCAGCCAAAGAAGCCGAAAGACTTAGAAAAGAAGAAGAGAAAAAGAAAAAAGAAGAGGAAAAAGCAAAAAAAGAAAGAGAAAAAGCCATTAAGAGTTCAGCTGGCTATAAATTAGGTAAAAAAGTTGTTAATAAAACACTAGATAAAGCCTTAAATAAAGGAATTAATAAAGTTTTAAAAGGATTATTTAAATAATGCTAGATAAAAAAACTAAAGATATGCTTAAAGAATTATATGAATTATATGATTTAGCATATCAAAGCCTTTCACCACAAGTAGCATATATTATCAAAAATAGTATTAAAGATAATAAATTATTAGAGTCTACTTTGGAAAAGTTACTTAATATACCAACAGATAAATGTTATAAATTATTTACTGAATTATGTGGATACATATCAAAATTTAATAGTGATATGGCCAATGACTATTTAAAAATTTATGAAGAAATGTATGGCGAAGAAAAGCCAAAGAAAAAGACTATATAACATAGTCTTTTTTATACTTCCTTTAAAATAATATCTTTTACTTCCTTAGTAGCCCTATCCAAGTCATCATTAGTAACTACGTGGTCATAAAATGCCACTTGTTTCATTTCTTCTTCGGCAATAGCTAATCTTTGATTGATTCTTTCAATCGGATCAGTTCCTCTACCAATTAGTCTTTTCTTAAGTTCTTCCATAGATGGTGGCGCAATATATATGAGTAAAGCATCAGGAAATATCTTTTTAATATTTTTAGCCCCATTGACATCTATTTCTGAAAAAACATTAATACCTTTATTCATCTTATCTAAAACCATTTTTTTGGATGTTCCATAATAGTTGTCATTATAATAGTTATATTCTAAAAACTCCCCTTCGTCAATTTTCTTTTTAAATTCATCTTTTGTAATAAAGAAATAATTGACACCATCTACCTCTCCTTCTCTTGGATCTCTTGTCGTAGATGATATTGAATACCAAGCATTAATTTCTTCGAAAAGTTTTTTACAAATTGTTCCCTTCCCTACACCAGAAGGACCTGATATAACAATAAATTTACCTTTTTTCATAACACACCTTCACATCTAATTATAACAAAAATACCATATATAAAGCAATTAAAAAGCAAACTTTATTAAAACTTTACATATTATGTTATAATATAACTGTGAGGTGCAAAATGGAATATAAATATGATTTTTTTATTGCCGGTAAGACAAGAAACAAAGATAATATTTTAAAAATATGTGATGTTTTTGATGAGTATCACATATCTTATTATTGCTTCTTAAAAAACGAAAATACTAAAGATACATATGGTGATAGCACTAAAACTGAAGCTGAAAATATGGAAGTGTTTGAGTCATTAGATTTAAAAAGTGATATTGTATTGAATATTTTTAATGAAGATTTAGCAAATGAAAAAGCTGCTAAAAACTTTCTATTAGTATTACCAGCTGGCAAATCAGGCCATATTGAAGCAGGCATTGCTTATGGTATGGGTAAAAAATGTTATGCCATTGGTGAATATGACGCCACAGACTCACTATATAATATCTTTGATACCATTTTTAAAGATTTAGATGAATTAGCTCAATTTTTAAATAATTATAAATAATAATAATATTTACATAAAATATATAAAATGCTATAATTAGGCATATAAAAAGGAGGAAATTATGAAAATATATAATACCTTAACAAAGAAAGTTGATGAATTTGTTCCTTGGAATAAAGACAAAGTAACAATGTATACCTGTGGACCAACCGTATATCATGATCAGCATATTGGTAATATGCGTAACTATATTGGTCACGATATCTTAGAAAAAACCTTAAGATACTTGGGATACAATGTTATTAGATGTATGAATATAACCGATGTTGGCCATCTATCAAGTGACGCTGATACTGGCGAAGATAAAATGGTTAAAAGCGCTAAAGAACAACATAAAGGTGTTCTAGAAATTGCTAAATATTATACCGATATTTTCTTTGATGATTTTAAAAAATTAAATATTAAAAAACCTGATATTGTAAGCCCAGCTACCGAAAACATTGATGAATATATTAAAATAATAACTAAATTAATAGATACTGGATATGCATATTTAGCCGGTGGTAACGTATATTTTGATACTTCAAAACTAGATAATTACTACGTTTTAACGAATCAAGATACTAATGACTTAATCGGTGGCGTAAGAGATACCGTTGAAATAGATGACAATAAAAAGAATAAAGCTGACTTCGTTCTTTGGTTCACTAAGTCAAAATTTGATGATCAAGATTTGAAATGGGAAAGTCCTTGGGGTCTAGGTTATCCTGGATGGCATATCGAGTGCTCTGGTATTAGCCTAAAATATTTAGGAGAATACCTAGATATTCACGGTGGCGGCGTTGATAATATCTTTCCACATCATACTAATGAAATTGCTCAATCAGAAAGTTATATTGGTCATAAATGGTGTAATTATTGGTTTCATAATGAGCATTTGATGGATGAAGAAGGAAAAATGAGTAAATCTAAAGGAGCAGCTTTAACAGTAAGTGTCCTTGAATCTAAGGGATATAATCCATTAAGTTTTAGATTTTTATGCTTACAAAGTCATTTTAGGAAGCAATTAGTATTCTCATATGAAGCTTTGGATACTGCTGAAAATGCATACAAGAAACTATTAAGTAGAATTAAAAATATTAAAAAAGATGATTCTAAAGTCAATCAAGAGGACTTTGATAAATATAACAATCAATTTAAGAATGCCCTTGAAGATAATCTAAACACTTCAAATGCTCTAACTACATTGTATGACGTTATTAAAAGTGATATTAGTAATAATACTAAATTAGCTTTAATCGAAGCATTTGATAAAGTACTATCACTAGATTTATTAAAAGAAGAAGAAAATCATGATACAGAATTAGTTAAATATATTGAAGAAATGATTGAAAAAAGAAAAGAAGCCAAAGCAAATAAAGATTTCGCTTTAGCAGATTCAATCAGAGATGAATTATTAAATAAAGGTATTGTTTTAAAAGATACCCGTGAAGGAACAACATACGAGGTGATAAAATAATGACTGATGTAGGATATTCGCTATTATATTATGCCCTACCCATATTAGGTTTAATTATTACCGGCGTTGCTCAAATTTCAATCAAGGCTAATTACGGTAAATATAAAAAAATTGATGCTGCAAGCCATAAATCTGGTCGCGAAGTAGCAAGACAAATCTTGGATAAACACAATTTAAAAAATATTGAGGTTGTTGAAGTATCCGGTGATTTAACAGACCATTATGACCCAACAAAAAAAGTAATCAGATTATCATCTGATATCTATTCTGGAAAAAGTATTGCTTCAGTATCAGTAGCTGCCCATGAATGTGGCCACGCTATACAAGATAAAGAAGCATATGGACCAATGCGCGTAAGATCAAAACTAGTTCCAATCGTTAATTTTTCTACTAAAATTGGCTATTTAGTAATTGCTATTGGCTTAGCTGCTGGACTTTTAAAAGTTGCTGCCATTGGGTTGATTTTACTTATGAGTATGTTATTATTTCAATTGGTTACCCTACCAGTTGAATTTGATGCATCAAGAAGAGGTAAAAAAGAATTAGATGAATTATACATCCTAGATAGTACTGAACAAAAAGGTGCAGCCAAAATGTTAAGAGCAGCCGCCTTCACTTATGTTGCTTCAGTATTGTCTACCCTATTTCAAATCTTAAGAATGGCTATAATGGTAAGTTCTAGAAGAAGAAATAATTAAAAGTATCTTTCAAAGATACTTTTTTATTTGAAATCCCATTTAGGAATAAAACTCTCATCTTGAGTATCTCCTTCTTGAATAAAAGCATTCCTAATTCCAATATTCCAAGCATAATCAATGATTTTATCATATATTTCATCGGATACTTTTTGATTTAATTCAGCATATTTACAATTTCTAACAGGCGTGTATTGATTCATAATACTAATGTATATACCGTTACCATACGTATCGTGCAAATATTTTAAAATCTTTTTAGTATCTTCTTCCATTTTAGGAATTAATAGATGCCTAACAATTACCCCACTAGTAATATTCCCATCTTTATTGAAAATACATTCTGGCTTTTGCTTAACCATTTCAGCAAGCGCTTCGCTTGCATACTTAAAATAATCTTTACAACCAGAGTATTTTAAAGCTAATTCATCACAATAATATTTAAAATCAGGTAAATACACATCGATGATACCATCCAACAATTTGATAGTTTCCGCTTTCTCATAACCACTTGTGTTGTAAACAACTGGTATACATAAACCCTTTTCTTTTGCTAATTTTAATCCATCAATAATTAAAGGTAGATAATGTGTAGGAGTTACTAAATTAATATTGGCAGCTCCTTTTTCTTGCAAATCTAAACATATATTAGCAAATCTTTCGGTGCTAACCTCTACCCCATTGCCTTCTTCACTTATATAGTAATTTTGGCAATATAAGCATCTTAAATTACAGTTGCTAAAGAATATTGTTCCTGAACCATTCTTTCCTGTAATTGGTGGTTCCTCCCACACATGTAAGTATGCCTTAGCGATTTTAATCTTATTACCAGATTTGCAAAATCCTACTTCCCCTTTATTTCTATTGACCATACAGTTTTTGGGGCATAGCGTACATTTGTTTAACAAGTCGTTCATATACATCACACAAGTATTTTAACACATATTTGCCTAATTTTAAATTATTTGCTATAATTTAAATGGTGATTTTTGTGAAAATTTTAGATGTTAAATTAACTATTTCCGCTGTTAGAGAAAGCCAATTTCCTGAGGGAAACAAAGAAGAATATCTTTTAGTAGGCCGTTCTAACGTAGGGAAGAGTAGTTTTATTAATACTTTGATAAATCGAAAGAACTTTGCGAGAACTTCCGCTAATCCTGGAAAAACGCAAACTCTAAATTTCTATTTAATCAATGATTACTTTTATTTGGTAGATGCTCCAGGCTATGGATATGCTAGAGTAAATCGTGAATTAAAAAATAAATTCGGTTTAATCATGGAAAGTTATCTTGAAAAAAGAGATAATTTAAAAATGGTCTTCCTATTAATTGATTTTAGACATAAACCAACTGATGATGATATTATGATGTATAATTATTTAAAACACTATAATATTCCATTATGTATCATATGTACTAAGGTCGATAAAGTAAGTAGAAATAGTCATGAAAAACAAATCAATCTAATTAGTAAGACCTTAGGCACCGAGAAAAAGGATTTAATCTTATTTTCAAGTGTTACTAAAATGGGTCGTCAAGAAGTATATGATAAATTAGTTGAAACCTTAGAAATAAAGTAAAGGAGGTAATATTATGAAAATGCCTACAGTTGCCTTAGTAGGTCGCCCAAACGTTGGTAAATCAACAATTTTTAATCGTTTGGTAGGCAAAAAGATCTCAATTATTGAAGATACTCCCGGTGTTACAAGAGATCGTATTTATGGCGATGTTACTTATAACAATTACAAATTCCACTTAATTGACACTGGTGGAATCGACGTTGGGAATGATGATTTTAATAAAGAAATTATCGTTCAAGCTACTTTAGCAATTGATGAAGCTGATGTCATTGTCTTTATTACAGATGGCAAAGAAGAATTAAATCAAAACGATTTTGTTATTCGTGATATGTTAAAAAAGAGTAACAAAAGAATCATTTTAGCCGTTAATAAAATTGATAATGAAAAAAGAAAAGAAGATATTTATGGCTTTTATGAATTGGGATTTGATAATGTTATCCCCATTAGCGGTGAACATAATTTAGGAATATCCATTCTATTAGATGAAATAACTAAAGATTTTAAGCCATATGAAAAAGATATCGATGATGATAATAAAATCAAATTCTGTGTCATTGGTAGACCAAATGTAGGGAAGAGTAGTTTAGTAAATGCCATTATTGGTGAAGAAAAAGCAATTGTTTCTAATATTGCTGGAACCACAAGAGATGCTGTTGATACGACATTTACATACGATAAAGAAGAATACACCATTATTGATACTGCCGGTATCAGAAAAAGTGGTAAAATCTATGAGAACATTGAAAAATATAGCGTTATTAGAGCCATGAAAGCAATCGAAAGAAGTAATGTTTGTGTCGTTGTTATCAATGCTGAAGAAGGTATTATTGAACATGATAAACATATTGCTAGCTATGCTCTTGAAGCTGGTAAGCCAATTGTTCTTGTTGTCAATAAATGGGATACCGTAAAAGACAAAAGTATTGCTGAATATACCAAATTAATGCGAAGTGAATTTCAGTTTTTATCATATGTACCAATTGTCTACTTATCAGCCATGACTAAAAAGCGAATTCATACACTTATGCCAGAAATCAAAAAAGTATATGAGAATTCCAAGAAGGAAATCAAGACAAGCATTTTAAATGATGTTATTAGAGATGCCGTAATCTTAAATCAACCACCATCATATAAGGGTAAAAGATTAAAAATATATTTTGTTCATCAACAAGGCATAATGCCTCCAAGATTTATCTTTAATGTAAATAGTAACAAATTGGTTCATTTCTCATATGAAAGATATTTAGAAAATAAAATTCGTGAATCATTTGATTTTGAAGGAACCCCAATCCAAATTGAATTCAAGAATAGGGGAGAAGAATAGTGGTAATTGATCATAGATTAATTGATTTCTTTAAAAAACACAAACTATATAATAAAGAAATGTTTAAATATTTTGAAGAGCATTCGACTATGATAGATCCTAATTATGAAGATGAACGGATGCTTACAGGCTGTGCCTATTCAATAGACAGATATACCGGTATTTTAAAAGATATTCATATTACATTACCATACATAATAGATGAAAGTACATTATTAGATAGTGTTCATGAATTAACACATGCCATCTTTAGTTACTATAAAATAGGGAAAAGATTTGAAAAAGATATTACAATTGAAACATTACCATTATTATATGAAAGATTATATATTATGGATAACCCATCACAAAAATTAGAAGCATATGGTAAACATTTAGACAGCCTAATCGATGAAACAGATCCTGAATACTATTTTGCCATTAATGCGCGTGAAACCCTATTAAAATCATATAATTATAACCCGACACAAATGATTAAGATTGTTAGTCAAATGGGTAAAAAGTATTATTTTAATGAATGGAAAAATAAACATAAACGTAGATAGTTAGCAGTAATGCTAACTTTTTCTTTTCATATAATAAATTGAGGAGGTAACATGGGACTAACCGATAATTTATTTAAAAGAGTGAAAAATAAAACCAATGTTGATAAAGAAACCATTCTAGAATTAGCTAAAAAACTTCAAAATGGCAATATGAAAGACGAGACGACTTTAAAAGAAGTAATTTCTACATTATCAGATATTACCGGAAAGCCAGTATCTAAAGAGCAAGAGGAAAAAATTATTAATACCGTTATAAATGATGGCGTACCAAAAAATATGGATGAATATTTTTAAAAGTATTGACTAATTATAAAAACTCCCTTATCATAAAATAAAGGAGTGAAGTAAATGTATAGTTACGATTATAGTACAACTTACGAAAATCCACTAACTTATGGAGAAATAGCTGCACTATCAACTTTTTCAGCAATTTTTGGCTTAATAGTAGTAGCAGTTGAAATTTTCTTCTTGTGGAAAGTATTCGAGAAAGCTGGAAAACCAGGATGGGCAGCAATAGTTCCACTATATAATGCCTATGTTCTATTTGAAATTACCTGGGGTAACGGATGGTATTGCTTATTCTGCTTATTGCCAATAATACCTGCAATTGGTAGTATTGCCTTTGTAGTAATATTAGTTATTACATATGTAAAACTTGCTAAAGCATTTGGTAAATCTGGTGGATTTGCAGTAGGTCTATTATTTCTAAATATTATTTTTACGGGAATCCTTGCATTTGACTCAAGCACTTACTTAGGAGTACCTAAAAAAGAAGAAAATCAAAACCCTACACCAGCGCCACAACCAGCGCCACAACCACAACCTGCACCAACACCTGAAGTTGAACCAAATAGACCAGTAAGTTACTGTAGTAATTGTGGCACCACTTTACCTGAAGGTACTGCATTTTGTCCAAATTGTGGAACACAAAAAACAAATTAAGACTAGTAATAGTCTTTTTTTGTTGACATAACCATAAAATTAATAAAAATAATAAAAATTACTTTACTAAAAAAGTATAATTTGCTATAATACTTGCTGAGCGAAAGCTCCTTCCCTGAAAAGGGCATTAGACCATAAGGAGGTGTATTATGAGAAAATATGAAATTATGTTCATAGTAAAACCTGATTTAGAAGAAAAAGCGCTTAAGGATACTGTTAAGAAATTAGAAAAAACTCTTACAGATAATAAAGCCGTAATTACTTTATCTAAAGAATTAGGCAGCAAAGAATTTGCATATGAAATTAAAGGATTCAAGTCTGGTTTCTACTACTTATACAATATTGACTCAAATAATGATGCAGCTGTTAAGGAATTTGATCGTATTGCATCAATTGATGAAAATATTGTTAGACATTTAGTTCTAAATATTGAGAAGTAGGAGGAAAATATGAATAGAGTAGTTTTAATCGGTAGATTATCACGTGATCCTGAATTAAGACACACAACAAGTGGTATGGCAGTATGCCAAATCAATGTTGCCGTTGGTAGAAGAGTAACTGCTGGTAAAGAACCAGAAACAGATTTTATCAATGTTGTCGTTTGGGATAAACAAGCAGAAAATGTTGCAAAATACCTAGCTAAAGGTAGACAAGTAGCGGTTGAAGGAAGAATTCAAACAAGAAGCTACGATAATAATGAAGGTAAAAAGACTTATGTTACTGAAGTCGTTGCTAACAATGTAGAGTTTTTAGGTTCAGCTTCTGATAATTCAAAAGCAAGTAGCCAAGAAGAAAACCCATTTGATTCTATGCCAATTGATGAGCCTGCTGGTACATCTTTGGATGATGATCCATTTGCTAGTTTCGGTGAAAAAGTAGAAATAAGCGATAATGATTTACCTTTCTAATAAAGGAGGAATGAACATGGCAGAATTTCGCAAAAAAAGAAAAAAAGTATGTTATATGTGCATGGGCAAACCAGTTGATTATAAAGATCTTAATGTAATTAGTAAATATATAAATGATAGTGGTAAAATTTTACCAAGAAGATTTACTGGTACTTGTGCACGTCATCAAAGACATGTAGCTGAACAAGTTAAATTAGCAAGATACATGGGCTTTATACCATATACAACAAAATAGATATTATTATCTATTTTTTTGATAAAAGAAAGAGGGTAGGGATAATATGAAAGTAATATTTATCAAAGATTTAAAGAAACAAGGAAAAGTAGATGAAATAAAAGAAGTATCTGATGGTTATGCCATAAACTATTTAATTAAAAATGGCTATGCTGTCAAATACACAAAAGGCAGTAATGAAAGGCTAAACGATGATATTAAAGCTAGAATAGTTAAAGAAGAAAATGATATTAAAGAAGCCAATAAATTAAAAGAAAAATTAGCCAAAGAACATCTAACATTTAAAGTAAATACTGGTAAGAATAGTAAAGTATTTGGTAATATTTCTACCAAACAAATTGAAGAAAAATTAAAAGAATTAGGTTACAGTATTGATAAAAAGAAAATTGTTTTGGATACCCAATTAAACTCATTAGGTACCTACAACATTAGAATTATCCTCCATAAAAAAGTAGAAGCTACTTTAAAAGTAACCCTAAAAGAGAACTAAAAAATAGTTCTTTTTCTTTTATATTTAATGACATATTTAATATTTTATAGTATAATCATATATAAGAAGATTTAGTTGTGAGTAGGTGAAATTATGAATAAAGGATTACCTAATAATATAGATGCTGAAAAAGCCTTGATTGGTTCAATGTTTTGGTCATTATCATCGTTACAAAAGGGTTGCGAAGATGTTGAAAAAGAATATTTCTACCTAGATAGTAATGCCAAAATATTCGAAGTTATCAAGAATTTATATGATTTACACAAACCGGTCGATGTTAATACTGTAACGACAGAGTTAGTTGATCGTAATTTATTAAATCAAGTTGGCGGAGTAGAGTATTTATCTGAAATAATAAATAGTGTTGCTACTGGTGCCAATATCGATTATTATGTTGATGCCGTTACTGAAAAATACACATTACGTCGTTTGATTGAAACGGCTACTGACGTTGTTAAGAAGGCTAATGAAGATAAAGTCGATGTCTCTGAAGCCGTAGAACTTGCAGAAAAAGGTATTCTTGATGTCAGTAGAACAAGAAGAACTAGTGAGTTTACCAAAATAACTGATGTTTTAAATAAAACTCAAGATGATATTGAAATGCTTGCTAAAAATAAAGGTAAAATTACCGGTTTAACAACTGGTTTAAAAGACTTAGACTATATCACTGAAGGCTTGCATCCAACACAATTATTTATAATTGCTGCGCGTCCTGCCGTTGGTAAAACAGCTTTTGCTCTAAACATTGCTGTCGCAGCCGCTAAGGCGACTAAAAAGAATATTGCGATATTCTCACTTGAAATGCCTGCTGAACAACTAGTAATAAGAATGATTAGTTCATTAGGTCAAATCGATAGCAAAAAACTACAAACAGGTAGACTAGAAACTGAAGATTATCGTCGTATGAATGAGGCTATTAGTCAACTAGCTGATACAAATATATATTTCCATGACGGAACAGCAACTACCGCTAGTGAAATTCAAGCCAAATGCCGTCGCCTATCTACTCAAGGTGAAGGATTAGGGTTAGTTGTCATAGACTATCTACAATTAATTGATTCTTCAGGTAAATATGCTGGCGCTAGACAACAAGAAATATCTGAAATTTCAAGGAAGTTGAAGACAATGGCTCTAGAACTAAATGTTCCAGTTATTGCCTTATCACAGTTATCAAGAAACGTTGAAAAACGTGAAGATAAACGTCCGGTTTTGAGTGATTTACGTGAATCTGGTGCTATAGAGCAAGATGCCGATATTGTGGCTGCCTTACACGCGCCTGAAAGTGATGTTCCACAAACTGATGACAGTATTCCATCACCAATTCAATTAATTATCCTAAAACATCGTAACGGGCCTGTTGGAACTATCGACATGTTATTTAAAAAGAAAACATCGACTTTCTTATCCTTGAAAAAAGGTGGTGATACTAGTGAAAAATAAATGGACGGTAGGTATCATTACAATTGTAATTTTATCAATCCTAAGTTTATTTCTTGCTGGTTTTAAATTAACAACCAATAAAGAGCCAAAAGAAGTATATAATGTATATTTAGATGGTGAAAAAATTGGTACTGTTAAGTCCAAAGAAGACTTTGAAAAATATATCAATAGTCAAGAAGAAAAACTAAAAGAAAAATATGGGGTTAGTAAAATATATACGCCTAAAGGCGTTGAGATTAAAAAAGTTATTACATATAAAGATAATTGCGATAGCAATGAAAAAATATATAACTTACTAGTAAAAGAACAAAACTTCACTGTCAAAGGTATGATTATCAACATAGAAAAAGAAGAACCTGATAAAGATGATAAAGAAAAGACAATAAAGACAAACCAAATCATCAATGTAACAAGCAAAGATATATTTGATAAAGCAATTGTTAGTATTATTAAAGCTTTTCTTGATGAAAAGGAATACAATGCTTATATGGAAGGCACGCAGGAACCAATCGTTGATACTGGTGCCATCATTGAAAGTATTTACTTAAAAGAAAATATTACGTATAAAGAAGGTTATATTTCAACAGATGAAGAAATCTTCACTGATGAAGGTGAACTTACTAAATATTTGATGTATGGTACAACTAAAGAACAGAAAAAATATACTGTTAAAGAAGGCGATACCATTGAAACAATTGCTAGCGCTAACAAATTAAATACCAAGGAATTTTTAATTGCCAATCCAGAGTTTACGAGTGTTAATAATTTACTATATACTGCACAAGAAGTAAATGTTGGCTTGATTAATCCAATTGTTAGTGTTGTTGTGGAAAAACACTCTGTAGCTGAAGAAGTAGCTAAGTATCCAACCGATATCAAATATGATAGTGAATTAGTTATTGGTTACTCATATGTTGAAAGACCTGGTGAAAATGGTCTTGATAGAGTAACTAGAAAATATCAATATATTAATGGCCAAGTAGCCGACGTTGCATTAATTAGTAGCGTTGAAATAAAACCAGCAGTAAGTCAAATCGTTGTTAAAGGTGAACGTTATGTACCAAATGTAGCTGATTTATCATCTTGGGCATGGCCAACAAATAAACCATATACAATTACTACCTGGTATGAGTATCGTTGGGGTTCATTCCATGATGCACTAGATATATATGTTGGATTTGGATCTCCAATATATGCCGCTAATAACGGAACTGTTGTTTCTATCAAGGCTGGTTGTGTCAGAGGAGACACTAGATGTAATGGTGGTGGTGGTAATTATATTATCATCGATCACAACATTTTGGGATACCACACTCTTTATATGCATTTAAATACGATTAATGTAAGGGAAGGACAAACGGTTAAAAGAGGTCAAAAAATAGGTACTATGGGTAATACTGGTAATGTTTATCCAACACCAGCATATGGTAGTAATTCATATGCTGGAACACACCTACATTTTGGCACATGGCATGGTAGACCATATGCAGGTGGTAGTACTTTTAACCCAATGAGTTTATACTAATGAAAGTATCAGTTTTATCTAGTGGTAGTAAAGGTAATACAACCTATATTGAAACACCAAAAACAAAAATTTTAATTGATTGTGGCAATACCAGTAAGTATGTAACTAATCGCTTAAATGAATTAAATGTTGATCCTAAAGAATTAGATGCCATTTTAATAACGCATGTACATTCTGATCATATTAAAGGATTGGAAACATTCTTAAAAAAATGCAATCCTGTAATTTATATGACAGAAAAAATGTATCCATACTTGGATTATGTTACTAACTATCAGTTTATTGATAGCGAAACATTTAATATTAAAGATATTAAAATTGAAGTTATTAAAACATCTCACGATGCTGAAGATTCTGTTGGTTATATTATTAACTATAAAGATGAATCAATCGTTTATATAACAGATACTGGTTATATAAATAAAAAATACTTTCCAATACTTACTAATCGCGATATCTATATTTTTGAAAGTAATCACGATATTGAAATGCTAAATAATGGAAGTTATCCTTTTGCCTTAAGACAAAGAATATTATCTGATAAAGGACATTTATCTAACTATGATTCTGCTAAGTATTTAGCAAAGTTTATTGGTAGTAATACCAAAAAAATAATCTTAGCTCACTTATCCGAAGAAAACAATACTGAAGAGTTGGCACTTGAAACATTAAAGGCAAGATTAAAGAAAGAAAAAATATCCTTCAATAATATTATTATTGCTAAGCAAAATAAAGAAACTGAGTTAATTAAAATATAACTCAGTTTTTAAATTCATAAATTGTAAACAACCCCTTAAATTCTTGCAAATTTTCAAATATTATGTTATTGTATAGGTGAACCAAAAAGAGGTCTAATCATAATATATAAAAGGAGGTAATTATGCCTAAAATTAGAATAGATGGAGGACATGAACTAACTGGTACAATTACCATTAGTGGTGCTAAAAATAGTGTCGTAGCTTTAATTCCTGCAGCCATTCTTTGCGATGAAACAGTTACGATTAGTAATGTCCCTAATATTACCGATGTTGACGACTTAGAAAATATCCTAGTTCACTTAAATGCAAAAATAAACCGTTCTTCTGGAAAAGTAGTGATTAATTCCAGTGATATTATAAATAAAGAAATAACTGAGACTTTATCTAAAAAATTAAGAGCTTCATATTATTTTATGGGAGCACTATTAGGTAAGTTTAATCGTGTTGAAATGTATTTTCCTGGGGGATGCTCTATCGGTGCAAGACCAATTAATCTCCATTTAAAAGGTTTTGAACTTTTGGGAGCAAAAATTACCGAGGAAGAAAATCACTTTATTATTGAAGCTGAAAAACTAAAAGGTAATAATATTTACCTAGATTTTCCAAGTGTTGGAGCTACGATTAATATTATGCTTGCTGCTGTTAAAGCCAAAGGTAAGACAATTATTGATAACGCTGCCCAAGAACCAGAAATTGTAAATATTGCTACATTTTTAAATAATATGGGGGCAAAAATTAAAGGTGCTGGTACTAGTACCATTACTATTACTGGCGTAAAATACTTACATAGTTGTTTCCATGAAGTTATACCTGATCGTATCGAAGCTGGTACATATCTTGTAATTGCTTCATTATTAGGAAGAGAATTAAAAATAGATAATATGATTCCAAGTCATTTGGAAGCATTAATTGCCAAACTTACCGAAGCCGGTGTAGAAATGGAAATAGGCCTTGATAATATTATTATTCATGAGCCAAAGCCATATAGAGCAATTGATATTAAAACACTAGTTTATCCTGGCTTTGCTACTGATTTACAACAAATAATGGCTCCTTTCTTAACCCAATGCAAAGGAAGAAGCAGTATCGAAGAAACAATTTATGAAAATAGATTTCAAAATATTCCAGAACTTGATAAAATGGGAGCTAATACCCAAATCAGAAAAGATAACCGAAAAGTTGTAATAAGAGGAAAAACTCCACTAAAAGGTGCTAAAGTAACTGCTACTGATTTACGCGGCGGAGCATCTTTACTAGTGGCTGGCTTAATTGCTGAAGGCGTAACTACTATCGATAACATATCTTATATCCTAAGAGGATATGATGAGATTGTTGAAAAATTAACTGCTGTTGGTGCTAAAATAGAAATAATCTAATATTATATAATGTGATTATATGAAAAAAATAATATTAGTATTATTTCTTTTTTTCTTGTGTTATGCTTGCTACTTTATTTATAACCATACAGAAAGCAATAAAAAGTACATCTTAGCAATTGGTGATGAAATTGCTGCTAATCCTTGCATTAAAGACTTAAATACCGATTTTACTAATAAGGATTATCACTTAAACGATCTAGTAAATATTATTAAATATAATGAAGAGATCAAAATAAATGACAAATATGAATCAATTCACAAATTATTAAAACAAGCTGATATCTTAATTATTTCCATTGGCATGAATGATATTTACTATAAATTAAATGAAGATACTTTTGAAATCTATACTTACTTAAATAATTTAATTAATGAATATGAAGAATTATTAAAATTAATTTCCCACTATGATTATCAACAAGTCTATATCTTAAACTATTATAATATAAGTAATAAGAATACTGATTTGTTTACCTATATAAACTATAAACTAAATAAATTAACCATATCATACAATTACACTTATTTAGATATTTCTAAAATTTTAAATAATAACTCTAATTATTACCTTAAAAACAGTGATTTTTCCTTGAATAATAAGGGATATTGTCAAATTTTTAATTTAATGGTTGAAAAAACAAAAAAAACTTGATATAATATCAAATGTGTTTATTACTATGACTTGTATTAGTCATGGCGAAAGGAGAAATAATATGAAGAAAAATATTCATCCAAATTATGTTGAGGCTACAGTTACTTGTGCTTGTGGTAATACTTTTAAAACAAAATCTACAAAAAGTGAAATTGCTGTTGAAGTATGTTCAGCATGTCATCCATTTTATACAGGAATGCAAAACACTACAACTAGAAAAGGTCAAGTAGATAAATTTAATAAAAAGTATGGATTAAACAAAGAAACAAAATAATGGCCGTAATGGTCTTTTTTTGACAAAATTAAAAAAATGTATATAATATATATACGTCAAGGGGGATAGTATTTATGAAAGAATATTATTGTTTATTATTAAATAATTGTTATGACAAAGGTACTCATTGGGTATGTAGTCATCGTATTAGTGTTTTACCTAATGTTTTAGATAAGGAAATAAAGGATTTAGAGTCTCTTGAACAAGAGTTTATGAATCTAGATGATACCATTATCCAAAGTGAAGAAGGCTACCGTGTATTAGGAAGTTTCCCAGTTCTTGCTGAAATTTGGGAAGATGGTAAGATGCATGATATTATTACCGGTAAAAAATTAACTTATACTGAAAATCCAAAAGAAGTTAATGGTTTAAGTTATCGCGCCGCATATCGTGCATATGATGCTATGGCTGAAGAAATATTAACATTACTTGATGATGAAGCCAGAACACGTTATATGGAAGCTTTATTAAATTTAGAAAATAGTTCTAAAAAGGCATTCCATGATGCCAATACATCAACAAGTTATTGGGCTCTAAAACTAAAGAATGCTAAACTTACACCTAATCCAGTAATTGCCAAAGAAGTAAATGGTGGCATAATTGATGTTATTACCAAAGAAAGGATATATCCAGAAATTAATGGTTCTATTTCATCAAAATTAAGTGCCCCAATAGAGACAATGTTTGAAATAACTGAAGATGTAGCTAATCAATATCAAATTAGAATTATTGATGAAGGTTTAGAAAAATATTTAAATCAAATCACTGCAGCTAAACTAAACTCTGTTAAAAAATACAATAATTATGTATCTTTAGCTAAAGAAGAACCAATAGTAAAATCAAGAAACAAATAGATTACTAGTAATAGTAATCTTTTTTTATGTCAAAAAAATGTCTAAAAAAGTAAAAACATTGACTTTATAAAATGCCTATTATAATATTAAGTTAGATAATTATGTGAAAGGATTGATATAAATGAATATAGGTATTACAAATGACCATCGTGGTGTTAAAGCCAAACAATTTTTGACAGAATATTTACGTGCCCTAGATTATAATGTAATTGACTATGGAACAGATTCAGAAGAACCTGTTGATTTTCCTGATTATGCTAAAAAATTAGGAGATGGTGTAATTAATAATGAAGTAAACTTAGGAATCGCTATTTGTGGTACTGGCATTGGTATGAGTATTGCTCTAAATAAAATGCATGGTATTTATTGTGCTAAAGTATCAACGGTTAGTGAAGCTGCACTATCAAAAGCTCATAACGATGCGAATGTTATTGCAATCTCAGAAGAGATGGACGAAGAACTAATGAAAGAAGTCATTAAAACATTCATTGAGACCCCATTTACTAATATTGATCGTTATAAAAGAAGAAATGATAAAATAAAGGATATCGAAGCAAATGTATAATTTTTTGATATACCTAATCGTCTTGGTAGCAGTTATTTGGTCGATGGAAGGTGTGAATATTAATGGCATCTTTAAAAAGAATCGTGTTTATCAAGCAAGAGTCTTTTATATTATCATTGTTTTTAGTTTATCATATTTAGCATCTAGTTTTATTATTAGTTTTTTAAACAGTTTGAAATAGGAGTATTGTTGTAAGAAAGAAGGTTATATGAAAAAGATCATAATCTTTATATTACTACTTATCTTTATTCCTTTTTTTATTGTCCTTGTTTATAATAAAAATTATAAGGAGATAGAACTTAATTATATAAATATTACTTATATTAGAGTAAAAAGAAATAGTACAAATGAAATTGAAAAAATACCGCTTGAAGAATATATTGTTGGTGTTTTGGCAGGTGAAATGCCCATTAGTTTTGAACTGGAAGCCTTAAAAGCGCAGGCCGTAGCGTCTCGTAGTTATGCCCTAAAGAGAATGGAGTATAATAAAGATAATGATTATGACGTCGTCGATAGTATCATGAATCAAGTATACTTAGACAGTAATTACCTAAAAGATGCTTGGGGAATAAGCTATGTTAAAAACATCAATAAACTTAGAAAAGCCGTAAATGGTACCTTGGATGAATATCTAACATACGACAATAAAATTGCTGACACCTTGTTTTTTTCAACAAGTAATGGTTATACCGAAGATAGTAAAAATGTTTTTGATTTTGATTGCCCATATCTAAAAAGTGTAGCTAGCCCATGGGACAAGGATACTTCATCTGCCTATCTAACTACGAAAAGAATGAAATTAACAGAGTTCTATCAGTTATTAAATATTCCTTATAATAAAAACTTAAATATTGAAATTGAAAAAAGAAGTACCACCAATCGGATACTTCTTTTAAAAATAAATAATCAAGAATTTAAAGGGACTGATGTCTATAATAAATTATCATTACGATCAACTGATTTCACTATTGATTTAGAAGGAGATACCATAAAAATAACCACTAAAGGATATGGCCATGGGGTAGGGATGAGTCAATATGGAGCATTGGGCATGGCTAAAGAAGGATATACATATGATGAAATTCTAGAGCATTATTATCCTAATACAACTATAGCAAAATTAAAAAATTAGAAAAAATGTATATATTTTTTTCTTTGGTTAAAAATGTAAGTAGGTGAGTGAAATGAATAAAAGAAATTTAAAACTATTAGCTGTTCCCGCTATTTATACCTTGGCCATCTTAGTCTTTGGTACAAGTATGTATTTACTACAACGAACGATCAATAACAATCGTTTTGAAGGAAACGAAGACATGGAATATGTTGATAAAGAAATTGTCACAGATAATGAATATATTCCCGTTATCGCTCCTGATAATACCATTTTAAAACCATTTATTAATGAAAATGTTAAACTAAGTAAATCATTTTATGATTATCAAGGTGAAAAAAATGATCAAGAAAATGCCATAATTATCTATAAAGATACTTATATGCAAAATTCAGGAGTTGATTATCAATATACAGAAACGTTTGATATTGTATCAGTTTTAGATGGCACGGTTATCGAAGTAACCGATAATGAAGTATTAGGAAAAACCATTAAAATTCGTCATAATAACGATTTAGTAAGTACATACCAAAGTTTATCGGAAATTCAAGTAAAAAAAGATGATACTGTCTTAAGAGGTCAAGTAATTGGTAAAAGTGGCACTTGCGACTTATATAACACAGATTCTAACCTACACTTTGAATTATCATATCAAGGTAAAATTATTAACCCAGAAACTAGTTACAATAAAGATATAAGTGAATTATAGTTATAGCAGTCTTTTTCAATAATATAATTTATTAAAGGGGAAATTAAAGTGAGTAAAACAATTATTGAAAGAGTTAATATGATTGCTGACTATATTATAGAAACTAAAAATACTATTCGTGAAACCGCTAAAGTTTTTAATGTTAGCAAAAGCACTGTTCATAAAGATTTAAAAGAAAGACTATCAGAAATAGATATTAACAAATACCATAAAATTAAAGAAATAATGGATGATCATCTTGAAACTAGACATATTAAAGGTGGCGAATCAACAAGACAATTATTTTTAAGAAAAAGGTCATTATCAGTATAAATTAATGGCATTATATGGTAAAATAATACTAGAGGGTGATTAGAATGTTCAATAAAGATATAGGTATTGATTTAGGTACCGCTAACGTCCTAATTTATATTAAAGGGCAGGGTATTGTTCTAAATGAACCAAGTGTCGTTGCCATTGATGCTGATACCAAAAGACCACTAGCTGTGGGTAGCGAAGCAAGAGAAATGTTAGGAAGAACTCCTGGAAAAGTACTTGCCATAAAGCCAATGAAAGATGGTGTTATTGCCGATTTTGAAACTACCGAAGTAATGCTTAATTATTTCATTAAAAAAGTAAATGGTAAAAGCTTCTTTTCAAGACCAAGAATCCTCATTTGTTGCCCATCAAATATTACCCAAGTAGAAAGAAATGCCATTAAAGAAGCTGCTGAAAGAACTGGCGCTAAAAAAGTATATCTAGAAATTGAACCCAAAGTAGCTGCTATCGGTGCCGGCATGGACATATCAAAACCATCGGGCAATATGATAATTGATATTGGCGGTGGAACAACCGATATTGCCATTCTTTCATTAGGTGGCATTGTTGAAAGCGCTTCCATTAGAATTGCCGGTAATGCCTTTGATAATGATATTATCAAATATATCAAAGATAAATATAAAATGCTTATTGGTGAACGTACTGCCGAAGATATTAAAATAGCAATTGGTACAGTATGCCCCGGTAGTAAAGTTGAAAAAATGGAAGTAAGAGGAAGAGACCTTGTTACAGGACTTCCACATACCATAACACTAACTAGTGATGAAGTCGAAGAAGCCCTAAGAGAAAGTGTATATGCAATTATCCATGCTGTTAAAGGAATACTTGAAGAAACCCCACCAGAACTATCAGCTGATATTATTGATAAAGGAATTGTCTTAACCGGTGGTGGATCACTCATTGATGGATTCAATAAATTATTATCACAAGAATTAAAAGTACCAGTCTTCAACGCTGAAAGCCCACTTACATGTGTAGCAGAAGGCACTGGTATCTTACTTGATAATATTCATATGATAGATAATTAAAAAAGTAATGGTTAATCAATAAAACCATTACTTTTTAATTTACTAATTATTTTTTCTTCAGAAACATCTCCATTAATTCTATTGGCAGCTGTTTTTTCTTCACCATCGATAACAAACACAGTCGTTGGTGTACCATTGAAGTTAAACATCGTTTTTAATTCAGTATATTTTTCTTCACTAAGTAAATCCGTTTCCAAATAATAGATTTTTATTTTATACTGTTTAGCAACTCGTTCCAACTTAGGTTTAAAATCCATACAGTGTGCACATGTAGTTTGACTAAATAGGATAACAAAACTTTCTTTCTTTTCTACTTTCTGTACTAATTGTTCATATTTTATTTCTTTTAAATATGATCTACTTAGCACTAAATCAGCTACAACTGCAGCTACTAATATAATTAAACAGATTCCCCCAAGAATTAAAACTCTCTTTTTTGACTTCTTCATAAAAAATCACCTAGGTATATAATAACACGCATTTTCTTTTTTTACAAGCATTTTTCTAATACCAGCTTATTGTAATATATATAACTAGCCATATTACCAACATATCTAATATGCCATGGCTCATAATTGTATCCAGTTATTTCTTCCATTCCAAAAGGATATCTTAAAATAAAACCAAACCTATGCGCATTATGGTGTAGCCACTTTATTTCCTTAAAATCGCTAATTTCATGTTCTATATAACATTTACCCTGATGATATACACAAATATCGATTGCTAAACCAGTCTGATGTTCACTTGCTCCCGGTGGCGCTATATGTCTAAAAGCATAATTAAAGCCTTTTTCTTTAATTAATTTATGATATAACTTTTCTTGATATGAGTAATCTCTATATCCACTCATAGCATCAATTTCAAATCCATGCTTAAGTGCTTCTTTCTTGAGTAGATTAAACATTATATTAGCCTTTTTCCGAACTAAAATATTATCCCTATACATACTATCAGCATCTATTAAATCGTCAGGTACATAAGTCTTATCTAATAGGTTATCTCTATTAACCAATAAGAGATAATTCATAATATCACCTAAAGTATTATATTCATATAATTAAAAAAGGTATAGTTATCTATACCTTACTAATACTTTTATGTTTAGCCATCATTTTCTTAATTCCATATGGATGAGGGAAAGCAATTGTTACAAGAGGGCCATCAGAAGATATCACAACTCCTTCACCAAACTCTGCATGCTTGACATGATCACCAATATTATAAGAGACATCATCAGTTCTAAAAAAGTCTCCTTTTACAAAATTAGTAACCTTATTTATTATATTTACTCTATTATCATCTGTCTCTAAATACTTGTTGTCAATCTCATCCATAAACCTACTTGGCATATTAATTTGCGTATTACCAAAGAGCATTCTTTTTTTAGTATTTAACATCCATAAATTCTTCTTAGCACGAGTAATAGCTACATAACAAAGTCTTCTTTCTTCCTCAATTTCAGCCATACTACCAGAATTAATTGCATTATAATGTGGAAATAATCCTTCCTCCATTCCCACAATAAAGACATTATCAAACTCTAACCCCTTAACGGCATGGATTGTCATTAAATTAACTCTATTGGTTCCATCTTGATGTTCCGAAACATCAGAAACAATGGCAATTTCATTCAAGAAATCGGTTAATGATATTACTCCATATTCTTCCTCATATCCTTTAGTAATGGACTTGAATTCTTCCAAGTTTTCTATTCTTATTTCTGATTCTAATGATTTATCATTCTTATATTCATCTTTAATACCACTTTTCGTCAAAACTAAATCGACCATTTCCGTTAAAGTAAGATTTTCACATTCTTTTTCCATCTCAAGAATCATTTCTTTGAATTTTAATTCCTTACCACTATTAATTGCTTCAAATAAAGATATACCTTTTTCAGTAGCACTATTAACTAAATTTTCAATTGTTTTTTCACCAATACCTCTTTTCGGAGTATTAATTACTCTAAGAAAACTAACATCATCATCGTGATTATTAATTAGCCTTAAATAGCAAAGTAAATCTTTAATTTCCTTTCGATTATAGAAATAAAAACTACCAACGACTCTATAAGGTATACCATTTTTAAGCATTTCCTCTTCGATTAATCTTGATTGTGCATTAGTTCTATATAGTATTGCAATCTCGTCATAATCAACGTTATTATCATGTAGTTCCTTTATCTTTTCAGATACATAAGCACATTCATCCTTATCTGTTTCTACCTTTACATATTTAACTTTACTGCCAACATCATTATTACACCATAGGTTTTTATCCTTACGCATCTTATTATGTTTAATTACACTATTAGCTGCATCCAGAATATTTTGAGTAGATCGATAATTTTCTTCTAGCATAACTACACTACATTTTGGATAATCTTTTTCAAAATTTAAAATATTCTTATAATTTGCCCCTCTAAAAGCATAAATAGCCTGATCATTATCCCCAACTACGAAGATATTTTTATGATTATTACAAATCATTTTACTAAAAGTATATTGTGCCTCATTCGTATCCTGATACTCATCAATTAAGACATACTTGTATTTTTCTTGATAATATTTTAAGATATCCGGATATTCCTTGAATAATTTAATAGGTAAAATTAATAAATCATCAAAATCAACGGAATTATTAAGTACTAATTTCTTATTATACTTTCGAAATACTTCAATTATATTACTGTCAAATTCTACCTTTGAGTACTTTTCTGGGTCTAAAAGTTCATTCTTAGCACTACTTATTTTATTTCTAATTTCTCTTGGATTATAAAATTTAGGATTTAAATTTAAATCTTTCATAATCTTCTTAATAATTGTAAGTGTATCATCGGTATCAAGTATAACAAAATTACTTTTATAGCCAAGTTTTGCATAATTTTCTTTAATTATTTTAAGCCCGAAAGAGTGAAATGTTGATATTTGAATACTTTTAGCAGCATAGCCAATTAAATCAAAAACTCTATCTTTCATTTCTTTAGCAGCTTTATTTGTGAAGGTAATTGCCAAAATATTATCAGGACTTATCCCTTGCTCTATCAAATAAGCAATTCTACTTGTAAGTACTCGCGTTTTACCAGAACCAGCTCCAGCAAGTACTAACATAGGTCCATTAATATGCTTAACAGCCTTAATTTGCTCTTTATTTAATTTACTTAAATCCATAATTACCTCCTTCGCTATAACTAATTATATCATAAGATATATGATAATTGACATGTTAAATAAATTAAGGTATCATTGTTATAGTAGGTGATGATATGAATACCAATACTAATTATGAAAGTGTTATTATGACACTTGAGGAAAGAATACGTGATGGGCAGTTCCAAAACAAGGAAGAATTAGCGGATTATATTAACTTTCTAAAACAACAAGGAATATCATCAGATATTCTATCACAAGAAAAAGAAGTAGAATTATTAAACACGTATGATGAACTTCATCCAACGGAAGAAAATGCCCTAAACACTGAAAATTATAAAGGCGTAGAATTATCAGATCAAAACGTTATAGTTTCCAAGCAAGATGATACGCTTTTAAAAACAGATAGCTTGGCTGAAGAATTACAAGACGAATTCCGTGAAAATCAGAATGAATTAACAGCTATGGGTGAAAATGGCCTAGCTAATGCAGATGAAGTATTTGACTATATGCAAGAATACAAAAAAGAAGAATACAGTCTAATGCCAATTAATGAAGCAATTGGGAAAGAGAATGTTGATAGTGAAACATTAAATAAAATAAAATTCTTTGTTACTAATAAAAATATTGAACCATATAATTATCAAGTTGATATTGAAAAGGGCATATTTTACAACGTAGAAAATCAAGAAGTACTTGAAGTTAGAAAAAACGAGCAAACTAATCAATATGAAATTTATAAAGGCAACGAATTAGCATATAATAGTAATTCAGAATCACTTGAAAATAAAAATGATGTTAATACAGAAGCACAAACTTATGAAAATGAAAACGTTAAAGTAAGAAGACTTATTAAACCTAAGGATAATCATCATTTAGATAATGCTGCTTTCGTAAGAAGTAGTTTACTATTTGGAACATGTATTCTTATATCGTTAATCTTATCAATAATCATCGGTGCTATTTATAAATAAAAAAAGAACAATTTATTGTTCTTTTTTAATTCTTTTTAGTAAGTATTTTATTTTTCATATATCTTGTTGGGTTCTCCCAATCTCTAACTCTGACATCACTTTGATCAAAAATCATTGGCTCTGCTTCCATATACTGGATATCACCATTATCATCATACCAAATAGTAATGAAATAGTCTCCCATCAAGTTAGGAATTTCATTCTTCATCATAAATGATGATTGATCAACATTACAAGGAACCATGAAAGTATGAATATTACGATATAACATGTAATAAACTTTATGATAATGGCCTTCAATACGAAGATTTGGTTTTGTACCAGATTCCATTTGATCGATACCATTCTGTGGCTTTGTTGAATATGCTTTACTAGTACCTCCACCTGGATGAAACAATTCAATCTTACATTTGTCGTAGTAGAAATATGCTCTGTCTTGTCCTAAGTATATGATATCCTTAGGTCTTAAAGTTTGCAATGATGAACCAAAATCAAAAGGTCCATAATTAAATGAATGCGATTGATCATGACTTCCACAAATTACGCGCCATATCATACCCGGATATTTAGGAATCATTTTAGCAGCATGCTCAACCTGACCGGTAGCCCCCCAAACATGTACTTCAGAAGCGTGATTGGGTCTTATCGTATGATAATCACCATCAGATATATCGCCAATATGGAATATATCGGTAATACCACGATTATATGCTTCATAAGCGAAGGTATTAACCATTGAAGGCTGTTCCCAAATACTACCATAGTGGGTATCAGATACAACACCGAACTCCTTCTTGGTTAGTTCTTCTTTAGGTGGTTTAATATCAGTGTGTCTTCTTTTTGGAAATTGTTTTTGAACAACAATCTCGCCATTAATATCAACAATATTAATTGGCTTGCCAAATTGTTGCAATGCATCGATAATACCGAATAATATATTATCAGATAATCCTAGTCTATTTCTTAAATCACTGAATTTTTCTTCTTTTCTCATTAGCCGATATAATTTATCAAGTCTTGCTAATAACTCGTTTTTCTCAACATGTGATTTTTTATGATCAATTAAATTAAAATCATCATCCCTAGTTAATTCCAAAGGTCTAACTGTTAAATAGTTTTCTTTACTAGGAGTATAATAAGGCGTCAATGTAGGAACCAATCTTTTCATCTTTCCTAATTTATCAAAAGTAATTTCAAATTCATAAAACCCCATCACATTTTGTTGCGAAGAATCACGCATTCTTGGGGTTCTTTCAACCAAAGATGGAATTGTAAATACGCGCATATCCCTTATTTTTGGAAAATCTTGGGCCGTAAGTTGGCCTCCAAGTGCAATAAAATCATAATCTTCATAACTTGGTAAACTACGAATATATTTTTGTGGTACATAAGACACCGTATAACTTTCACCACTCTTTTTAAGGTTTTCTATCTTAAAAGTGGTATTATTCATCTTAACTGTACATGCTTTAGGCCCCAAATAAATCATATCATCCCTGTGCTTAGCGATGTATTCACCAACATTTAATTCTTTACTCCATGTATGATCGGTATCACCGGTAATAAAATAAGTTGTAATCCCCTCAACTGAAGGAAAATATTCAATTAAGTGATCAGCTTGCCCTTCACCAACATTGCTTATTAAAGATCTACCATAAAATTCATTTGTTTTTCCTGCATATTTACCTTCCAGTAAATTACCAGCAATGAAAACATGTTTTATTCCTTCTTCGGCAAATTTACGATATGCATCATTGAGAAGTGCAATTTGTTCAAATTTTGAACCAAATCTTAAATCAGAAAGAAAGCCAACTTTTGTTGTTTCATCTGACTCTTTAATACTATAAAAGTTTTCTTTTGAATAGTCAGGACTATTACTAATCCTTAAAAACATATCATCGCTTTTATTGGAAAAAGAAATATTAAGGTTTAAATCTTTCAATTTATTAACATAGCCATATAAAGCAATATCCTCAATTTCTAAATCCTTACATAATTCTCTAAAAGAATCTCCTTTAATTAATCTCTTTTGTAAGATTTCAAGTATCTCACTTTCACTGAATTTTACATCTTCACTGTTTTCCATTTTTTTCCTCCTAAAAAAAGAGTGCAAAAAAAATTTTACCCTCTTATAAGTAATATTTAGTGATAACACAATTAAAAATTAAACCAAAATCCTTTACCATATTACCACTCCTGACTATAATAAAATAATAACATTTATTAATATCAAAGTCAATATGAAAAAGCAAATATTTTAGAGAAAAAACAATATAAAAAAATAAACAAAACCACTGGTTTTGTAAATAAAAATGGTGCCGCTTGGCAGAATTGGACTGCCCTCTGAAGCTTACCATGCTTCTGTTCTACCACTGAACTAAAGCGGCGCACAAATAGATTATACAATAAAATAATATAAAAATAAAGTATTAATTGACCTAGCACCATTAAAATAGTACAATTATTACAGGTGAGTATATGAAAACAGGCTTAGTTTTATCGGGCGGAGGATCTACAGGTGCCTATCAAATGGGAGTAATCGAAGCCTTGGAAGAGTTAAATATAAAATGTGATATCGTAGCTGGTACCTCAATTGGTTCAATTAATGGTGCCATGTACGTATCGGGAAATCTAGATAAAGCCAAAGAAATGTGGAATAATCTTAGCTTTAAAAGTATTTTCCCGGAAGATATTAAATATGAAAGTCAAAAAGACGAATTTGATGTCATCAAAAAATATATTAAGGTAGCTACTAAAGGTGGTATTGAACCAAGTAATTTAAAGCAAAATTTAATCGAATCTATTGACCTAGATAAATTCTATAATTCAGATATTGATTATGGCTTAATTACCGTTAATTTTCCATCAATGAAGTCATTAAAATTAACCAAAAAAGAAATAAAAAGAGATGAATTATTTGATTATATCATTGCTTCATCAACCGTATTTCCTGTTTTTAAATTAAAAAAAATTAATAATAAAAGATATGTTGATGGCGGTGTAAGAGATACTATGCCATATGATCTAGCAATAAAAATGGGAGCTGACAAATTAATTATTGTGAATACCAGTTATTTCTTTAAGTACGCTAAAATACCCAAAAAGATTATGGATAAATATGATATTAAAATAATCAGACCTAAAAATAAAATGGGCCCATCTTTAATGTTCGAAGCAAAACAATCAATGAAGACAATTAAATATGGTTATAATGATACAATGAAGATATTTGGTAGATTATATGGCAATAAATATACCTTTAAAGAAGAAATTAAAGATTTATCTATTGTTGAAAATCTTGGCAGAATTTTTAAATTAGATGACACAAGAATATATAGTTTAAATGAATACCATAAGAAGTTACTAAAAGCATTTGAAAAAATAGAATCAAAAAAACTAAAAAAGATTGAGAATTTAAGAAGCAAATTAAATCCTCAAGAAAGAATTCGTTTTATCTATAATAGAATAAATACTAATAAAGAAAAAGAAACAAGATTGTTTCACCGTGAATACTTATGTGCTAAATATCTTTATGATTTAACACATTAGTATTACATATATATAATTGAAAGGATGATTATATGCTTAAATTAATGAAAAATTTTACTAAGAAAGATGTTATGACAATCATAGCTTGCATCATAATTATGATATTTCAAGTATGGATTGAATTGCGTCTTCCTGAATATATGAGTACAATTACAAGATTGATTCAAACATCGGGAAGTACTATCCCAGAGGTTTTAAAACAAGGTAGTCACATGTTATTATGTGCCTTTGGATCAATGACTTCAGCCATTATGATTGGTTATTTAGCCAGTGGCTTATCTGCTAGTTTTTCTTTGGCACTTAGAGAAAAAGTATTCAAAAAAGTTCAAAAATTAGCAGAAGCTGAAATTAAAAAGTTCTCAACAAGCAGTTTAATAACTAGGACTACCAATGATGTTACCCAAATAGAAATGCTTATTTCCTTTGGACTTCAAGCATTAATAAAAGCACCAATTATGGCTGTTTGGGCGATATCTAAGATTTTAGGCAAAAGTATCGAATTAAGTTCTTTGGTTGGAGTAGGGGTAGTTATCTTACTTACAACAGTATTAACTATTATGACAATTGTTACTCCTAAATTTGAAATAATTCAAAAATTAACAGATAAATTAAATGCCACAACTAGAGAAAACCTAATGGGTATAAGAGTCGTTAGAGCATTTAATGCTGAAAAGTTTCAAACCAAAAGATTTAATGCCGCTAATGATGAAATGACTAATACTCATTTATTAGTTCAAAAAACATTTGCTTTCATGAGTCCAATCATGAACTTAGTTATGCATTCATTAACTATTGGTATCTATTTTATAGGCGCTCATTTAATAGTTAAAGTAGGTATGACTGAAAAGATTAATTTATTTAGTAATATGGTCGTATTTACTAGTTATGGGCTTCAGGTAATCATGTCCTTCTTAATGTTAACAATGATTTTTATGATTACTCCAAGAGCAAGAGTATCTGCTCGTCGTATTAATGAAGTTATCGAATCAGATGAGAGTATCAAAGACGGTAACGTAGATAGAAAAGAAGAAGAGGGAACCGTTGAGTTTAAGAATGTTTCATTCAAGTATCCTGATGCTGATGAGTATATCATAAAAGATATAAGTTTTAAAGTAAATAAAGGGGAAACAGTTGCATTTATTGGTTCAACTGGTTCTGGTAAATCAACGCTAATAAACCTAATCCCTAGATTTTATGATGTTACTGATGGAGAAATATTGGTAGATGGCATTAACGTCAAAGACTATAAACAGAATACGCTTCATAATATTATTGGTTATATTTCTCAAAGAGCATTTATGTTTACTGGTAGTGTCAAAGAAAACATCAGATTTGGTGATAATGGTAAAAAAGAGAGTACGAACGATGAAATAATGACAGCTTTAGATGTTGCTCAAGCCAGTGGCTTTGTAAAAGAAATGGATAAAGGTATTGATTCCCATATTGCTAGGGGAGGAACTAACATAAGCGGTGGTCAAAAACAAAGATTATCAATCGCTAGAGCCATTGCTAGAAACCCTGAAATCTATATCTTTGATGATACATTCTCAGCCCTAGATTATAAAACAGATGCTACCTTAAGAAAAGAATTAAAAAAACACACTAAAAGTGCTACTACACTAATCGTTGCGCAGCGTATCGGCACAATTATGAATGCCGACAAAATTGTTGTCTTAGATAAAGGAAAGTGTGTTGGTATTGGTACACATAAAGAATTATTAAATAATTGTCCTGTCTATAAAGAGATAGCGCTATCACAATTTAGAGAGGAGGAATTATAATGCCTAGACATTCACATAATGTACCTGAAAAGTCAAAAGATTTTAAAGGCTCAATGATTAAAATAATTAAAAGTTTAAAACCTTGGTCAACTGGTATTATTATATCAATTGCATTATCGTTCATTTCAGCTATTTTAGGTTTAATTACTCCTAATAAATTATCACAGTTAACAGATTACATAACTGAGGGAATAACTCCTAGAATTAATGAAGAAAAAATTAATGAGATAATGAATAATCCTAATATTCCAACTACTGATAAACAAGCGCTATTTAATATAATGATTACAAGTGACGGGAATATTATGAATAAGATAGATGAATTACCAAACTCTATCTATGAAGAAATTAAACCAGTTATGCATATGGAAAAAATTAAAAGTATTTCACTATTCTTAATTAGTCTAGTTATTCTTAGTTCACTATTTAATTTTACAGAACAAATAATAATGGCTTACGTTTCTAATAATTATGCTAGAAAAGTAAGATTATCAATTACTAAGAAGATTAATAAATTGCCACTTAAGTATTTTGATACTCATGAAACTGGTGATATGTTATCGAGAATTACTAACGATGTTGATACCATGGGCCATAGTATGAATGAAAGTTTAGCATCCTTAGTCAATAGTTTTACTTTATTTGTTGGTTCTGTTACAATGATGTTTATTACTAATGCCACAATGGCCGTTGCTGGTATCCTTGCAAGTATTATCGGCTTTGCCTTTATGTTCTTCATTCTTAGTAAAAGTCAGAAATACTTCGTTGAAAGACAAGAGAGATTAGGCGATTTAAATGGATACATTGAAGAAATTTATAGTGCACACACCATTGTTAATGCGTATAATGGGATTAATGAAACAAATAATGAATTTGATAAATTAAATCATAAATTATATAGATGCAGTCGTATGAGTGAATTCCTATCAGGTATTATGCCTCCGATGATGGGCTTTGTTGGTAACCTAGGTTATGTTGCTATTTGTGTTGTCGGTGCCATTTTAACCACTAAAGGAATAATTTCCTTTGGAGTTATTATTGCCTTCATGATTTATGTCAGAATGTTTATCAATCCACTAAACCAAATCGCTCAAGGATTTACTACGATGCAATCAACAGCGGCTGCTGGTGAAAGAGTCTTTGAGTTCTTGGAAGAAACTGAAATGACTAGTGAAGCGGATTTGCCAAGCAAATTAGATAAAAATAATGTTAAAGGCAAAATTGAGTTTAATCACATTAAATTTGGCTACGACGAAAATAGAACAATTATTAAAGATTTTAGTGCTATTGCTAAACCAGGTAAAAAAATAGCTATTGTTGGACCTACTGGCGCCGGTAAAACCACTATGGTTAACTTACTAATGAAGTTTTATGAAATTAATGATGGCGATATTTTAATCGATGGCGTATCAACAAAGAAATTAACAAGAGAAAATATCCATGATCTATTTATTATGGTTCTTCAGGATACTTGGTTATTTGATGGAACTATTAAAGAAAATATCAAATACAACAATGAACACATTACTGATGATGAAGTTTGGGAAGCATGCAAAATCGTGGGTATTGATCATTTTATTAAAACCTTACCAAATGGTCTAGATGCTAAAATAGGGGAAAATGATACCATCAGTAGTGGTCAAAAACAATTGATAACTATCGCTCGTGGTATGTTAAAAAATGCTCCATTTCTAATCTTAGATGAAGCTACTAGTAACGTTGATACCCGTACTGAAGAACTAGTGGCAAATGCGATGGATAAACTAACCATAGGTAGAACAAGTTTCATCATAGCTCACAGATTATCAACCATTAAAAATGCTGATTTAATTCTTGTTATGAATGAAGGTAATATTGTGGAACAAGGTAATCACGAAGAACTAATGAAAAAGAATGGCTTCTATGCTAAATTATATAACTCTCAATTTGAACTATAAAAGGTGATTATATGAAAGAAATAATTGAATTATTAACCGAAAATAAAGAAACCATAAGTACTATGGAATCATGCATTGGGGGAGGAATAGCCAATGCTATTACTAATGTCGAAGGAGCCAGCGAAGTATTTAAATTCTCAGCTGTTACCTATGCCAACGAATACAAAATAAAAATGGGTGTGGATAAAAAAATAATCGATAAATATACTGTATATAGCCAAGAAGTAGCCAATGAGATGAGTAAAAAAATAACTGAATATACTAATTCAGATTATGGTATTGGTGTAACCGGTAAACTGAATAGGGTAGATAGATTTAATCCCTATGGGCCTGATAATATTGTCTATATCAGTATTTATTCTAAAAAAGAAAATAAATGCTATAACGCTACTGTAGAATGCACTGCACCTTCAAGAAAGGAAAATAAAGAACTTGTAATAAATACCATCATTTATTTACTAAAAGGAGAAGTACTATGTCAAAAGAATCAGTCATAAATCATTTAAAAAAATATAATTTAGATAAAAAAATAATAACAGTTTCAACATCTAGTGCTACTGTTGCCGAAGCAGCCAACGCTCTAGGTACCGAAGAGGCTAGAATCGCTAAAACACTATCCTTTAGATTAAAAGATAGATGTATCTTAATAGTGGTTGCTGGCGATGCTAAAATAGATAACGCTAAATATAAACACACATTTGGCGAAAAAGCTCATATGTTATCATTTGATGAAGTTGAGGAAATAACAGGTCACCCCGTTGGTGGAGTATGCCCATTTGGTGTAAAAGAGGGTATAGATATCTATTTAGATGAATCATTAAAAAGATTTATAACCGTATATCCAGCCTGTGGAGCAACCAATAATGCGATTGAACTTACTATCAAAGAACTTGAAGAAACCACTAACTATAAAGAATGGATAGATGTTTGTAAATTAAAAGAAATGTAATTAGAAAGGAATATCAAAATGAGTATTAGTGAAATAATGAATTATTTATATACCGCTAATGATAAAGATTTTAAATGTTATGACACCTTAAAAGAATTATTACAAAAAGATGAAACTTTCAAAGAAGTAATTATTAAAGGTATAAAAGAAAATAAAATATGGGGCTTTAGCAAAGATTTATGGGCAAAAATAGATAATCAAAATATGCGTAGCCCTAAAGTTAATAGCTTTACTGATGTTTTTAGAGATGGCTTTAATCAAGGATACTGTACTGTATGTGCCAAACAAGTAAGTTATTCATTAAATACATGTAATCTATGTGGAGGTATCTTACCCATATTAAAAGGTAGTACTAATTGTAAAGATGGAGAACATACTTGGATCGAATATGAAAATACAATAATTGATACAACACTAATGCTTATCATTGATAAAGAATATAGTAAACAATTAGGTTATATTGAAGAAAATAGATATAATCCTAACAATGATCCAATTTACTGTAGTGCTAAAGAATTTACTAATGATACATCAATAAAAAGAAGATAACCAAGTTATCTTCTTATTGTTTTCTACCACATTTCTTACAATATATAGAGTCTCCATCAATAGCTGCACCACAGTATTTACAACACATATCCCAAGATGAAAAACCATCGTTTACCGCACCTGATGTAATTTTTACTCCCTCTTTAGCAATATTCGCACTCTTAGTTGCTAACTCTCTTAAAGTATCTTCAGATTCATCCATCATATATTTTGCAGCCTTTATTTGTCTACTCATCATTTTTCCTCTAAACTTAGGACTAATCATTATTAGAAATGTGAGAATAAAAATACATACTGCAATTCCAAAAACAATTAAAAATATTTTCCCCATCTTATCACCTCAAAATAATTATATCATAAATAAAAAATATGATATAATGTTTATGTAAAAAGAATGGAGGAATAATGAAAATATTAAAAAATGATCTAAAATGTGAACTCAATTTAAGAACGGAAAAAGATTTCCCCACTAAGGGAGTCGAATTTATTGATATTACACCCCTAATAATTCAAAAAGATATCTTAAAAAAGATAACAAACGCCTTTGCCAAAGATATAAAAGATAAGAATGTTGATTACCTCTTAGCACCAGAAGCCAGAGGATTTCTATTTGGTGCTTGCGTCGCCACAAAATTAGGTATTGGCTTAATTCCAGTAAGAAAAAAAGGGAAACTACCTCCAACAACTGTTGAAAAATCATTTGATTATGTTAAAGAATATGGTAAAGATACCCTAGAAATTCCCAAATTAGTAAATGATACCTATAAAGGTAAAAACTTTTATATCCTAGATGATATATATGCCACTGGTAATACTCATAAAGCAATTGAAAAAGCAGTAAAAGATTTAGGTGGTAATGTTGTTGGTGTCGGAGTAGTTTTAAATATCAAAGAATTAAACAATAATAAAGATTTATTCTCAATTATTGATATTAACGAATCATAAAGGAGTAAAAATGGAACAAGAAAAAAATAGAAATGGATTAATAATAGTACTGATTATAATTATTGCAATTTTAGTTGTATTGTGTGTGTTGTTTGCAACAGGAACCATAAGTTTAAATAACAAATCTATAGATAATCAACAAACTAATGATAATAATCAAACAGAATTAAATGATAATAACAACATTCAAACAAAATTAGTTGATAATCTAAATTGTAATAGTTCTGAAACAACATTCAATGGTATTACGGTTAAAATAAATCAAAAAGTTGAAGATATGGTATGCTTTGCTGATATTTTCACAATTAATGGTGTAGATGTAAGTAAAGATAGCGGACATGGTATAGATTCGTATGAATTTTTTGATAATAATGTTATTGTTATGTCTCATACTACAAGTGGTCCAATTTTTACTATATACAACGCTACGACTAACTCAGTAACAAAAAGATATGGTAGTGGTGATAGTAGCTTAGAAGGATTTTTTGTGAAATCATTTTCTACAAATGGTAACATTATAACAATTAATGCTGAAGGCTGTGGAACCCAATGTGGTGAAAAAGGAATTGAAAATGCTGGTACTAAAGCTGTATTTGAAATTGAATATTTAAATAAAAACTTTTCAGAACCTAAACTTGTAAGCAAAAGCAAATCAAACGAATAGTGATTTATGCATTATTCGTTTTTATATATTCAAAAGGCTTTAACAGAATTTATGATATAAAAAAACCGAACATTTGTGGTGTGCGGTTAAAATCACAATGGAGCGGGAGAGGGTATTCTCCCGAAACACCTAAAAATGCCTTTCAAGGTCAATAAAATCAAGACTTTGGAGACGTAGAAAAGATTAACAACAAGTAGCAAAAAGATAATATGCATAATTATATGATGAAATTTCTAAAAAACTGTAATAATTTTTGCGTAAATTAGTTTGACTTTTACTTTTGGTTAATATATAATTTGTATTATGAGAAGCGGCTATCCTAGTTGGGTGTCTACTCTCCCATTTGTTAAATATTAATTTTATTTATTCTCCAAAGGAGATGATAATTATGAATATGAAAACAAATAGGGGAGTTTTGGTCCGGAAAGGTAATTATCATGGATTATATAGCGCTAATAATATTAGCTGTTATAGTAATTATGAAGTTTTTACAAAAAAACGACTAAATAAAAAGCACCCATCATCTAGATGGGTATTTTCTTTGACATAGCAAATGGGCTGAGAAAACACCTAGCACAAGATAGTTGTTTCTCTTTTAATATTATGCATCAATAGACACATAATACACCTACTATATAAATAAATTGTATCACAAAAGACGAACTAGTGCAACAACAAATTTAATTGTCTTAATATTATACATTTTTTTTCGTAAAAGTCAAACATTTAATTCATATATATTGCATATGTAATTAAAAAAATGATAGAAACTATGATATAATAAAATTGAAATGTAGGAGGATTGCCATGTATGATTTCAAATTAAATAAAGGAGAAGAAATAAAGCTAATTTCTGATAATACAATAGTATACACTGCCAAAGAAGAAAAAAATGTAACTTGCATTATTACCAACAAGCGATTACTTATTTTGGATTATCCTAGTGGAGTTCATAATTCAGCCGAAGATTTAAGAATATCTGGCAAAATGACTTATATAAAAAAGAGAGAAGTAGTTGGAGAAATAGAATTAAAAGACATAGAAACAATTATCAAAGAATCCGATTACTATAAAATAGAATTTATAAATAAAGAATACATCAATTTAAATGATGATGATATTATTGAATTTTTGAAGGGAGCCAAATAATGAAAAAAAAGATAATAATAATTGTAATTATATTTTTGATTATAATGTTAACACCAATACCAATACAAATTAAAAATGGAGATAAGATATATAAAGCAATATTATATAAATATACTAAAATTCATAGACCAAATGATAAGTCGTCTACAGGATATGAAGATGGTTGGGAATTTAAGATTTTAGGAATTCAAGTTGGAGGAGAAATTAATACTTATGTTAGTACAGAAACAATAAAATTAAACTTATTTGACAGAAGTGAAATCATAAAAGTTGAAATTAATAATTATTCACAATATAAAAATATTTTTGAATATAGGGACAAAGATACTATTGATAAGGTTTATAATTTATTCAAAGACTTGAAAACAAATGTAGCAAGTAAAAGTTCTGAGCCAGAGAATCCAGAAGAATTATATACAGTAACTTTTTTCAATGATGAAAATATGCTAATTCAAAGTGACAATGATATTTTCAAAGCAATAGTTCATGTATATAGAAAAGATAACAAATATTATGCTGAAGAAAAAAATGGAATCTATGAGATAACAGAAGAAGCATTTAATACGATCAAAAATTACACTAAATAAAAAAGATTACACGCGCAATCTTTTTTTAATTTTGCTAAAAATATAAACCTTTAAATCAACTGAAAAACAACTGGCAAAAAAATAATACAAATAATCCACAATTGAGTAGACTTTTAAAAAATAATGTGATATTGTCATTATGACAATAAAAGGCATTAAAAGGCGAACAAAAAAACTGACTCACGCTTGGGTGGTCAGGTTAAAACACAAATGGAGCGGATGAGGAGAATCGAACTCCCGTGGTCAGCTTGGAAGGCTGAAGTTCTACCATTAAACTACATCCGCAAATAAAGTAGGCAATATAAATTATATGATATTGCCCCTTATTTGTCAACTATTTTGTTATATTTTATGAAAAAACACTAGATTATATGTCTAGTGTTATTTTATAATTCTTGGATCCAGTAGACTAAGACTTACTTTCTTTTTATCCATTTTAATTTCATCGACATAACAATCGACAATATCACCTACACTTAATATTTCACTTGGGTGTTTAATGTACTTATTAGTTATTTTTGAAATATGAACCAATCCATCTTCGTGTAATCCGATATCGATAAATGCTCCAAAGTCAACAACATTTCTAACTGTTCCTTGAAGTTTCATTCCTACTTTTAAATCTTCTAATTCTAAAACATCACTCTTAAGAAGTGGCTGAGGCATTTCATCTCTAGGATCTCTATTGGGGGCTAACAGTGACTTTATAACATCCTCTAAAGTATAAATATCAGTTCCTAATTTATCTTTATATTCCTCTAAATTAATGTTATTTAATCTACTGGCTAGTTCTTTTGTACCTACATCTTTTAATGACATATTTAATTCTTTTAGTAGTCCTGTAGCCACATCATAACTTTCTGGATGAATACCTGTCGCATCTAAAATATTCTCTCCATCAGGTATTCTTAAGAAACCGACAGCCTGTTCATAAGCTTTATCACTAAGTAATTTTTCAATCTCTTTTCTTGAATTAAATCTTCCTTTAGTATTTCTGTATTCGATTATTTTATCAATATATCTTTTGGTTATCCCCGATACATATTTAAGTAGTGAAGGCGAAGCAGTATTAATGTTAACACCAACATTATTAACTGTTTTACTAACCACGAAATCTAGATTATCAGCTAGTTTCTTTTCGGGTACATCGTGTTGATATAAACCGACGCCAATACCTTCGGGTGGTATTTTAACTAACTCTGCCAAAGGATCTTGGAGTCTTCTTCCAATACTTACAGCACTTCTTTTCTCAACTGCCAAGTCTGGAAATTCCTCAATAGCTACTTTAGATGCACTATAGATAGATGCACCAGCTTCTGAGACAATTACATATTTTGTGTTTAGATTGTATTTTTTAATCATCCCTGCCACAAATTTTTCACTTTCACGACTAGCCGTACCATTACCAATAGCAATAATATCTACCTTATATTTTTCAACTAAGTTTTTAACAATAATCATGGATTGTTCTATCAATTTATCTTGATTATTAGCTTTTAAAAATGGCTTAATAACAACTGAATCTAAGTATTTACCTGTTTTGTCAATTACTGCTAACTTACAACCATTTATGTATCCCGGATCGAATGCTAAAACGATTTTTTCTTTTATTGGTGGAGTTAATAATAATGATTCCAAATTATTTGCAAAATTACTAATTGCTGCATCCTCACCAATAATTGTTAAATCACTTCTGATTTCTCTTTCAATTGATGGCTCTATTAATCTTTTATAACTATCCTCTATCGCATCTTTTACTTCATCTACAACAAAAGAATTAGGATTTTTAATAAGCCTTTTTTCTAAGTAATCTAAAACTCTTTCCTTGTCATATTCAATATTAACTGTAAGCATATCCTCATTTTCACCACGATTTAAAGCAAGTATTCTATGTGGCTTAATATATTTAATTTTTTCTTCATAGTCATAATACATATCATATACTTTATTTTCGTCATTGGCGTTCTTTTTAATTTTACTTTTAATCATGCCATAATTATATGTATTATCTCTAATTGCTTTTCTAAATTTGGCATTATCGCTAATCCATTCAGCAATGATATATTTGGCTCCTTGAATAGCATCGGCCGTTGTTTTGATATTATCATTTAAATACTTTTTAGCTATATCATTTAAACTACCATTTACTGGAAATGACATTATTTCTTTTGCTAATGGTTCAAGCCCATTTTTAATTGCTTCAGTAGCCTTAGTTTTTTTCTTTTCCTTATATGGACGATACAAGTCTTCAACTTCAACGAGTTTATTAGCCTTCATAATTTCTTCTTTTAATTCATCTGTAAGTAGTCCTTTTTCATCAATTAATCTAATAACATCTTCTTTTCTTTTAGCTAAATTCACTTGATATTGATAAACTTCATTAATGCTTCTTATTTGTTCTTCATCGAGTGCTCCCGTTGCTTCTTTTCTATATCTTGCAATAAAAGGAATAGTGTTTCCTTCTTCTAAAAGTTTTAAAACGCTCTCTACTTGACTTATTCTAACATTTAATTCCTTGGCAATCTCATTAATAATTATTTCATTCATTATTGTCCTTCTTTCTATGCATAGATTATTATAACACACTGCATACGTAATTTAGTAATGTAATTTACAATTTGAAATCTAGATGTTATAATCATAATAGAGGAATATAAGAATGAAAAAAGAACATAGATTACTACTATTAGGTGTTATTATCGTTAGTATTGTATTATTTAGATTAACGCTTTTTGGTACTCGAGCAGAAGCAAATAATACAGAAAATGTAGAAGTCACATATCAAGAAATTTTGGATGCCTTAGTAGAAACTGCCGAAGCATATGAAAGAAAAGGTGATAGAATCTTATATGACCAGTATAAATTTAATGCTTATACTAGTCCTGAAGATGCTACTACTCAAAATACAATATATAGTGCTTGTGCTCCATTTATAAATCAAGTTTATACTCAAGTATTTGGCGACAATGCACCACTTCCATATTTTATAAAAGATGGTGAAAAAAGATTTGAAACCACTATACTAGGAGAATATGTTAGCAATGTAATTAGCAAAGGCAATGAAGACGGGTATATATTGGCATATTTGGCATCTGAAAATGATACAACAATAACTGGAGAAAATATACCCACCATTATGGGAAATTTGACTGATAATTTAAAACCTGGTGACGTTTTTCTATATCAAAAGGACAATGGCGGCCATATTATGATGGTAGAATCAATAGACGATAATGAGGTACATATGATTGAAAGCTCAAATAATGGCGGTTCATTAAATTACAACATGAAAGATTTGACGGTTACATATAAAGGAAGAACAATTAAAAAGTTTGAACTATCAGATAGGCTTAATAATTACACTGAAGATACATTTGTACTAATTGCATTTATTAGGTTTTTTAATGAAATTGAAATAAATTGCCCTGATAATGCCAGTAAATGTATAGAATATTTGGATTATGATGGTAACAAACAAATATTACCATTGGAAATAACACCATCTGCTAAATCAAGACTAGATTATCCAGGCATTGATATTCAAAAAACAGCTGGTTCATCAACAAATTCATATGTTGACCGTGGAGATGGTATAAAATATACCATAAAGATTACTAATAAAAGTACACAATCATATAGTGATTTACAAATAATAGAAAATATTGGCGATTACGTAACAATATCTAAATCGGATGGTTGGACTGTAAATGATAATACTATTAACTATACAATAAATAGTATTGCTCCTGGCGCCACCGAAACAATTGAATATACAGTTAAAGTTAAAGATAACGCTACATATGGTGCCAAGGTTGTTTCTACAGGTAAGGTAGACAATATCCCATCTGCACAAATTATTAACACAATTGGTAAAAAACTATCGAATGATGAAAGAAATATTTTGATTGATAATTATAATGCTATCAGGGATGGTGAAGTGCAACCAGAAACTAGAGGAATAAATTTCATAATTCAATTATATAACAATCTAGTGGATATAAGTTATTTAGTAAATACAAATAATTTACATTGTGATGCTAACGAGAATTGTATTTTCGATCCAATAAAGAAATATTTAAGCCCAATTAATAATGGGAATATCAATTATTCAACTAAAATTAATGAAGAACTTTCTACCAATATTAAGTCAAAGATATATAATAATTACTATGGTATAAGACTCAGCAATAAAAGCAATGAAAGTAATGATTACTGTGGATATAGTTTAAACGGCGATCAACAATGCGTAAATTCATATCAAGCTTGGAAAAGATATGATAAGTTAGATTATGTTAACAGTTATATTCGACCTAGGGATATTAGAATTGAGGCCCTATTAACAGGTGACATAATAGTTCGTTCATCTGGTTCTAATGAACAAGATGATAATATTCCGTATCTGCTTTTAAAAGAAACAAGTACTCAAGGTGAAAATAAACTTGTTGCAATCGATTCCTCCGGTAAATTGATTGAAATAACGAAAAATGGAACAGTAGTATATGAATGGTCTGTTGATAATCAACAATATAAAGTATACTCCGAAAATAATGCCACTATTGATAAGTTTTTTACAGATATAGTTGGTTATAACTACGTTATATTAAGACCATCACTATCATTTCAAGATTATTTTGATATCAATGATGATTCAATAAATATAGATCAAAATAACAATATTATAACTAAAATTACCAGCAATCTAACAGTTAATCAATTATTTACTAAAATAGATACTAGTGCAGATTTAAGTGTTATCAATAATGGAAATCAAGTCAATAGTAATGATATTATATGCACAGGCTATATTCTTAGGGCTACATTTGACAATGAAACAAAAGAATATAAATTATCAGTGAGAGGAAATGTCTTAGGAGTGGGTCACACAAATGTTGATAGTGCTAAAAAAATAGCTAAACATATTATTGATAAAAATATAATAGTAGGTGAAGAATATTTACTGGCAGCAGATTATAATGATGATGGAGTTATTAAAATGAATGATGTTGTTTCGTTATTAATTGATATTAAAAACGGAGAGTAATAAAAGAGCACCATTAACATTAAGAAAATTTGGCTAAAATAAAAAAAGACAAACTGATGAAAAAATGTAGACAACTTTTTATGTCTGCATTTTTATATTGGGATATTTGTAAGCAAATAAAAAGATGGGATAATTCTCATCTAGTCATACCTTACTTATTTATCCTATCGGCATAAGTGATTGATTTATCTCCATATTTCTTTTTAATATTTTCTAAGGTTTTCTTTAATTCATCATTAATATTTTCTTCTTTTAAATTATTTTCTAAAAGTGATAACTGCACTTTATAAGTATCGGTTAAATTGGCTACACCTACACATAAACTTCTTACTTTTTTATCACCATCTGGATTATATAATTTATCAAACAACCTACAAGCATTTTGATATATATCATCATCACTATTAATTAGTCTATCCAAGGTAACCTGTTTACTAATTTTAGTAAAATCGTGATACTTAATCCAAATTGAGACATTTGGAGCATACATTTTTTTATATCGCAGTCTTCTACCGGTGTCCATTGATAATTCCTTAAGAATCTTTTTAATTTCGTCTGTGTTTGTATAGTCATATGGTAAGACTACTGATGTTGATATACTTTTTGGATTTCCTCTTTCATTTTCAACCTCAGAATTATCAATTCCATTCGCATATTCCCACATCATTATACCCATACTTTTAAAATGGCGTTTAAGTAGTCCAATATCTGTATTAGCCAGTTCTCCGATTGTATTAATATTAAGTTCATGCAATTTTTTACTACTGGCTTTTCCAATCATAAAAAGTTCATCAACATTAAGTGGCCACATTTTTTCTTTAATTTCATCAGTAAATAACGTATGTACTTTATCTGGCTTTGAAAAATCACTGGCCATTTTAGCTAGCAATTTATTATCACCGACACCGACATTCACCGTAAATCCAAAATTATCTCTAATTTCGTTTTTAATTTTATAAGCCAATTTTACGGAATCACCATACTTACTATAACTATCGGTATAATCAATGAAACATTCATCGATGGAATATCTTTCGATTTTCTTACTATAATTACATAAGTAAGTATACATCCTGTCAGAATATTTTTTATAAACTTTAAACTCTGGTGGATATACTTCGAGGTAAGGGCATTTTTTTCTTGCCGAATATAACGTTTCAGCGGTAACAACACCTTTTTTCTTTGCAGGAATACTTTTAGCTAAAACAATTCCGTGTCTAGTTGCTTCATCCCCTCCAATAACCGCATATCTAGTTCTAATATCAATTTTACTTCCGTTATGTAACATATTGACAGCAGTCCATGATAAAAAAGCATTATTGACATCTACATGCATGATAATTCTTCTTTTCATTGCCACCACCTAATTTAATTATAACAAACAATTGTTATATATTCAATAACTGTTTTAAAAAAACTATATATATGATATAATTATATAAGGTAAAGGTGGTGATCATGATATGTATTTGTTAAGAAGAAAAGGCAATGCCTTAATTGAAAAAAATACCGAAACAATTATCTATAACTGTAATGATATATTAAGACAAAATAGAATAGGTCTCGTTGATTTAGCAAATGGCATAATTAATGAATACATGCGTGGTTTCCCTATAAGTAAAATTGAAAATATTACTGATAATTTTCTTAATGAAATGCAAAACTTAGTTAAACAGCAAGCACAAAATATCGCTAATAAAATGCATCAAAATTATGAACAATTACTAAAGGGCATCGAAGATACAAAAAAAGAAAAAAGCATATATGCCTATTATGAGAGTTTAAATGACACATTTAAAAATATTAAATTTGCGGGCACTGATGATCTTTTAAAAGATTTTATTCGTTCAATAATTAGAAATATTACAATGTATTGTGATCCATTTAATGACATTGATTCGTCCAGATTCGATATAATAATAGATAATATCCGATATGCTTTGAGTAGAGAATTGAATAAGCAAGTCTTAAGTATAGTAAAAAATAGTAAAATTAAAATTGGTGAAGTAATAGCCACAAACTATCAAAAAACTTTAGAAAATATCAAAGAATATGAAAACCGCGACAAAGAAATAACAACGAATGATATTGCTAAGTTTATGCCGGTTATTGATAAAAGTAATTATGAACTAATTAAAGAAAAAGAAAAGTACTATATTAGAGATTCTAGCTCTTTAAAAAAATATCCATTTACTATTGATGGTGAATATTTAATTCTTGAAGGAAATAAAATTCTTTTCATAGCAAATAATAAAACTCAAGGATACACTAACAAAGAAAATGGTATAAGCATTGCTTTAACTGAACAGGGCCTTGCTATTTCCAAAACAATAAAAGCTAGTGGTAAGACAATACTTAAAAATCATACATATCAAAGAGTTATTACTAAAACTGAAAAGGGATACACTTTTATGTATAATGGAAAAGAATATCGTGATAAGATATCAATGCTTGTTATTGCCGAAGAAATGGAAAAAGAAGCACCAAAGTATTATCAAGAACTATTAAAGGACGATCTATTTAAAGCTACTATTGATGATTTAAAAGCCTACGATAAAATAGAAAGTGAAATAGAAACTGATAAAAAGACTGGCAAAATTAGTATTAATCCAGCTAAAATTGATGAACTTATCGAGAAATTTTATATTCTTGGTTATGAGTTATATAGCATTGATGGTGAATACTATATAAAAGATTTAATGACCGGTGAAGAACATTTGGCAGTACCATCAAAAGGATGCTGGGGCATTGGTATGGAAGGAGTCCTTAGTAAAGATTTTAATATTAATACAAATATTACTTATGTCGGTGAAAATAATATTACCAACGGCATAAATGAATTCAATAAAGGCAATATGACGGTAATATTTAGGAATGATTTAGATGCTTTCTTTCTATATTTTAAAGATGGAACATACATCATTGAAAAAACTGAATATGGAATTAAATGTCGAAAACAAAATGGCAGTAAGAAAAATCAAATTACCGATGAAAAAATGTTTGAAATACTAAATGGAAAAATGCCATATTTGGCAAAACATCTTGAAGAACATATAATGGAAATGAAAGGCCTTTCTAGTAGTGAAGAGACAATAGAAAAATAAAATTTTCTAAAATGGAAAAATGTGTTATACTATTAAGAAAGCGTGAGAGGACTGATAAATATGATTAATAGATTAGAGGCTATTTATAAAAGATATGAAGAAATAGCTAATGAATTATCTAATCCTGAAGTAGTCAGCGATATTAAAAAAATGACCGAATTATCCAAAGAACAACGTAGACTTACACCAATTGTGGATATCTATAAAAAATATAAAAAGGCTCTAGATGATATTGAAACAGCTAAAGAGATGACAAAGGATCCTGAAATGGAATCATTTGCCAAGGAAGAAATTAATAATCTTAATAAAGAAATTGAAACTATGGAAAAAGAATTAGAAATACTTCTTTTACCACATGACCCTAATGATGAAAAAAATGTTATCGTAGAAATTAGAGGAGCAGCTGGTGGAGATGAAGCTAACATCTTTGCTGGAGATTTATTTGATATGTATACACACTATATCAATCAATTCGGTTGGAAAATTGAAGTATTAAATGAAGAACCTGGTACTGCTGGAGGATTTTCACAAATTGAATTTATGATTAAAGGTGAGGGGGCTTATTCGAAATTAAAATATGAGTCTGGTGCTCACAGAGTCCAAAGAGTTCCTGAAACTGAATCTCAAGGTAGAGTACATACCTCAACTGCTACTGTCCTAGTAATGCCAGAAGCTGAAGAGTTTGATTATGAATTAGATGAATCAGAAGTAAGAATTGATATCACAAGAGCTAGTGGTAACGGTGGCCAAGGAGTAAATACAACTGACAGCGCCGTAAGACTTACCCATATACCAACTGGCATTATTGTTTATTCACAAACAGAGCGTAGCCAAATCAAGAATAAAGAAAAAGCTTTTAAAATATTAAAAACGAGATTATATGACTTAAAACTAAGAGAACAAGAAGCTGCCAATGCTGCCGAAAGAAAAAGCAAGATAGGTACTGGAGACAGATCAGAAAAAATAAGAACATATAACTATCCACAAAATAGAGTAACTGATCATCGTATTGGTTTTACTTCCATGAATCTAGATAGAATTATGACTGGGGATCTTGGTGTTATAATCGAAGCCTTAATTGCTGAGAATCAAAGATTAGAGTTAGAAAATCATGAAATATAATAAAAGTGACATAAATTACTTAAAAAAATACATTAAGGAGAAAAACCTTGATGATATTTTTTATAATAAATGTCTAAAAGAATTAGAGAGTGGTAGACCAATTCAATATATTCTCGGTGAAGTCAATTTTTATGGTTATGATTTTGTTGTAAATGAAAATGTTTTAATTCCTAGATATGAAACAGAATTATTAGTAGATAAAACAATAAAAAAAGTAAACAAGTTATTTGGTAGTAAATGTACAAACATTATTGATTTAGGTACTGGTAGTGGCTGCATTGCTATCTCATTAAAAAAGAATCTGAATTGTAATGTCGATGCTATAGATATATCTAAAGAAGCACTAGATGTAGCTAAAACAAATGCTAAAAAAAATAATGTTTGGATTAATTTTATAAATGCCGATATGACTACATATGTAAGTAATAAATATGATGTAATTATTGCTAATCCACCATATATAAGCCATGATGAAGAAATAATGGATATTGTTAAGAATAATGAACCTAGTATTGCTTTATATGCTAGTGATAATGGATTGTATTTTTATGAAAAAATAATTGAAAATATTCCTAAAATTACTAATGGCACATATCTTGCTTGTTTTGAAATAGGAAGCACACAAGCTAAAGATATTATGAAAATAGCCAAAAGAAAATTAAAACCAGCATATGTATATGTAGAAAAAGATTATGCTGGCTTAGATAGATTTATTTTTATAGTAAATATTAAGAACTAATTTTAGTTCTTTTTTGTTTAAAATAATGAAGATTAGCACATTATATTAACGGTGATAATATGAAAAGAACAATATTTTTCCTTTTACTAATATTAATTGTCATAAACATCTGTAACGTTAATGAGCAAAATATCTTTATTCCAAATTCAGCCATTAGATTAAGAGTAATTCCTAATAGCAACAATCCAGAAGATATAAATATTAAAGAACAAGTAAAAACATATTTAGAAAGAAACGTTTATTCTTTAACAAAAGAAGCAAATAACATTGATGAAGCCAGAACAATTATTAAAGAGAACATCCCCGATATTAAAAATAATATTGATAACATATTTATTAGAAATTCATATAAAGTACCATATGATATTAATTATGGTTACAATTACTTTCCTGTCAAGGAATATAAAGGATACATTTACGATGAAGGATATTACGAATCACTAGTTATATCAATTGGCGATGCAAAAGGAGACAACTGGTGGTGCGTATTGTTTCCTAACTTCTGCTTAATTGACACAAATGCTAACCATAAATATAAATCATACATAAAAGAAGTAGTTACTAAATATTCTAAAAAATAATCAGAAGAGTAATATTAATTAGGTGATATTATGTCTTCTTTTTTTGCTCTCCTTTTAATTGGCATTAGCTTATCGATGGACGCCTTTTCACTAGCACTAGTGTATGGCATGATAGACATATCTAAAAAGAAAAAAATAGCTCTCCCATTAATAGTCGGAGCATATCATTTTATCATGCCATTAATTGGCTTAATCTTGGGCGCAGTTATTAGCAATATAAGTTTTATTAATTTAGATATCATTGCTTCAATTATCTTAATTTATATTGGCATAGATCTTATAATTTCTAATTTTAAAGAAGAAGAAACAATGTCACTAAGTAAAACTGGTTTATTAATGTTTGGCTTGTCAGTATCAATAGATAGCTTAACTACAGGTATTGGCTTAAAGGTAATTACAGATAGTTTTCTTTTGGCATCTATTATCTTTTCATTATGTAGTCTTATATTTACATATCTTGGAATCATCCTAGGCAATATCATTGGTAACAAAATTGGAGCATATTCTAAAATTGCTGGAGGTATCATTTTAATTGTTATTGCTATCATTATCTTTGTTAAATAATTGTTGACAAACCCCGTATTTAATAGTATAATTACAAGCGTACTGGCGGAATTGGTGAAGTGGTTAACACATTGGATTGTGGTTCCAACATGCGTGGGTTCGATTCCCACATTCCGTCCCAGTTTTTTTATTTTGCATGAAAAAAACTAGCCTTTGCTAGTTTTTAAAATTCTTTAAATGTTCAACCACTTCAGTTAAGTTCATACCATGTGATCCCTTGACTAAGATAGTGTCACCAATATCGATAATTTTATCTATTTCTTTTAACATTTCTATATTATTTTTATAGTGATGGCTTTCTATGCCAGCATCGTACACTACACTATAAGTATAATATGCATTTTCACCAACAGTAATTAATACATCGATATGGTTATTAATAACATTCCTACCAATTTCTTCATGGATATCTTTAGCATAATTATCAAGTTCTAAAATATCTCCAAATACAAATATCTTTCTTCCATCTACCTTACTAAGTAAATCCAAGGCATTATTAACTGAATCTAAACTTGCATTATAGGTATCATCGATTATCCTGTAATCCTTATGATTAATTAACTCTAGTCTGTGTGGTGTCAAACTAAACGTCTCCAGAGCATTTACAATTTTACTATCCGGAATATTTAATTTTTTACCAACTGCATAAGCAAATAGGGCATTATAAACAAAAGCCTTACTACCTACAGGTAGTGATATATATTCATTATCAATATAAAAATTAGATGAAAATATTTTATCCTCAATATCATGTGCCATATAGTCACTCGTATTATCTATACCGATTGTTATCATTTTTTCATAATTAACAGTTCTTAACATATCATTATCATTATTGATAATCAATGTTCCATTTAATCCATCAGTAATTTCCATCTTGGCTTTTAAAATATTTTCTCTACTTCCTAAATTACCAATGTGAGCAGTACCAATATTAGTAATAATAGCCATTGTTGGTTTAGCAATATTTGATAAAGTATGAATTTCACCTAAATGATTCATACCCATCTCCACAATCAAGGCCTCATGATCTTTAAGCCCTAATATTGTTAAAGGTAAACCAATGTGATTATTCATATTTCCCTTAGTACATAACGTTTTATAATGACTGCTTACGACAGCATTAACCATATCCTTAACAGAGGTTTTACCGACGCTACCAGTAATAGCAATTACGGGAATATTATATAAACTTCTTTTATATTTTGCTAGTTCTTGAATAGCTTTAACTGAGTCGTCAACTAAAATAATAGCTATTTTTTCTTTTTTCTTTGGAAGAACAGATTCATCATCTAATATACAGACATTAGCACCTTTTTTAATTGCCTCTTTATAGAAATTATTCCCATTAAACACATCCCCCTTAATACCAACAAACACATCGCCCTTATTTAGTGAACGCGTATCGTTTGTGAAATTAATACATTTTGTATTTCCATTACCACAAACAAGTTTCCCATTACAAATACGCACTATATCTCTAACATAAAGCATATTATCACCTTCAACATATATTATATCATACTTCTATTTTCTTTCCTAAAAATAAAAAAAGTATACATTAAATGTACACTAATTATACTTATTATTATTTGTCATTACACAAAGAATATTAATAACAAAATCTAATTCACTATTATTTAAATAATCACAGTATTGACTAATCTTCTTAATTTTCTTTTCCTTAGATAATTCACCATCTTTACCTTCTAAATTGATTCCTAGTAACGTATCAATACTTATATTAAACTCTTCAGCAAGCCTTGTTAATACCTCAGCCGTTGGTAGTGATTTATTAGTTTCAATTCTTGATAAATTATTTCTATTAATTTTTAATATCTTAGCCATCTCTTCTTGACTAATATTATTGTTGTATCTAATATTTTTAATTTTAGTTCCCAAATCCATATATTTCACCTACAAACTAATTATAACCAAGCAGCATACATTTCCCCAATTTATTCTCAAAATATTACCATCATTGGTAATATTTTTACCAAAAATGTATCAAAATTATTATTATAAAATGATTGAAAAATCTTCATATTTGTTATATACTTATTATATATATAAAATTATTCCTATTGAATATTAAGAGAGGTTTATATATGAAAAGTAGTAGATTATTAAAAGTTTTTGAAGATTATATTAAAAAGATAGATATGAATAATGCTTATGCCAAAGCAAAATATTTTCACTCATTAAAATCAATGGACTTAGCTAGAAATATTGCTAGTGAATTAGGTATTTTTGATGAAGATGAAATTGTTATTATTGAACTAATTGCTTTATTTCATGATATTGGTAATTTTAATGAAGATGATCATAATTATTTAGATAATTCTGATGAAGATAGTACCATGAAATCAATCAATATCTTATTTGATGAAGGCTTAATTAGAAAAATTACTGAAGATACTAAATATGATAATTTAGTAAAATTAGCAATTTTTTGCCATAATAAGGATGGACTTCCAAAGAATATTGATGAAAAGACCGTATGCATCTGTAATATTATCAAAGATGTTTATCGTATTGAAGAATTACATATGGCTATTAACTATCCATATGTTGATAATCGCATTAATGAGTATCCAACAAACGAAGTATATGATGAATTTAAACAATTCAAAGAAGTTAAAAATAAAATGTCAGATAATAATGCCGATAATGTATTAATTGTCTTATCACATTTATTTGGCTTAAATTATAAAGTAAGTTATAATTTGGTTAAAGAAAAGGGGTACATTGAAAAGATTATTGATTCATTAGTCGTAGATGATAAAAAGATTGAAAAATTCTTTATTCAAATCGAAAGTGTTTTAAAGAATTATTTGCAAAAGAAAATAAATTAACTTGCAAAATATAAATAAAGTGTTATAATACATACATGTTTTAAAAACAAGGACCAAGAGGAGTAAGATCTATTTAATATGTAGAGAGTTAGTGGATGGTGAAAACTAGCAATTAAATAATCTGAAGGTAGCTTGCGAGTTGCTTATCTGAATTAAGTAGGATATGCCGTTAACTGCGTTAAAGTATCAAGTGATAGCTAGTCTATAAGAAAGGTGGTACCACGGTATTTCCGCCCTTTCATTATAGACTTTTTATTTTGTAGAAAGGATTGATACCATGAATTATTTTGATGAGTACACTAAAAAATTTGATATGACTGTACCAGAAATTGAATATAAATACCATCATAGTTACAGGGTTATGGATAATATGGTTGTTATCGCTAAAAGTTTAAGTTTACCACTAAAAGATTTAGAGGTAGCAAAATGCATCGGTTTATTTCATGATATCGGTCGTTTTGAACAATTTAAACAATACAAGTCATTTAAAGATATTGAAATGGATCATGGCGATTTTGGTGAAAAAGTCTTAAGAGAAAGTGACGCCTTAAAACATTTTGGTATTCCTAAAGAAGATTATGAAGTTATATATACAGCTATCAGAAACCACAATAAATATGAAATTGAAGATAATTTATCTAAAAGAGCCTTAATGTTTACTAAAATGATTAGAGATGCTGATAAATTAGATATTTTATATGCCTTAGGAAATCCAGAAATCAAATGGATAATAGCGGAAGATGATAATGAAATTAGTCCACGGGTGAGCGAGGCTTTCTTTAGCAATCGGCAAATTAAATCAAGCTATAACAACAATAAGAATGAAGATTTAGTTGATATATTCTCTTTTGCTTATGATATAAATTTCAAAGTAAGTTTTGACATTATTAAAAATGAACACTATTATCAAAAAATATATCAAAGATTAATTAATAAAGAATTGTTTAAATCATATTTTGAACATATAACAAAATATATTGATGAAAGGACTGAATAATATGTTAGATAAAAAATATAACCACGAATTAGTTGAACAAGATAAATATCAAAAATGGTTAAAAAAAGACTATTTTAAATGTGAAGAAAATTCAGATAAAGCGCCATATTGTATCGTTTTACCACCACCAAATGTAACGGGTGTCTTACACTTAGGACATGCTTGGGATGTAACCTTACAAGATATTATTATTAGATACAAAAAGATGGAAGGGTATGATACTTTCTGGTTACCTGGAATGGATCATGCAGCTATTGCTACTGAAGCAAAAGTTGTTAAAAGATTAAAAGATAAAGGTATCGATAAATATGAGTATGGCCGCGAAAAGTTTCTAGAAGCTTGCTGGGATTGGACTCACGAACACGGAGATATCATCAGGGAACAATGGGCAAAGTTAGGAATTGCTCTAGATTATACCAAAGAGCGTTTTACCTTAGATGAAGGGTTATCAAAAGCGGTAAGGAAAGTATTCGTTGATTATTACAATGAAGGTTTGATTTATCGTGGAGAAAGAATCATTAACTGGGATCCAGTGGCTAAAACAGCCCTTTCTAACGAAGAAGTTATTTATGGTGAAGAAAAAGGTGCATTTTACCATATCAAATATATGTTAGAGGGTTCAAACGATAAATATATTGATGTTGCCACGACTAGACCTGAAACTCTATTTGGTGATACTGCTGTTGCTGTTAATGAATTAGATGAAAGATATACTGACTTTGTTGGTAAAAATGTTATCTTACCACTAGTTAATAAGCCAATTCCTGTTATTACTGATGAACATGCTGATATGACTAAAGGAACTGGTGCTGTTAAAATAACTCCAGCTCATGACCCAAATGACTTTGAAGTAGGTAACCGTCATAACCTAGAAAGAATTGTTATTATGAATGACGATGCAACAATGAATGAACTTACTGGTAAATATAACGGAATGACAAGAGAAGCGTGCCGTGAAGCAGTAGTAAAAGATCTTGATGAATTAGGCTTATTACTAAAAGTTGAACCTTTAGTTCATGAAGTTGGACACTCTGAAAGAACTGGCGTTATGGTTGAACCAATGATTAAAAAGCAATGGTTTGTTAAGATGCGCCCACTTGCCGATACTGTTCTAGATACTCAAAAGAAAAAAGATGAAAAAGTAAATTTTATTCCAGCTAGATATGAAAAGACGATGAATCACTGGATGGAAATAACATACGATTGGTGTATTTCAAGACAATTATGGTGGGGTCATCGAATTCCAGCTTGGTATAAAGGCGACGAAATCTATGTAGGCATGGAGGCACCAAAAGAAGATGGTTGGGTACAAGATACTGACGTCTTAGATACTTGGTTTTCTAGTGCCTTATGGCCATTTGCTACCTTAGGCTGGCCCGATAATACTAAATTGCTAGAAAAATATTATCCAAATCAATGCTTAGTAACTGGTTATGATATTATCCCATTCTGGGTATGTCGAATGACTTTCCAAGGAGAAAAGTTATTAGGCAAAAGACCTTTCGAAGATTGCTTAATCCATGGCTTAATTAGAGATAAACAAGGTAGAAAATTCTCTAAATCATTAGGTAATGGAATAGACCCATTTGATATGGTTAATTTGTACGGAGCAGATGCCCTAAGATATTATCTAGCTACTGATGTAGCTCCAGGTACTGATATGCGCTTTGATGAAGAAAAAATAAAAGCTACTTGGAACTTCATAAATAAAATTTGGAATGCTTCAAGATTCGTATTATCAAATATTGAAGACCTAAAAGAAATTAAGTTAGAAAACCTAAAACCAGAAGACAAATGGATTCTAACAAAATTTGAAAATACTGTTCATAATACCAAAAAATTTATGGATAAATATCAATTTAATAATGCTGGTGCTATTATCTATGAATTTGCATGGAATTATTTCTGCGACTACTATATTGAAATGGCTAAGTATTCATTAGATAAAGAAAGCACAAAATCGACACTATGTTTTGTCCTAACTGGCATCTTAAAACTATTACAACCATTTATGCCATATGTAACTGATGAAATATATTCTATGTTACCAGTAAAAGAAGCCGAAGACATTATGATATCAACATATCCAAAATATGATAAAAAATTAGTATTTACTACTGAAGAAAAAGCCGTTGATGATGCTGTTGAATTTATCAAATCATTTAGAAATATTAAAGCTGAAAATAATATTACTAAAGAAATGAAAGTTATGTTTGATACTACTGATGATAATGATTTAATCGTTAAAATGCTAAAATTAGATGATAATTTAGTAGATAAACCATTAGGTATTAAAGCATATAAAGTATTCTCAAGTAGAGTAAAAGCTACAATCTTTTTCGAGAAAGCTGAAACGGAAGCTGATAAAATTGCCAAAGAAGCACAAATTAAGCTTCTAACTGATTCTATTGCAAGGAGAGAAAAACTTTTAGCAAATGAAAACTATGTTAATAAAGCTCCAACTAATATCGTCGAATTAGATCGTAAGAAACTAGCTGAAGAAAAACAAAAATTAGCTGAATTATTAAAATAAAAGAAGGATAATTAATCCTTCTTTTTATTAAAATCATCTTTTGTGATATACATATAAATAATATCATGATATTTTCCTTCGGCATAACGGCTATTTGGCCATACACCAAACTCTTTAAAGCCACATTTCTTATATGCCTTTTGAGCTCTTATGTTAAAACTATATACTCTTAACATAATATTATTTAAATTAAGGTAATTAAATCCAAAATCTAAAAGTAACATAATAGCCTCGCTGCCATAACCTTTGGATAGATGATTTTCTTCACCAATAAATATACCTAATTCGGCAGTTCTATCGATATTATTAACATGCTCTAAACTAATTGTTCCGATAAGTTCATCCGTCTTGTTATCGACAATTGCAAAATGGTATCCATCGTTGTTTTGCTTAAGATATTCTATTTCACTTTCTAAACTTATTACATTCGTATAGTTTTGAACATATTTGGCAATTTCGTAATTGTTTAGCCATTTAGCATATTTTTCTGCATCTTCAAGGCTTCTTGGTGACAAATATACCTTTTCTCCAACGATTTTTCTAAAGTGCATAAACCATCTCCTCCTTTCTGTGATTACAAAAAAACACGTAATCACCCAATAGTTAGTGACTCCGTATTAAACGTGTAGGCTAAGCCCTATATAGCTAGGTATAAAACCACATATATACTCACAACTTGATAATATTATATCATATTGCCATATAAAGTCAAATAATGCATATAATTAGGTATGAATAAACATAAATTATTGATCATTTTTACCTTCATTTTATTAGTTATTTTAATTTCAAAAGTATATGCTAATACTAATGAACAAACACTTTTAGGTAAAACCATCTATCTAGATCCAGGACACGGTGGCATTGATAGTGGTACTACCTATAAAAAAATCTATGAAAAAGATATCAATTTGCTTCTTTGCCAAAAATTAAAGAAAGTTCTTGAAGAAAAAGGAGCAACTGTTTACCTAACCAGAGAAACTGATAAAGATTTGGCCTTAAATAATGCAAAAAACAGAAAAAGAAGTGATTTGATAGGTAGAGCCTATCTCATTAACAAAACAAAACCAGATATGTATCTTTCAATTCATATCAATTATTTATCCCAAACCAAGTATAAAGGATTACAGATTTTCTACAACAATAAAAATAAAGAAAACCAAGTGATTGCTGAATCTCTAACAAAATATATTAGAGAAAAAACTTGGAATGTTAGAACCCCAAAATATAATAATACTTATTATATGTATAAAAACATTTTTCCCCCAGGAGTCTTAATTGAAGTAGGTTTTTTATCAAACCCTGATGATAGATACCGTTTAACTCATGAAAAATATCAAGACCAGATTGTTAACAATATTACTTATGCTATTGATAAGTATTTTCAAGAAAAAAGATAAAAAGTCTTTTTTTTTACCCCTTTTTATGATATACTCATAATAGTAGGTAAGTAGGCAAAGGAGGTAAATATGAATAAATTAAAACTATGGGTAATACTACCTGTATTATTTATGTTGCTTCCAAATACTATTTATGCAGATTGTACCACAGAAGAAAAACAACATTTTAATGAAATAAAAGATGAATTTGAAATAAAGTACGAATATAATCGCGACACAGATTCATATACGATTAATCTATATAATCCTGATCCAGACAACTATGATTTTGAAGTTAGTAGTAGAATATATGATAATTGCCACGAAGAAACCAAAAATAATGCAGTTTGTGAAGGAATATCATCAGGAGATTATATAATAAGTATCATTGGTATAACAGAAACATGCGATGATACATTTAAAAAAACTACCCTTAACTTATCAAAACAAAATGAGTATTGGAATGATCCATTATGTGAAGGAATTGAAGAGTTTGTTTTATGCCAACCAACATATGACAAAGATATTGATTATGATACCTTCGTTTCAAGAGTAAATACTTATAAAAAGACAAAACAAAAAAAAGCCACGAAAGAGGAAGAAAAGAAATCTAATAATGTAATTGATAAAGTTACAGACTTCCTAAAAGAAAATCTATTTCAAATAATTATTTCAGTTGTCTTTATAATAGCAATAGTTGTAACAATTATTCTAACTGCTAAATCAATAAGAAAGAGTAGGCGATTAGAATGATCAAAAAAAGAATAAAACTATTAATATTTGCTTTAGTACTATTCTTTGCTTTTAATACAGCCGCTTACGCGATTGGCCCACCGTGGCCAGATGAACAATCGGCAGGCGATACGGAAGTTGAATATACAATGGGATCAGATAGTGGCGGCAGTTATGTATGTAATTATTCATATCGAATAAAAATTAATGATGTAGCATCGGTAAGAATTTATGATAAGGACAATGTTGAAATAAATACTAGCAGTTTATCACCAACAGTAACTGTTCCTGCAGGGACTTCAGTTGGCGTATATATTCATGAAACAAAGAAAATTTCGTGGGAGGACCCCAAGGTTACAGTAACATATGTTAAAAATTCTACATATTCATGCATAGGAAAATACACTGGTAAAGAAACAAAAAAAGAAGAATACATTTGTCCAGAAAACATATTACTATCTACAATTAAAAATAGACTCTTAATAAAAAAGCCTAGAATTGAAATATGTACGAGATACATACCGAAAGTATGTAGTGATTTTGCTGTTTCAGAGTGTAATAGCAAGCCAGGATGCTATAAACATGAAAATAAAGGCGAAACAGAAACAATTACTGAAACTAGCGATACATGGTATACAACATGTAAAGAGGCCGCTGATAAAGCTGTTAAAAATGCCGCCAAAAGAAGTAGCGGTGCCTCATATAAATTGGTATTACAAAATGCAAATGATATAAAAAGTAGTACTGGAGTTGTTACAATTTCTGCATCTGGTGGATGCAGTGGAGAAAATCCTATAAACTGTAATTATGGTTATAAACCATCAAAAGTATGTATGAATCCAAAAACTGCTAATGTAACATATAAAACAGGTAGTGAAGCTAGTTGTGATAGTGATGACTTTACTATCCCAGATGATGGCAGTCCAACGCATTGGCACTACTTTGTACCACTAAATGCTAAAAGTACCGATACATTCGTATTAACACTTGGAGCTAATGGAAGTAATGCCGATAAGACAGTTGGACAATGTGTTAAGTTTATAGAAAATAATCCAAATGATTATAGAGACTGGATGATTAGAAAAAATGGCTCAGTGCTCACAGGGAGTTCAAAGGAAACTGATAAGAAAACAGTTGAAGGTGATAAAGGATGCAAGGCTGCATCAAACGTAAGACTGAAAGTTGCCCAAAATTTCTATCATGAAGAAGGAAATAAAACTAAGATTATTGAAGGATATGAACTATTCTATAGACCAATAGATATTAGTAATCCATTTCCTAATGGATTAAGTAGTGATAGTTATTGGAAGGGTTTAATTAGCGGAACTAAGATTCAAACTACTAACGCATCGGGTGTAACTAAGAAATATGACCTAAAAGACTCATTCAAGGAAATTACTTATAGTATTGATATTACAAACGCAAATAGTATAAGGAATTACAATAAGGATAATTATTATACGAGTTGGCAAAATATGAGTAAAGATGGTACAAGTAGGTTTGTATCGACATATAACATGCGAAAGGGTAAAGCCGATTATTACAAATTAGGTTGTGGCCCAGCTAATAGTGATTGGAGGGAGTGTAAGTAATGAAATGGTCATTCGCTTCCGTTGGTCTAATCATTATGGGCCTATTCGGACTATTAATTATCTTATTATTTAATGAAATAACAATTAGTAATGAACAAGATTACTATACACTAAAAGAAGCTACGGAGGCCGCGATGGTAGATGCCATTGATGTTGCCTATTACCGTTTAACTGGTGAAATCAAAATGAGTAAGGAAAAATTCGTTGAGAATTTCACCAGAAGATTTACTGAAACATCGACATTTGGCCAAGGAAATTATGGCATAGAATTTTATCAAATAATTGAATACCCAGCCAAAGTAAGTTTAAGAATTGTCGATAAAACAAATACTTACAATATCTATAACACTTATAGTGTTGATATAGATGCCACAGAGGCTACGATAGTTAATGAATTATCGGCAATCTTGGATGGTAAGAAATAAAAGGAGAAAGGAAGGAAAAAAATGAAAGGATTAAATAAATTTTTAAGGAACAAAAATACAGTAACGATTTTAGGAGTATTAGCCTGCATTGCTATATTATTCGTAGGTTATAATATTCGTATTAATCAAAAAACTGCACTTGTAACTGTATACTATGCAAATCAAACTATTCAACCTAAAACTAAAATAACTGAAGATATGGTATCACGTACTCAAGTGCCAAAATCATTTATACTTGGAGATTATTACAAAAATTATGAAAATATCATAGGTAAATATAGTAACTATAATACTATGATTGCTGAAGGTAGCTTATTCTACACAGATTTATTAGTAGAAGAAGCAAATCTTCCAGATGCTATCTTCTATGATATTAATGAAGGAGAAAGAGTAGTTAGCTTTCCAGTTACTACCGCATTAACTTATGGCAATTCAATTATGCCAGGAAATATCGTTGATATCTACGTTAAGTTAATTGATGGTTCTGGTAAAGTTGTTTATGGTGAATTCTATGAAAACATTGAAACATTAGCTGTTAAAGACAGTAATGGTAAAAACGTTTTCGAAAATACTGAGGAAGAAAGAACGCCAGCTTACTTATATTTCTCACTACCTGAAGCAAAATATTTATTATTCTCTTCATTAAATTACATCAGTGATAATTCTAAAGAAGGGGATATTGAAGTTGTTATTGTTCCAAATACTGCTAAATTTGATGCTAAAGATCCATTAGCTACTGAAGTAACTAGTGATTACCTATATGATTATGTTCTTGATAGAATTAGTCAAATCGATGATCAAAAAGAATTATATGAAGAATTACTAAACGAAATGGAACAACTAGAACTTGAAAAGAAACAAAATAATGGATAATTAAAAAAGAAAATAATAAAAAGGAGGTTACGTATGGACGCCCAGTTCCAACAGGTCGATTTTGGACCATTAAAACAATTTTTAGATAATGATGATGTAACCGATATATCATATAGTAATGGTGGACAAGTATGGATAAAAACATTATCTAAAGGCGTATATCGTGTAGAAAATACGGGCATTGATAATGCTCTAGTTGAAAAAATAGCATTCCAGTGTGCTAATACGATGGGTAAATCATTTAATATGGCTAATCCATTTCTAGATGCTGAGAGTGCTGAATTGCGTCTTAACTTTGTTCATGATTCAATTGCAAGAAATGGCGTTGCTTTGCTAGTACGTAAAACTCCTGCCAAAATTAGATTGGTAAAAGATCAAATTATTGCTGATGATTATATTAGATTAGACATCCATGATTTTTTAATTAAATGTGTTGAAGGACACTGTAATATCTTAGTAAGTGGTGAAACTGGTTCTGGTAAAACAGAGTTTATCAAATACCTTGCTGCCCATACTAAAGAAAATGAAAAAATTATAACTATTGAGGATACTTTGGAATTACACCTTGATAAAATATTCCCAACAAGGGACATCGTAGCTATGAAAACAAATAACATTGCTAGTTATTCTGATGTCTTGGTTACCTGTATGAGACAGAACCCGCGTTGGATCCTTTTATCCGAAGTCAGAAGCGCCGAAGCTGTTATGGCTGTAAGAAACTCAATTTCATCAGGTCATAATATCTTATCGACAATCCATGCGGATAAAGCTGCTTCAATCCCTAACAGATTGTATAGTTTGCTTGAAAGTAATATTGACTTAGAGCAATTCCTAAGAAGTATTCACAGATATGTTCAACTAGGCGTTCATATCAAAGGTTATTATAGCCCAGAAAGGCAGAAATTTCATCGTGAAATATCTGAAGTTGTTGAGTTCTATGTAACTGAAGATAACGAAGCTAAAACCAACACATTATATAAGAAAACTCCAGATGGTAAGGTAACAATTCATAACCCAACTAAGTACCTATTAGGTTACTTAGAAAGTCAAGGTTTGATAATGCAACCAGACATACTAGTCAAAGAAGAGTTTAAACCTGTTGATGATAAAGAAAACTATGTAGTTGATAATTCAACAATGAATCAAGTGATTAAAAAAACCAATAGTGTTCCAATAAACCAGGTTAAACCCCAACCGATTATAAATAATCAAGTAAATCCGGTACCTAATACTACCGTGAATACAAATCCGATTATAAATAATCAAGCTAGACCCCAACCAGTTATGAATAACCCTAAACCACCAGTAATTAATCAACCAGTAAATAATAATAGTCCTAATCGTTTTATTCAAGCAAATAATGTTGCTGTTAACCAGCAAAATAATCCTATAAATAATCAAGTTCCCAAACCAAATGGGACAAATATAGTACAAAATAATCAATGAGAAAGTAGGTGATGAAATGGAATTTATATTAATTGCCGTAATTTTGATATTCGTAATGACATACCGTAACTCTTCTGGTGAAGGTATATACAAATTTGTAAAATCACAAGCGACTGTTGCTTACGATCAGTATGCTCCGTATTCATATAAAGTAATGCGCGAAAAAATTAAAGAATTAGGTCTAGAATTTACACCAAGGCAATACTTGATTCAAGTAATTCTCTTTGCTGGTGGTGCTGGTATAGTTGGTTACCTTTATTTCTATAACCTAATCGTCGCTATTGTTTATGCCATTATTGCCGTATCAACTATTCCATACTTAACATACTTAAGATGCAAAAGACAATATAGTGAATTTATCTTTGAACAAATTCAAGTATATACGACAAATACTATTATGGAATTCAATACAACTCAGTCTTTTATTAAATCACTAGAAGGCGTGGTTGAATCCGGTGTATTAGAGGAACCTGTCTTATCTGACGTTAAAACAATGATTGCCTTATCATATGAAAAAGGTGATGTCAGCGAATCAATTAATTATATGAATTCCAAATATCCATATTATATGGTTAAAAATATGCATCAATTGTTCTTACAAGTAACAAAAGAAGGTGCTAAAAACACTGAAGAAACATTTGATAATATGTTAAACGATATCGATATCTTAGTCGAAGGCGTTTATCGTGATAGATCAGATAGAAAACAATTCCATCGTCAATTCCTAATGTTTGGTATTTCATTATATTCACTTATAATGTTAATTCAGTTAATTTTAGGCGTTGATAGTTATGTTGATATGTTAGATGGTATTCTAATGAAAATATTAGTTCATCTGGTCGTAGTAATAAATAGTTATTTCCTTATTAAAGGAGAAAAATATTATAATGAGAATGTGGGGGCGGAATAATGTATATAGAGATATTAATTATTGGCGTAATCGTCTTTGCCCTACTAATTTATAACGGAAGAATATCAACATCAAAGTTTTTTGGCGAAAATAAGGGTTTATTTGAATTATTACAAGAAAAAGATTATGAATTCCTACTAAGAGCTAAATATGGAGATCGTGTATATGATGTTAGCCAAGTATTTAGAAAAAGAGTATTCAAAGGATTAATTGCTATTGTCGTAGTACTCTTCATCTTTATTACAAAGTTAAAACCATTATACATATTAGTTGCTTTCGTATTTGGATATTTAATCTTCAAATCACAGTATTTTGATTTGCGTAGTTTCTATAAAAAACACTTAAATACAATCGATTCATTACTACCTTACTATTTAAAAAGTTTGGAAGTATTAGTGCAGCACTATACTGTACCAGTAGCATTAGCAAGATCAATTGAAGATGCTCCTGAAGTATTTAAGCCAGGGCTAAGAGAATTAGTAGCAAAAATTGAAGCTGGTGATTCATCCATTGATCCATATATGGATTTTGCTAATCAATATCCAGTAAGAGATTCAATGCGAATGATGAGACTATTATATCGTCTAAGTTTGGGAGAACAAGATAAAAAGCATGAGCAAATGTTATCATTCTCTAAAACTGTATCAGCACTTCAATTAAAAGCAAGGGAACAAAAATATAAAGCAAGACTTGATAAAATGGAAAAGCAGACAATGACCATGTTAGTATGTACTGGCGGAGCTGCTTTAATAATTATGTTGATTGCATCATTCACTATGATCGGTGCATAGGAATTAAAAATATATTATGTTTCAATATGGGGAGGTGAAAATTAATGAAAGAAGCAACAGGTGAAGTTTCAATGACAGTTGTAACACTAGTAGCTATTGCTGTAATCGGTGCTATCTTAGCTTTATTCTGGCAACCAATTACAGAAAAAATTCAAAGTTTATGGGGTACTGGTGAAAGTAATACGTACGGAAACTTTCAAAAGAAAAAATAATGATAATTAATCTCATCATAACCTAGTCATCATGGATTAGGTTATGGTGAGATAAAATCATATTATTTACGATATTTGCTGTATTCGTATGGCAAATAACGTAAGTAAAATGATAAGGAGGAATAGATATGAGAGATGCCTTTGGTGGTGCCTTTATGATTAAACTATTTTTAGTTTTTATATTAATATATGTTTGTTTTACTGCTGTGGCACTTAACTATGCTAAAGCGTTTAAAGCAAAAAGTATTATTGTCTCATATCTTGAAGACAATGAAATAAGCAGTTTATCGATGACAGCACAGGCCGAAAATGAAATGCGTGCTTACTTTGAAAAAGAATTAGTTGGTAATCTTAATTATGTCTTTCCAGTTAGTTGTCAGAATACCGCGCCTAATAGTATCTGTTATAGTGATTTAGGTGTTATGATTGAACAAATATCACCAACAGAAAGTAATAAAAACAAACTAGGTGTTTATTATAAAGTATATACATATTTTGGTTTCCAATTGCCATTCTTTGATAGATTATACGTTGTAAGTGGCAGAGATGGTGGTCAAAATGTTTTTGGTTATTGGAGTATTGTTGGTGAGACCAGACCAATTGCTTATGAAGAAGGTGTAAAGAAATGAGAGATGCTTTCGGTGGCGTATTTATGACAAGATTAATGCTCGTTTTCATTGTTCTATATGTAGCTTTCACAGCTGTCTCTTTTAAATATGCTAAGTCTTTTAGAATCAAAAATAAAGTTATTGATTTTGTTGAACAAAATCAAATAATTGATATTAATACTTTTTTTGCACATGGTTCTGGCGATAGTATTGCCTCATTAGATGAGGTCTTAAAATCAGCAAATTATAAGATTAGTTGTGCTGATCTTGGATACCATAGTAATGGTAACATTACTGACAAAGGAACAGGCAAAGCAATTGGATATTGCTATAATGGTGTTGTTATCGCAAAGAATGAAGCTAAATCAACAAAAGACACAATTCATTATAATGTTTACACATATGTTGACTGGGATTTAGGATCTTTAAATACCATCTTGGTATTAGGTGGAAAAGATAGAAATAGTGAAGATCCAATCGTTGGTAAATGGCAAATATCAGGAGAAGCAATCGTAGTAAATAGATAAAAAGAATAAAGGGAGTGAAGATATGAACGTAATCGTATCCAACAAAAATCAAAGTTTATTAAACAGTTTAGATGTTGATATCATAAAATCAATGAATGGAGAATTTACTGTCGATGAAATAATCGGCACCTTTTCTAATTTCTTCTTCAATCGTATGTTTCTTGATATTACTGCTGTCAAAGATTACATGGATATTAACAATATTCAAAAATTATCAATGAGTATTGAAATGGATAAAGTAATTCTCTTACTTGATAACACATTGATGGCTAATAATAGTTACTTATCTAAATTAATCAGTATGGGTATTTATAATTTTGCTAATAATAAAGAATCATTAATGTATCTGTACAATCATCCAAATTCTTATAAAGATGTTGCCCATATTCATCAATTATCAGGTGCTCAAAATAATAGTAATCAGAATAATGCGCAAGTAACAACTCCGACAATGAGAACCTCTAAAGTAATTGGTTTTAAAAATGCCACTGCTGGAGCTGGAGCGACTACCTTAATTTATATGTTAAAAAAAGTTATGACTGAAAAGAACCATGTTATAGCTATTGAAGTAAACAAGAATGATTTTGGCTTTTTTAACGAAAGAGATATGTATTCAGTTAACCAGAATAATCTTGAAGCAGCAATCAATAGATTTGGTAATGCTGATATTATTCTAGTTGACTTAAATAATTCCAGTGGTGATATCTGTGATGAAGTAGTTTATCTAATGGAACCAAGTATTATTAAATTGAATAAAATGATGCTTGTAAACAAAGATATATTTGATAAATTATATGGCCATAAAATAATTTTAAATAAGAGTTTATTAACACCACAAGATGTAAAAGATTTTGAATTTGAATCACACGCTAGTATTTCCTATAATATCCCACCATTAAATGATCGTGGTGATAATAGAGCAATCTTAACTGAATTTATTAAAATATTAGATGAATAAAAGTAATTAACATTACTTTTTTTCTTTTATTTGTGATAAAATATCAAGTGAGGGAATAGTATGATTAAAGTAATTTGTATAGGAAAATTAAAAGAAAAATATCTAAAAGAAGGTATCGATGATTACTTAAAAAGAATAAATAAATATCATAAAATAGAAATTATCGAACTACCTGATAGTAGCATTTTATCTGAAGAAAAGGAAATCTTAAAACATATAGATAACAAGGATTATCTTATTTCATTATGTATTGAAGGTGAATCTTTATCATCTGTAGAATTAGCAAATAAAATAGATAAAACTTTCATAACAAATTCGTGTATCACTTTTATTATTGGTGGTTCTGATGGATTAAGTGATACCATAAAAAATAAATCTAATTACAAATTATCATTCTCTAAAATGACATATCCCCATGGATTATTTAGATTAATATTATTGGAGCAACTTTATCGTAGCTTTAAAATAATAAACAATGAAACTTATCATAAGTAGGTGAATTATGAAAATAGGAAACGTTGACTTAAATGGACAAGTTATCTTAGCCCCAATGGCGGGAGTATGTAATAGTGCTTTTAGAAGAATTTGCAAAGAAATGGGAGCATCTTTAGTATGCGCCGAAATGGTTTCTGATAAAGGTATGATTTATAACAGTAAAAAAACTAAAAATATGCTTTATTTTGAAGAGTCTGAAAGACCAATCTCACAACAAATTTTTGGTAGTGATAAAGAAACATTTGTGGAAGCTGCTAGAATGGTTTATGAGATTATGAAACCAGATATAATTGATATTAATATGGGGTGCCCTGTACCAAAAGTAGCAGTCCGCTCTCAAGCTGGATCAGCCCTACTTAAAAATCCGGATTTAATCTATGATATTGTATCTTCTGTTGTCAAAACGGTACCAGTACCAGTAACTGTAAAAATAAGAAGTGGCTGGGATGCTAATTCCATAAATGCCGTTGAAGTGGCAAAAATATGTGAAAAAGCCGGTGCCAGTGCCATTACTGTTCATCCTAGAACTAGGAGTCAACTATATAGTGGCAAAGCAGATTTAGATATTATTAAAAAGGTTAAAGAAAATGTATCTATTCCAGTTATTGGTAATGGTGACATTACTGATATTAACTCAGCTAAACATATGCTTGAGTATACTAAATGTGATGCCATTATGATAGGCAGAGGAGTATTAGGTAATCCATGGCTCATAAAAGAAATTGATACCTACTTAAAAACTGGCAAAATTCTAGATAAACCAAGTCATGAAGAAAGAATCAATATGTGCTTTAAACATATGGATTATTTACTTAAAATTAAGCCAGAAAAAGTAGCCATATTAGAAATGCGTAGTCACATTGCTTGGTACATTAAAGGTATGCCTTATCATAAAGGGATAAAAAACCTTATTTTTAAAGCAAAAACTAAAGAAGAAATCACTCTAGTACTTGATAATTACTTAAAAAAATTATATAATTAATAAGAAGGAAGTGGATAATATGCGTGAATTTACCGATCAAGAATTAATTAGAAGAGAAAAAGCCGATAAATTGCGTAGTCTTGGAATAGATCCCTTTGGACATCGCTTTGATAGAACTGCGTGGAGTAATGAAATAAAAGAAAAATATCAAGATGTAGAACACGATGAATTTGAAAATATTAACGATGAATTCATCGTTGCCGGTAGAATTATGTTTATAAGAAAAATGGGTAAAGCCTCATTCTTTACTATACAAGATAAAACCGGTAAGATTCAAATATATATATCAATAAATGATGTTGGCGAAGAAACCTATGAACTATTTAAATCAGCTGATATTGGTGATATCGTAGGCGTTCGTGGTAAAGTAATGAAAACACGTACTGGTGAAGTAACTTTAAAATGTTTAGAGTATACTCACTTAGTAAAAGCTTTAAGACCATTACCAGAAAAGTTTCATGGTTTAACTGATATTGAAGAAAGATATCGTCGCCGTTATGTTGATTTAATAATGAATGAAGATTCAAAAAAAATAGCTTTTGCAAGGCCTAAAATTCTTAGTACAATAAGAAATTTTATGGATGGAAGAGGATTTACAGAAGTAGAAACACCTGTTTTATCAACATTATTAACAGGAGCAGCAGCTAGACCATTTGAAACTCATCATAATGCTCAAGACCTAGATATGTACTTGCGTATCGCCCTAGAGTTACCACTAAAAAGATTATTAGTTGGTGGCATGGAATCTGTCTATGAAATTGGCAGAGTATTTCGTAACGAAGGAATGGATACAAGACATAATCCGGAGTTTACAATGATGGAAGCATATCAAGCATATTCAGATCTTGCTGGTATGATGGAAATGACTGAAAGTATGTTTAAAACCATTGCTAAAGAAGTATTTGATAAATATACATTTAATTGGTATGGCAATGAAATAGATTTATCTAAGCCTTTTAAAAAAGTAAGTATGGTCGAAGCCATTAAAGAAAAAACAGGTATTGATTTCTTAGAAGTAAAAGATACCGAAGAAGCCTTAAAATTAGCTAAAGAGCATAATATTGAAGTTGAAAAGCATCAAGAAAGTTATGGCCATATAATTAATTTATTCTTTGAAAAGTATGTTGAAGAAACATTAATTCAACCAACATTCTTATATGGCCATCCAGTAGAGATTTCTCCACTTACAAAGAAAAACCCTGATGATCCAAGATTTACTGAACGTTTTGAATTATTTATTGGTGGAAAAGAATTTTGCAATGCCTATACCGAATTAAATGATCCAATTGATCAGTTAGAAAGATTTGAAAATCAATTAAAAGAAAAAGAATTAGGAAATGATGAAGCCAATGATATTGATATGGACTTTATTGAAGCCCTAGAATATGGTATGCCACCAGCTGGTGGAATTGGCTATGGTATAGATAGAATATGTATGTTGTTTACGGAGGTTGATTCAATAAGAGATGTAATTTTATTCCCGCAAATGAAAAAGAAGTAATAATTAGAAAAGATAAAAAGAATGACTTGTGATACTACATAAGGGAGGAAAAATGAAAAAAATCAAAGATTTTATTGTAAAGCACAAAACACTTGTCATTTGTGTCTTAATCCTAGCCGCAATAGTAGCATCAGTATTATTATTTGGTTGGGTTGGATTATGGTATGATGCCATAATTGCTGCCATTATTGGCATTTCATTAACTGGAATGAAAAAACATGGCTTATTAAAAATGCTTAGCATCTTACTATTAATATTAGTAATGTTAAGTAATGTCATTCCTGGAAGACAAGGAGCTATTAATCGTATCGGCCTTGCTGATGTACCAAATTATGGTATTAGCATTGTCCTTCAAAATTTTGCTCCAATCATATTATTTGTTTTTGCAGTTGGAGGCCTTTATGGCATATTAAATAAAACTCCAGGCTACAAGAAATTATTAGATAACATTGTTACTAGAGTAAAACCAATGGGTAAAAAATTTATTTTCTTAACAATGATTATCTTTGCATTTGTTACTTCTTTAACAAGTATAACAGTGCCACTATTTGTCTTTGTTCCATTTGTAGCAGCTATTATCCTTCTACTTGGATATGATAAATTAGTAGCATTTACAGCTACTATAGCTAGTATACTAGTTGGTTACATTGGTGGTGTATTCGTATATTTCATCAATCCAAATACTGGACTTAGCAATACATTTGAAACATATGTTGGCCTAGAATCAAGTTTCGCCAATATATTTCCAAAATTATTATTACTTTTTGCAGGAATAGCATTATTAATTTACTTCGTAGACTCACATATTAAGAAAGTTGAAGCTAAAAAAGTAAAATATGAATTAAATGATAATTCAGAATTACTAATTACTGAAGTTAAAGGAAAATATCAAGATATTAAAGCATGGCCTTTAATCGTTATCTTATCATTAACTTTCGTCATTTTAGTAATTGGTATGGTACCTTGGGGATCATTGTTTAAAATTACAGTATTCTCAAAATTCCATGCATGGTTACTAGGCTTACACATTAAAGAGTTCTATATAATACCAAGCATCATTTCATCAACATTACCTGCTTTAGGTGAATGGAATGGTTCTGGAAATCCAATGAATATATACATCTATACTACGATGTTATTAGTATTTGTATCAGCTATCATTGCATTAATAAATAAAGATGGTAGAAGTGAAGCACTTGATAATTACACTGAAGGTGCCAAGAAAATGCTTCCAACAGCTGGTTTAATTACTATTGCTTACTTAGTATTAGTATGTGCATTCAATAATGGATTCTTAGAAACACTAATAGCTAATTATGGTAGATTTAATTATGGATTATCTTCATTATTTGCATTTATAGGATGCATATTAAATGTTGATATGACATGGATTTCTATTGATGCTTATTCTCCAATATTGTCACTAATTACCGATGAATCTATTTATTCATCAGTAGCTATATTGTTCCAAGGCATATATGGTATTGTTGCATTGTTTGGCCCAACAAGTTTAATCTTAATTATTGGCCTATCTTACTTAGATATTCCGTATACAACATGGTTAAAATATATATGGAGATTTATCCTATATCTATTAATATTGTTAGCATTAGTTACATTATTAATAGTATTACTATAAATTTAAAAACACCTTACGGTGTTTTTTTTCTTTCTTGAATTTTATAAACGATTTTTAAGGCTAACTTAGTAGGTAAGAATCTAGAAAAGAAAAGTCCCATTCTAACACTAAATCCCGGAATAATTATTAGTTTCTTTTTAAACATCTTGTCTATGGCATATCTTGCTACATACTTTGCATCTAATTCTTCTAAATTAAACTTAACGTTAGCTCGTTTATTAAAGTTAGTATCAACAGGCCCAGGACAAAGTACTGATATAACCTTATCACTGCCATTCTTTCTTAATTCCTCATATATACTTAATGTATAACTACGGACATAACTCTTGGTAGCGTAATAAGTACTCATTAGTGGCCCACCAATCATTAAGCTGGCCGAACTAGCGACATTTAAAATATACTTAGTGTTCTTATCATTTACAAATAGTTTCGTTAGAATCTGTAGTCCCTTAACATTTAAGTCAATCATATTAAGTTCTATATCCAAGTCACTTTCCCTATAATCACCAAATAATCCAAATCCCGCATTATTGACAATAATATCAACCTTCATATCTTTAACATCATTATATAATTTATAACAATTCTCTATTTTAGATAGATCATATTCATATATTGTTACCCTAGTTTTAAGATTTTTTTTAAGTTCTTCAAGTTTAGTTTTATTTCTTGCTACGATGGCTACATCATATCCTAATTCTGATAAGTATATAGCCATTTCTCTTCCAATTCCCGAACTAGCTCCCGTTATTAATGCTTTCATTTTATCACCTAATATTATTATAACAAATTTTAGCCAAAATAAAACTCCCTAAGGAGTTCTATTTATTTTGTTCCATATATTCTATCTCCGGCATCACCCAAACCCGGAACAATATATTTATTCTTATTTAAGTGCTTATCAATATGAGCACAATATATTTTAACATCAGGATATCTTTCAGTTACTAATTTTAATCCTTCTGGAGCAGCAATAATACATAAGAATTTAATTTTCTTAACACCTTTACTCTTAAGTAGTTCAATTGCATCTACTGCTGAACCTCCTGTTGCTAACATTGGATCTAAAACAATAACTTCTCTTTTTTCTATATCTTTAGGAACTTTAAAGAAATAATTTACTGGTTTAAATGTTTTTTCATCACGATACATTCCAACATGACCAATCTTTGCATTTGGAATAACCGTAATAACTCCATCAAGCATACCCATACCGGCTCTTAATATTGGTACAAAAGCATATTTGTCTTGATCAATCTTTTTAGTTTTAAATGTAGTAAGTGGTGTCTCTACAGTTGTACTTTCTAATTTCGCATCGCGCATTGCCTCATAACATACGAACATTGCTATTTCTGATATCAACTCTCTAAACTCTTTTGTACTAGTTTTTTTATCACGCAATATCGCTAATTTATGAGTAATTAATGGATGATCTAATTCAATTACATTCTTCATCTTATCACCTATTTTTCCTCTTTTTCATTTGGAATAATAATATTAAGAATAATACCCACAATTGATGCTAAACTCATGCCAGAAATCGTTACTGATAAATCTCCACTAATAATTGAAATTGCTGCACCACCTAAACCTAATACTAACATTGATGAAGCGACAACAACGTTTTTAGACATTTCAAAGTCTACCTTATTTTTAATTAAAACCTTTAATCCATTTACTGCAATAAATCCATAAAGAAGTAATGACACTCCACCTAGTACAGCATTTGGAATTGTTGATACAAGGGCTGTAAATTTTCCTAAAAATCCAATTATAATTGCTATGATACCAGCTATTCCAATAACCTTAACGGATGCCACTCTAGTCATACCTACAACTGAAGTATTTTCTCCGTAAGTTGTATTTGCTGGCCCTCCAAGAAGTCCAGCTACAAATGTTGCAATACCATCGCCTAATAATGTTCTATCCAATCCAGGGTCTTTTATTAAATCTCTTCCTATAATATTTCCTAGTGAAGTATGATCTCCAATATGTTCACACAAAGTAACCAAGGCAACTGGGGCAATTGTTACTAATGCAATAAAGCTTGGCTTATAATCTTTAAATGGTAATACAAATTTAGGTACCCCAAAGAAACTTGCCTCAACAACTGGTTTAAAATCGATTAATCCACATATTACCGCTACAATATAACCAGCTACAATTCCAATTAAGAATGGAATGATTCTAAAAAATCCTTTTGCTTTCGTCATTACAAATGCTGTCACAAGAAATGCAACAAGCGCTACTAACAAAACTCTCCAGTCAATAGCAGATCCTGAAGAAAGACCTATTTGTGAAATTGCTGATGGTGCGAGACCTAAACCAATAATCATTATCATTGGCCCAATTACTACTGGTGGCAATAATTTTTCAAGCCATTCCTTCCCAGCAAATCTAATAATTATGGCTATTATTATATAAATTAAACCAACAGCCATAATACCAGTCATTGCTCCAGCCATTCCTCCTTTTGTGTAAGCCGCTGCAATTGGTGTAATAAAAGCAAATGAACTACCAAGATAAACTGGTGATTTCTTTTTAGTGCAAACAATATAGATTAGCGTACCAATACCTGAAGTAACTAGTGCCACTGGAATTGTCAAAACAGTTTCTCCCGCCGCGGCATTTACTAGAATAGGTACTAATATTGTTGCACCAAACATTGCAAATACATGTTGTAATGCCAAAACTAAAGTTTTACCTATAGGTGGCATCTCATCGACATCATATGTCATTTTTTTGTTTTTCATAAACAAACTCCTTCCTTTTTTGGGTGACTAATTATAATAAAAAGAAGAGGAAAAATTTCCGCTTCTTTAAATATTAAAATTAACAACTGAAAATAAAACTACAAAAACAATAAATAAGCCGTTATTTAATGGTTTCAAAATAACACTTTTGTCCTTGTATCTTACCTTCATTCTTTTCACCTTCTATAAGAGATTAACATATTATTTTTAAAATTGCAACACTTTTTTAAAAATTATTGTTAAAAATAAAAATCTATTATATAATACCTTCGAGGTGAGAATATGGAAAGACTGCAAAAAGTTATTGCTAATCTTGGATATACATCAAGAAGAAAAGCTGAAGAATTAATAATAAAAGGTAAAGTAAAAGTAAATGGTGAAGTCATAACTGAATTAGGTACCAAAGTAAAAAGCACCGATACCATTGAGGTAGATGACATAGTTTTAGATAATAATAAAAACTATGAGTATTATCTTTTAAATAAACCACGTGAAGTAATCTCTTCCGTAAGTGATGAACATAATCGTAAAACGGTTGTTGATTTAATTGATACCAAAGAAAGAATATATCCAATTGGTAGACTCGATTATGATACAACTGGAGCCATAATTCTTACCAACGATGGTTACTTAGCTAACAAACTAATGCACCCATCTAGTAATACACCTAAAAAATATGTTGCTAAAGTATCGGGTTTAGTAACTGGATATGAAATTAAAGAGTTACGAAGTGGTATTATCATAGACGGCCAAAAAACAGCTAAAGCCAAAGTAAATCTTAAAAGTTACGATAAAAAGACTGACAAATCAATCGTTGAATTAATTATTCATGAAGGAAAAAATCATCAAGTTAAGAAAATGTTCGAAGCCATTAACCATGAAGTACTCAAATTAAAAAGAGAAGAGTACGCCAATCTTAAACTAACTAATCTAAAACCAGGAGAATATCGAAAATTAACAAACAAAGAAGTAGCAATCCTTTATTCATTAATAAAAAAGTAGTCCTTTTTAGACTACTTTTAACATGCTATTTTGCTTCGACAATAAGCTTTATTGCCGTTCTTTCATCGCCATCAATAACAATATCGGTAAAAGCTGGAATACAAATTAGATTTTTTCCTGATGGCGCTACGAATCCTCTGGCAATAGCAATTGCTTTAATTGCCTGATTTAATGCTCCAGCCCCAATTGCTTGAATTTCAACACTATCTCTTTCCCTAAAAACATTGGCAAGTGCTCCCGCCACTGAATTAGGATTTGATTTTGTTCCTACCTTTAATGTTTCTATATTATATCATTCCTTTCTAATACATTAATATATATGATTTAAAAACAAAAAAGATACTTACAATTTACTTTTAAACTTTGTAATGATATAATTAATATAGTGTAAAATAAAGAAGAGGTGGATTATGGGCAAATTAAAAAAATCAGGTTTTCTTGAAGGTGCCTTTATTGCTACAGTCTGTATTATTATTACAAAAATACTAGGTATCTTATATGTAATCCCTTTTTATAATATTATAGGTGAAAAAGGCGGTACCTTATATGGTTATGCCTATAACATATATAATATCTTTTTAATTATTTCATCAGCTGGTATTCCTCTTGCTATTAGTAAATTAACAAGTGAATATGCAACATTAAAAGAAGATGACAAAAAAATTAGAATGTATCAAATAGCCACTAAAGTAATTATGATTTTCTCCATCGTATCATTTTTAATTTGTTTCCTATTTGCACCACTCTTTGCAAAACTAATTGTTGGTGATTTAACAGGTGGTAATAGTATTGGCGACGTTGCCTTAGTTATTAGGACAATTTCAATTGCCTTATTAATTATTCCAATGTTAAGTATAAAAAGAGGATACTTACAAGGACACACTTATATCAAAGAACCATCAATTAGCCAAATAATTGAACAAGCAGTCCGTATAGCAATCATTATCGTAGGTAGTTATATCTGTGTTAAAGTACTTAATTGGGATGTTAAATATGCTATTGTTGTTTCTACTTTAGCCGCTGCCGTTGGTGGTTTAATTACTTATTTGTATCTTGATATTATTACAAGAAAAAACAAAAAACAATTAGGATTGGATTTAGAAGTAAAAGAAAACAAAAAAAATGATAAAGAAATAATTAAAAAAATTATTACTTATTCTATCCCATTTATTGTCATTAATTTAGTTAATAATGCCACAACTTTTGTCGACATGGTCCTAGTTATAAAAACTCTACCTAAATTAGGTTTTACAGCATCGACTACAGAATTTATTGGTAGTGTCTTTACTACTTGGGGTGTTAAGATTAATACCATTATAACTTCGATTGCAAATGGCCTAATTATTAGTTTAATTCCTAATATGGTCAAGGATTTTAACGAAAAAAATACTAAGTCTATGAATCAGACATTTAACAAATGTTTAAAGATCATCTTACTAATAATTGCACCACTTGCCATATTTATGAGTGTTATGTCTACAAGTATGTGGAACACCTTCTATAATCCAAATGAAATAGGTTCATTGATTATTAAGTTTAATATTATTGTTATTATTTTTGATTGCTTGTATATGGTTGTTAATTCATTACTTCAAAGTATCAATGCTGAAAAGATTATTTATAAAAGCGTTATTATTGGTCAATTCGTAAACGTTGCTTTAGATATACCTTTTATGGTTTTATTTCACAAACTAGGCTTGCCAGCATACTATGGAGCAATTGCAGCTACCCTCGCATGCTTCCTAATATCAACGGGAATGAGCATGCATTACTTGAACAAAGAAATGCACTTAGATTATAAAGAGACAATTTCTTCAATTCCTAGATTTATACTATCAGCAATCTTATTAATAGTTATGTTAGAAGGCGCAAAAATGATTTTACCAGTCAATAGTGCTAGCAAACTTACTCAACTATTAAATATTATAATTGCTGGCGTTGTCTGTGGTGGCACCTATATCTTAGTTAATTTCAAAAGTATTTTAAGTATCCTACCAGAAAAATTAGTTAAAAGATTAGGATTAAATAATAAGGAGAAGGAATTATGAAAAAAGATTTAAAACCAATATGGCTATATATATTATTATATTTTGGTACCCAAATTCTTATTGGTATAATTTATGGAGTAATATATGGAGCAAATGCCACGGAAATGATTAATAACAAGGCAGGCTTTATTACATTTGCTAGTTATTTTGTAACTGTCACTGTATTTCTAATTATATATAGGAAAGAATTACTAGAAAAAATTAAAAAACTAACTAAAAGAGATATCTTATTTATAATTGGTGCTTCGATAATCGTAATTCTTGCAAATGAAGTTGCTTCAAGAATCATGGTTAATGCTGGTGTTGAAATGCAAAATCAAGATTCCATTATCGAAGCATATAAGAATAGTAAAGTACTTATGGCATTATCGATTGCTATCTTTGCTCCATTTATTGAAGAAATGGTCTTTAGATATTCATTTTCTACTTTCATTAAAAATGATACATTATTCGTAATTATTTCTTCACTTATATTTGGTATCCTACATGGCATTGGAATAGTTACCATCTTATATGTTGGCTTGGGAGCATTGTTAGCCATAATTTACCTAAAAACAGATAAGAATATAATGTCATCTACAATTGCGCATATATTAAACAATACATTTGCCATTATAACAATGCTAATACTATTTAAATAGGAATATTTAAAGAGACGAGACAAAGTCTCTTTTATTTTGTATCTTAAAAATTACACCTTGACATTACCAATAAAGTTATATACAATTATATTGTATAGTTTAAATTCAAATCAAATTTTTTCTATAATATAAAAACAATTTAAAGAAATGGAGGTGTTCATGTGAATAATACATTATTCTCCATTTTAGCCCTTGTTCTTGGAATTATAATTGGTGTAGTTGTATTTTCAATAATCAACTATCTTAAAAATAAGAAAACTGAAAAAAAATCAGATACAATTATTGCAGCTGCTAAAAAAGAAGCTGAGAAGTTAAAAAGAGAGAGTATTTTTGAAACTAAAGAAGAAATTAATAAACTAAAACTTGATGCTGATAAAGAAGTAAAAGAGAAGAAAAATGAAATAAAAGAAGCCGAAGATCGCCTTTTGCAACGTGAAAAAAATATCGATAAACGTGATGAAATGATGCAAGCTAGAGAAAAAGGCTTAGAAGATAGAGAAAATAATCTCTTAAAGAAACAAGATGAAATCCAAGAAATCAAAGACAAAATGGAAACAATTAGACGTGAACAATTAGAAGAATTAGAAAGAATTAGTGGGTTTACTAAAGAACAAGCCAAAGAAGCCGTTATGAAAATGGTCGAAGAAAAAATGGCTAAAGAAATTGCTGCCTACATTAAAGAAAGAGAAACTGAAGCAAAATTGGATGTCGATGCTAAAGCTAAAGAATTACTAGTTAATTCAATGGAAAAATATGCAGCCGATGTTACTAATGAGCAAACAGTATCTGTAATTAGTCTTCCAAATGATGAAATGAAAGGAAGAATAATTGGTAGAGAGGGAAGAAACGTAAGAACAATCGAATCAGTTACTGGTGTCGATTTAATTATTGATGATACCCCTGAAGCAATTGTTATCTCAAGTTTTGATCCAATGAGAAGGGAAATCGCTAGATTAACACTTGAGGCATTAATTAAAGATGGTCGTATTCACCCAGCTAGAATCGAAGAATTATACGACAAGATGTGCAATGAAGTTAATCAAAAGATTAAAGAGTATGGAAAGAATGCTATCTACGAATTAGGATTATCAAAAATGGATCCAGAACTTATTGAAACTGTTGGTAAATTACATTTCAGAACAAGTTATGGCCAAAATGCTTTAAAGCATTCTAAAGAAGTGGCTTATATCTGTGGCTTGCTAGCTTCAGAATTAGGCGAAAACGTTAATCTTGCCAAAAGAGCCGGCTTACTTCATGATATTGGTAAAGCAATTGACTTTGAAATGGAAGGTAGTCATGTCGACATTGGTGTTGAATTAGCAAAGAAATATAACGAAGGTAAAGTAGTTATTAATGCGATTGCCTCTCATCATGGCGATGTTCCTGCTACAAGCATTATTTCTTCAATTGTAAGTATCGCTGATACCATTTCAGCATCTCGACCAGGAGCTAGAAATGATTCAACTGAAAACTATTTCCAAAGACTTGAAAAAATCGAAGAAATTGGTAATGAAGTTAAAGGCGTTGATAAAGCCTTTGCTATCCAAGCGGGTAGAGAATTACGTGTTGTTGTTAAACCGGAAGAAGTTGATGATCTAATGTCATATCAAATTGCACGTAATATCAAAGAAAAAATTGAATCTGAAGTTCAATATCCAGGTACAATTAAAGTAACAGTCATAAGAGAAACAAGAGTTACTGAAGAAGCAAAATAATTTTGCTTCTTTTTATATATAATATAAGGATAGGAAAAAAATAACCAAAATATAACTATCAATTTTTCTATTCTTATGTTATAATATTAAATGAGTATAAAGGACGGTGCATATCGATGATAATGAATGATATTACATCAACAGTAAAAGCAATGATTGATATCGCTTTGGTATGGATACTAGCGTATTCAGTAATTAAGAATTTAAAAGATAACGTAAAAATGGTCTTTTTATTAAAAGGCGTTATCATTTTAATAATTGTCAAATTATTAAGTGATTACTTTGATTTAAAGACAACAGGTGTTATTCTAGAATACATCCTTACCTGGGGTGTTCTTGCTGTAATCATTATTTTCCAACCAGAAATTAGAAATGCCCTAGAGCAATTAGGTAAAAAACAAATTATTACCAAACATAGATCATTAACCTTAGATGAAAGAGAAAAAGTCGTCTATGAAATAATGAATGCTATCGACTATATGCGTAAAGCTAAAATTGGTGGTTTAATGGTAATTGAAAGAGAGATTAGTTTAAATGATTATATTGAAAAGAGTAAAACATTAGATGCTGATATCTCAGCTGAATTATTAATCTCCATCTTTTTCCCACGTAATCCACTACATGATGGTGGTGTAATCATTCAAGGAAATAAGATAACTAGTGCTGGAGCGGTATTTCCAATTAGCCTAAATGGTAAAATTAATAAAAAATTGGGTACTAGACACAGAGCAGCCCTTGGTATTAGTGAAGAAAGTGATTGTATTGCTATTGTTGTTTCTGAAGAAACTGGTAAAATATCAATTGCTATTGAAGGAGTATTAAACTATAACTTATCAATTGATGATGCAAGAATGATTCTAATTGAAGAATTAAAACCTAAAAAAGAATTATTATTAGACGATGAACTTGAAGACGAACCAGAAAGTGAGGCTGATAATAATGAAGAAAAATAAAAAAAGAAGAACCAGAAAAGCCTTTCTATTTATAAGAGCAATTATTAGATTAATTGATAAGAAAATTATTACTCCAATTACTAAGTTTATCTTACTTATTACCGATAAAATGGGAAGAAGAACCGATAAGTTTGAAAGATGGTTAGTAAAAAAGAATACTTTAATTTTCATCTCATTAATTATAGCTATTGTTGCCTTCTTCAATATTGACAAAAGAACAACATCATTGTTGGATTCATATGCTGAAGTATTATATAATCAAAAAGTTGAAGCCATTTATAATACTGAGACATATGTTGTCGAAGGTATTCCTGAAACAGTCGATGTTACCTTAATTGGCCGTAAGATAGATATGTATTTGGCTAAACAGTCATCTAATGGTACTGTAACCATCGATATTTCTAAATTAAAGGCTGGCACTCATAAAGTAACTCTAAACTATAAAGGTGAAATTGATTCTGTTGACTATAAATTGGATCCAGGTTCTATCAATATTAATATATATCCAAAAGTATCAACAACTAAGATTGCTACTATCGATACTATAAATAAGGAAAGATTAGATACTAAATTATCAGTCTCTGGAGTAACTATCGATAAAGAGGAAATAATTATTAAAGGTGCTGAACATACTATTAATAAAGTAGCTAATGTTAGAGCTTTAGTCGATATTTCCAAATTAGTTGACCCAGAAGTAGGCGTAATGACTTTGGAAAATGTTCCAATCATTGCATATGACAATGATGGTAAAGTTGTCGATATCGAAATGGTACCAAGTAAAGTAACAGCCACCATTAATATTGATTCGCCACATAAAGAGGTACCAGTTAAAGTAATACCAAAAGGTGAAGTCCAATTCGGTAAGGCCATAAGTTCAATTACTTCAAGTGAAACTAAAGTAACCGTATATGGTGAAGATAGTGCTTTAGCAAAAATTGAATACTTGCCAGTTGAAGTAGATGTAACAAATCTAAGTGAAAATAAAACATTTACCGTTTCACTCCAAACACCAACTGGATTACGAGAACTTTCTGCTAAGAATACAAAGATAACAATATCTTTAGGCGAAGAAGAAACTAAAGAAATTAATGACATCATGATTGAAACAACAAATCTAGATCCTAATTATAAAGCAGCCGCAATTGGTGCTGCCTCAATTAAAACAACGGTTATTGTTAAGGGCACAAAAGAAGTACTTAAATCAATTGATGAAAGTAAGATTAAAGCGATTGTTGACTTGACGGGATATACTGAAGGAGATCACGAAGTAACAATAACTGTAACAGGTGATGATGTTAAAGCAACATATACACCAAAGACTACAAAAATTAAAATTCGAATTACTAAAAAATAGTAAAAATACAAACACAAGCAATCATACGCACGTATGATTGCTTTTTTGCTGTAAAAACAAATAAAAATAATATTTGACATTTTTCACAAAAAGTGAAAAAAAGTGTTGACAAGAGGAGAATTGTTTGGTATATTATTAACTGCCAACCGAAAAAAGGCTGGAAAATGAACAAAATAGTTCTTTGAAAACTGAGCAAAACGTCAATTTTGAGTAGCACAGTGAATAAACTAAAAGAAACTATTATAGCTTAGCAAAAAGATATTTATTTTTTTGGTGAGTTTGATCCTGGCTCAGGATGA
>JAEEGL016975004.1_pt1 | contig 105047 bp, 146 predicted proteins | sample 9134231 | NCBI WGS metagenome assembly JAEEGL01 (sample SAMN16246548, study PRJNA631951) | gut metagenome | biome: gut microbiome; feature: rumen; material: fiber-attached | host: Bos | place: Iran: Karaj | collected 2018-10
CTAAAAACAAAAGAAAAGGGTGTTTTTTTTGTTAAGGAGAACAGAATTGACAGGGCGCCCCCCCCCCCCCCCCCCCCCCATGTTAAATGTGGGTCGATAGTTCTCTCTTTTGGTCAAAGGGGGAATGAAATGTGGCATTACAGGTATGGTTACCGTTAAATGGTGATTTGCATAACCAAGGCATAGCTGAAGTACAAGTTAAAGCTTTAGGAACTCCTCTTGTTGTAAATAATGATAGTAAATTTGGTAATGCATGTTATGATTTTGCTACAAATCCTGGAAGTCGTATTTAGATTAGTAATTACTCTATCGCAGGCGATTTTACAATTGCTATGTGGATTAAACATACTGCAAATTATTCTAATGCTGGGGCTTTGTTTTTAAATCGTTCTGGCAGTGGTGTAGCTAGTGGTAGTGGGTATAGCTGGTTTGTTTGGTCTAATGGTAATACTACTTAGTTATCAGATAACCAAAATTGGGCTCCAGCAATGACAGAAGCAATGACTTTAAATGAGTGGCATCATGTATGTTATACTTATAAAGCACGTAGCGAAAAAAAATTATATATTGATGGTGCATTAGTTGCTACTGGATCAGCATATGATGGAATACCGACTGGTGTATCAACTAGTTGTTTTATTGCTAGCGATGGGTCACAATCATTTTTAGGGTATATTTCTGATTTTAGATTATATGATCATATGTTAAGTGCGAATGAAGTAAAAACTTTAAGCTTAGGTTTAATGCTTCATTTAGAATTGACCGGATAGAGTAAATTATTTTTACCAAAAGAATATTAGTTATTAGAGTATATTACAAATACTACTAATAATTATATTAATACTGGCATAAATGTTAGCAGCAATTTACATGCAATTACTAAAATAAAGGTGCCTTATAATACTAATGCAAAATTTTTATTTGGTGGTAGATATGTAGCATGGAATGTGATACATTGGCAGGGAAGAATAGCAGCTGGTTATGGTAGTTCTAATAATATTACTGTATTAGATAATTTAGCGACTACTGATACCATTTTTAATATTGATTATAATCAAAATGTAATTACGGTCAATGGAACTACACATACATTTACACCTAGTGCTTTTGCCACAACTAATAGACCTATATATTTGTTTGCGACCAGCACGAATGGTTCATTTGATACTTAGGTTGGTGAACAAAGTATATACTATTTTTTATTATATGAAAACGACATATTGGTAAGAGATTTCCGTCCTGTAAAACGCATATCTGACAATTCGATTGGAATGTTTGATTTAATTACATAGACTTTTTATCCATCTGCACGAGGTACTAATTTTATTGCTGGTCCAGAATTAAACACATTAGAACCACATGGTTATTAGACCAATGGTTTATTATATGATACTAGTGGTTTATAGCATCATTTTTCTGTTACTGGTAAATTAATTGAAAAAGCGCCTAGTCCAAGATATTATACAGCTTTATAGCCACAATCTATTAATATTAATAGTACTACTATTGGTTGCGGTCGAACATTTTCTTGTTGGTTCAAACCAGATGCTATCAATCGTGATCAGGTATTTATTTGTGATAATGGACCAACTAAAATGAGTCTTGGACTTTATCATTCTGCAATTATTAGTTCGGGCTTTAACAGAAAATTGTTTTCTGCAGATTTAATTTAGATAAATTAGTGGAACCATTTATGTGTTGTTTATGGTGAAACATTGCCACAAGATATTTCTGTTTATATTAATGGTATTTTAGCAGATGAAAGTAATAGTTCACAAAATTATTATGGCACTAGAAGTATTACTTATATATTAAACCGTGAAGGAGGATATTTGGTCAATTATCCGGTTGTAGATATGCGCGTATATAGTAAAACTTTTACAGACATAGATGTACATGATCTTTATATTATGTCAATGATAATTGATAATGATGGGAATATTTTGCCACGTATTCTCAATAGCTAAATTATTCTTCCTCTTGGCTATTGAGTTATAGAGGAGAGAGAAAAATAATGGCTTTACAAGTATGGTTGCCTCTTGACGGCGATGTAAGAAATTATGGATTAATGGAAAATTTTCCTAATCCAACCTGGTCATCTTTATTAACTACTACAAATAATATATCTAAAATTGGATCATACTCTATGCACCCTGGGTATTTATGGCATTTTACAACAGATACTATGCCATTTAAAAATGATTATACTGTTGCTTTTTGGGTATATAAAACTGCATTGGGACAATATAATGATATATTATGTGTAACAAATGGTAAAACATCAGATGACCATCTTTGGTATATTAGCATTGAAAGTGGTCGTCCTCGTTTTAATGAGTTACATTCTTCTGCTATAAATACAAATACATGGTATCATATAGCTTGTGTAAAACAAAATAATAAAGAATATTTATATATTAATGGTGAATTATAGGCATCTGGTACTAGTTAGAGATCGTGGAATCAAAATATTTTAAATGTTTGTATAAGTACAAGATCTGTAAATGATGCTGGTACATCTCCTTATGGAGTAACTGACACACAATGGTATAATGATTTTAGAATATATAATCATGCCTTATCCGTAAAAGAAGTAAAAGAAATTAGCAAAGGATTAGTGGTACATTATTTATTGAATCGTGGATAGCCTAACCTCTTAAAACTTGGTGGAGCAGAACGCCAATGTCCTTCATAGTCTGCTCATATATCATATTACTATTTTGATTTTGCCGGTAACTTACCTGCTGGTACCTATACATTGTCTTTTGACGCAAAAAACAATGGTTCTGATAATGCTTATTTTTCTATCGCTAATAATTCATCTACTCGAGTACGAATTGGTACCTTGCAACCAGGGAATCCATATTATACACATTATTCATATACATTTACTCATAGTGATACACAAGTAAATAATGTATTTTTTACTGCATCTAAGGACTATGGTAAACCATTGAATAATAATAACACTGGTATTTTATATATAAAGAATGTCAAATTAGAAAATGGAAATATAGAAACGCCATTTGAAGTTGCTGAATCAGAAGGATATTCTTTAGCAACAAGTTTTGATACATCTGGCTACAGTCATAATGGAACTTTGCAAGGTACGGGTGATTTAGTAATTTCTAATTAGACACCAAGATATTAGGCTGCATTGGGCTTTCCTTCTACACTATATTATCAAGTATTATCACCAACAACAGACATACGAACATTGTCTTTTTGGGCCAAATGGACTAATTTTAGTGCTAGCCAGTCAATAATTTGTGTCGATGGTAATTCACATATTGGATTTGGTTTGGTTCAAAATGGTATTTTGACAAGTACTGGCACATCAAGCATATCTTTTGATGCTCGTGCAGATTTGGTCCTTAATTAGTGGTATCATTTTGTGGTTGTTTGTCCGGAAGGTTCTGCTTCTGCAGCACGACAATTATATCGCAATGGGGTAGAAATTACAGCACGTACCACTAATAGTAATTGGTCTTATGGTAATTCTTATTTATATATAGGTAAACGCCCATAGACTAATGATGGATTTAATGGCTACCTTAGCGATTTCCGTTGTTATGTTACCGCTCTATCCGCAGCTGATGTATTAGAATTATATCAAACATCTATGGAAATAGATGCAAATGGTAATATTTTACCTCGCATATTAACAACTTAATTTTAGTAAGGAGTGAAGAAATGGTTTCAATAAATAAACAAGGCGTCTTGACAGGTGAACCCATCGAGCCATTCATCACTCTACCAGACGGAAGTTTTTGGCGCCTCATGATGTTCCACTACATCGACAAAGGGACTCACCTGTTTACTCAAGCAAACGCGCAATACAGTAATGAATGGGGTTTATTTTCTCGTCTCAAATATATAGACGATGTAAAATATAACAACACATATGAATACTATGTCATTCAAGACGGTGTGCCATATCGCTGGACTCAAACATCGGCACCGACTGCGGCAAGTATCACAGGTTTTACCGCGGTCACTGGCTACACTAAGCCCACGTATGGATTAGCAAAAGCGAATCAAAGTAATACTTACTTAGGCTATGGCTCTTGGTGGGGAGCATGCGGCTGTTGGACTCAGTTTAGTTCTGGCGGTAAAACCGGAATACCTGGGTTCACAGGAGTGGCTGAGTATTATATCGCATTGTATGCGCGAATTGATAAAATAAATGCTTTTTTTGAAGAAGACGCAGCGAATGCTAATCAATTTATTGAATACTGATATAGAATTGGGCGATGGGCAAATCTAATTTGCCTGTCGCCCAAATTTTTGATATTATATAGAAAATTGAGAAAAAGGAAAGCAGGTGATGACTTATCGCGCAATTAAAAGATCTTCTGGTCATGGGACCAGGTCGCGTTATAGGTGATGCTTTCTTCGGTGGGACACTTATGCCCACTGTTACTGCAACTTAGGATATTGGTTCCAATACAGTAAGATGGAACAAAATATATGCTTAGACATTCGATGGTAATGCAACTAGCGCGGCACGTTTACAATATGATTATGGTATTGATGGCGTAAAGTTTGATGGCTCTGGTGATATTAGTCATTATGGTACGACTGATACTGCTGCTGGCACTACTGAAAAAACAGTCGCATTACCAGGTTTTAAATTATATCAAGGTAGTATAGCTATTGTTTTTTAGAGTGTTCGTAATACAGTAAGTTATCCTACTTATAATATCAATGGAACAGGTGCGAAGGCCTTATATTATGGTTCTACCAAATGTTATCAATATCGAAATATTAGTAACACATTAAATACTCCTATTCCGATGATATATGATGGAACCAATTATCAATATTTAACAGCTAATCCACCAATTACATTTTTTGCTAGTAATCCTGGAACTGCTGTTGGTGCTACAGGTAACTCCTTTAAATATGGTTTTTTCCCTATTTTTTCGAGAGAAACTACAGATGCTGCAACAATGCCATATATGCTTTATTCATTTAATGGTATGCGCATTGATTATTATTATGGCACCACAACGGCTCAAGGAAATGCTATATTAAGTTTAGGTGATACAAAACTCTCAAATGCCAATAAAAATATGTGCGGCATGTTGCGTTTAGAGTATTCACGTAATGTTGCAGTTATTCGACCTGACATTACAGAGAACGAACAATCAACTGCGACACATAATCCTACCTATTGGTATTTGCCTGATTTAGGATCAACCGATCGTACTTTTGCAAGTATTTTAAGAGCTACTGCAACAGGAACTGAAATTAAACCTGTTTATGTTGCGGCAAATGGCACAATTGAAGAATGTACATATACAATAAGCGCAAGTACGGCAGAGGGCTCAGCTGGTTATTTATCATATTATAATGATGCTCATACGATTCAATACACACCAAATGTTGAATATATAAATGCAAATTCTGAAGTAACAGGCAATAGAACTTCAGCAGGTGCCATTCGAGGCATTCGTATTACTGGTACTTGCTATGGTAATGATGCAGCTTATTTGGCTTCAACTACTAAAGGTGATTTCTCTCTTGGTGATCCTGGCCCGCAGATTCAATTTGGTAATTCTGCAGGTACTGCTAAAGCCGCTATTATTTATACTAATCATGATAGTAATGGTTAGGCAGGTTCTTCATTTTAGTTTGTATCAGATGAAAATCCAGTTAACTTGGTAGCTGGTGGCATTATAGGTAAAACGAGAGCTGTATTTGGTCAAAGAAATCTTAATACCAGCTATGTTTTATATGTTCATGGTGCTTCATATTTAAATGGTGCAACAAGCATCAATGGTGCTACTAATTTACTTTCTACATTAAATGTGACTGGTGCTTCAACAGTAACTACATTAACAGCGACTGATGCAGTTACTTTATCATCTACCTTAACTGTTGCTGGTGAAAGTACATTTAACAATAATGTCACTGTAACAGGCGAAGCGACCTTTAATGGTAATGTACGTTTAAATTCAAGCACTACCGCAGATAGTCTTACTGCTGGAAGTTTGATAGTTAGCGGTAATACTAGTTTAGTTAATACAACGACTACAGCGAATTTACTTCCGCACACTAATAACACATATAGTTTAGGAAGTAATGCTTTAAAATATAAAGAGGTTTATGCTACTACATTCTTTGGTAATATTACTGGTAATGTTACAGGTAATGTTACAGGTAACGTCTCAGGTAATGTTACAGGTAATTTAACCGGTACGGCTGATTATGCAACAGCAGTTCGTGCGGTATTAAGTAATACAGAAAGATTATATGTATTAGGTACTACAACCACATTATCGAGTTCTAATTAGAATGTTTCTGTTAAAGGCGATTCTGGTGTATATATTACAACTACCGCAGGAGCTTTTAGTGCAGTTCGACATTATTGGAATTTGAGTGGTGTTGAAAAAGCTTATTCAATATGGAATGATACTTCCAAGAGCATAGACTTTTACTTCGTGTGATAAAGGAGGAAGCTTATGGCTTTACAACTATGGCTTCCTCTTGATGGAAGCCTAAGATAGAATGGCTGTTCATCAGTGGAAACCGCACTTAGCGGTCCTACTGTTGTCGCGGGAAAGATAGGTAATTGTTATCAGTTTGATGGTAGTGATGACTATATTTCCTTGACAGGACAAATTTTATATGATACTATTCAAGGTGGGGATAAACCATTCAGTATTGCGATGTGGATTTATCACGCCGATACTACAAGAGCCGTTTTATTTGGTGATTATGGTTTAAGTGGCGCGATCAATTTTAATATTGAATTATCTACGGCACATAATGTTCGTTTTTATTGGAACGGCAGTCCAGATAATGCACCTGGGGTATCAAGTGTAGGTGCAGCCACATGGACACATATTGCAATTACTTACAGTGGAACCAAATTAATATGGTATAAAAATGGTATAGAAGTATATTCAGTAGATGTTACTTTAAGCACTAAAACTAAAACCACAGGGTCTTATTATTTAGGACGTGATTCCCGCACAGGCAGCACTGTTCTAAATGGTAGATTAAATGATTTTAGACTATATGATCATTGCTTGTCTGCTACTGAAGTTTTGGAAATTGCTCAAGGCTTAGTTTTACATTTAAAATTGGATGATTATCAACAATATTCGAGTGTGTTATTCGATGTTCGTAGAGCAGATGAATGGACAGGTGACGGATGTACTGTTGAACAATATGATGCCAATACTATTAAAATGACAGATAATGGTACTGGTAATCGAAGAATTTATCACAATACTACTAATGTATGGACTCTTAATGGGGCTACATATCGAATATCATTTAAAGCAAAAGCTGATACTGCTGGTACCATATTAAGATTATCTCGTTCTATTGTGGACTATAGTGAAGATACTTCTTTAACAACAAGTTATATTAGCTATACAAAATATATTACAACCACAACAGCTACAACAGGTGGTACAATATCATTGCAGAGTAATACTGCAAATGGAGTAATTTATATTTAGGATTTAACAATAGATCGTATTCTGGTCTATGATTCTTCAGGTTATGGACATGATGGCTAGTATGCTTGCGGTAATGCTATTCCTTCAACCACAACTGATAGTGCTGGAGGTCGTTATATTTATAAAGCCCATTTTAATGCTACTAATAAAAAGGTGATTATACCTAATTTAGTAACATCAGGATTTGGTTCTACTTACACTTTTGCATGGTGGAGTTGTTAGTCTACTTTTACTGGTGTAATGAACTGGGGCTTTTTAAATGGTGTACGATTAAATGGCTTATATAATGGTAATACCTGGAATACAAATGATGGTTCTAATAATCCATTATATAATCCTGGTACTACTACTCAAGTAACTGTTCCTACTACTGGAGTTTGGTACCACTGGGCAATGGTGGCTGATGGTACTACTTGTAAAGTATATAAAAATGGAGAACTTTGGGCGCAAGCTAAAACATTTAAAACTATTAGTGGCACAACACTTATTTTAAATGGTTATAATTTGACAACGAATTATTCTTGCGATAATTTAAAAATGAGTGATTTCCGTTTATATTCAACAGCTTTGTCTGAAGATTATATTAAATTATTAGCTAAAGGCTTAGCTAAATTGGATAATCATTATAAAGTACATGGTATTGGTTTTTATGAAACAGCTGTAACACAATCAACTACTGAATCCATTGATCCTCTTTCAGTAAGTGGTGGTAGTAGTAGTTCTTATGGTTTAATGGCTTATTCAACAGCTGGTAGTACACAAGGACAAACGGTAACTTAGACGGTTACTGGTACTCAATATACATCATCAACACCTATATTTGAGATACCTGCTGCTGGATATGTTTCAATTAATATCCCTTATTGCCAAATTACATATAATAGAACAAGTTATAGTGTCTATAGATGGGTCCGACAAAGTAATGGGCGCTATTCTAGACAGCATGTAGGTACTTATTATTTAGAATATTATAAATATTATGTATATCTTGATTTATATGATGAAAATCAAACTTTAATTACTACATTAACTTATTTATCAGCAGGATAGATAAAATCTGCTTCTAGTTCTTCGGGATCATCTTCCACAACTATGATAGGCGCATATAGTCAAGGGCAATCAAAAACTTTCTATTTGCCAAATGATTATATTATTGATGGTACAATAGCTAAGTATGCGCGTGTGAGACGAATTTGCGCCGGTGGAATTTCCCCATAGAGTATGATAATTGGTTATACATATACTTAGAATTCAGGTGGTGGTTATACACAAACACCACAATATGGTACGAGAAATACCATTACGATAAGTAGAGTTAGATATCACGGCAAACGATTTAGTCAAGCTAATATGCAGTCTCCATGGTTTATGGAAACAGAATCCAATGTACTTTCTGCTAATGAAGCAATATTAGAGACTAATGAATTCATTTAGATATAAAGGAGGTATTAGATGGCATCTTTAAAATCAACAATAGTTGATGGTACATTAGTGGTTACAGACAAGATTCGTATTAAAGCGCTTGAAGCTTATTCATCTGCCACTACTACGACCTCCTATACACTTGGTGGTTCTGGTTATGTATTAAGATCTACAGGTTCTGGTGCCTATTGGCAGTATGTATCTGATAGTTCATCTGCTGGGGCTATTTCTTCATCAAATACTTATTTGGTGACAGAGCGTGATGTGTATCATGGTTTACCTACTATTAATGGTGGCCATTCATATAATTCGAATACAAACTATTATGTAGCTGCGGCAACAGGTACTTCTGGTTAGATATTAACTTGGCCTGCGAGTGGCAATACTCCAGTATGGGCGAATCCACAACCCACATTTCCGACAGGTGGAACAACCGGTCAAGCTCTTGTCAAAAATAGTAATACTGATAATGATGTTAAGTGGGCTACGATTGATATTTCAACAGCAGTAAAAGTATATAATCGAGATAATATTGGCACTTCACCAAATTATGATAATCCAGGTGTGAATGGATTTTTTGAACTTCGTGCTTCTTCTGAAGTAACAGGACAGAGTGGAATAAGACCACCGTCTTTTGGTGATACTGGTTATGGTGGATTTTTAAATTTAAAAACCAGTAATAATACTGCTATGCTACAAATTGCAGGAGCAAATGGTGGAGGCTTTTATATTAGAGGCAAGCAAGCCGCCAGTGTTACTATGGCTTCAACAGCATGGCAACATTTAATAACTGCTGATTTGTCTTCTACTAATTTAAGTAATTGTAATTCTGTTACTCACTGTGGTATTTTTACACACACGGGATTTACCAATCGACCAGCCACTTGTACGAATTGGGGTACATTAATTAATTATAGATTATATGAGGCAAATAATAACTTTCATCGTCAGATCTTTTTAGATTGCTATGATTCTGATAAGATTTGGACTAGATCTTGTTCTTCTGGAACTTGGACTAATTGGAAAATGTTATTAAATGAAGATAGTGGTGTTCCAAGGTATCATTATGGCACAACAGCTGGCGCAAGTACATATATTTTAATTACAATTAATAAATATAGTGGCTGGATGTTAAACTTTACTTTAAAATTATATAGTTCTTATGTCGCTACCGATTTACAAATTAGCGGATATAATTATGCCGGTAATTATTGGCATGCTCCATAGGCTGTTATTTTAGGTCGTACTGAAGCTTCAAATTTAAATGTCTATTTTGGTTATACAGAAGCTTATCATTTATGGGTAGCTGTACCAAGTGGCAATTATGATGGCGCTGATATTGTTGGTTATACCAATGGATATATTCAAGTTGATGCTGATAACTTGTTTACTATTACCAGAGTTGCTAGTTTACCTGGTACTCTACAAAGCACAGTAGAAGCTAAAAAACCTTGGGTACGTGGTGAATCTGTTACAGGTGCAGTCTGGAATGACTACGCTGAATATCGCAATTCTATTTGTAATGAACCTGGTTATTGTGTACAAGAATTTGGCGATGATTCTTTAGTTAAAACACAAAACCGTTTAGATCATTTCGCTGGCGTAACCTCTGATACATGGGGTTTTGCACAAGGCGAAACTAAAGAGGCAAAAACACCGATTGCAGTTGCAGGACGTGTTTTAGTATATACATTCTAGGATCGTGATAAATATAAACCTGGTGATTGCGTATGCGCAGCGCCAAATGGTACAGTAGATATCATGACTAGAGATGAAATTATTCAATATCCCGATCGTATCGTTGGTACGGTATCATGCGTACCCGATTATGATACATGGGGTGGCGGTGAAGACCGTCAACCTATTCAAGTAAATGGCCGCATCTGGATTAAGGTGCGCTAATTAAAGGAGGACGTCCATTATGGCGAAAATTCGTTTTAATAAAGATAATAACAATATCTTTGCAATTAGTAGTTTCAATCGTAATAGCACATTTAGCGATGGGCAGATGACGAGCTATGCTTATATTAGCGCCGAATCCAGTGCAAAGATCAGCAAGGCTGTTCAGCAGTACGGTATTTCCGGCATTAATTCTATCGACATCTATGATGATGCTAATAATCCAATTTATAGTTTGGATAATCTTGCCGCTCGTGTTTCTGCTCTTGATGAAACATTGAATGGTACTATGATCAATATGACCCTTAATATTGAAGTTAAGGATGCACCTGCTTCCTCTAACGTATAAGGAGTAAAATTATGAAAATTACAGTATTGTTATCGCGCGATGAAAATATCAAGCACTACAATACTGATCAAGTTACGCTTGATATTGAAGAGTATTTAAAAGGCGTTGTCGGTTCAGAAATCGGCAACGCTTTATTAGAAGCCTGTAAAGCCCAAGCCGTTGCAGCTCGTACTTTTGCGATCTCACACATGGGCTCGTCTGGGCAAATTACAGATCAGAGTAGTAAGCACCAAGCTTTCCGTGTCTCACGAAATTCCTCTTCCTATGCTAATGCATTGCAAGCTGTGGATGAGACAGCAGGGCAGGTGCTTTATTATAATGGCAAATTATGCGCATCCTGTGTCTTTAGCGCATCAAATGGTGGCCGTATTAAATCCTCCCAAGAACGTTGGGGAGGGACACGTGGCTATTTAATTTCAAAAGATGATCCATATGACACAGGCAAAGGTAATGGCCATGGCGTTGGCATGTCTCAAAATGGTGCGAAGAACATGGCGGCGCAAGGATTCAATTACAAACAAATCCTTGAATTTTATTATCCAGGCACCGAGCTCCGTAGTAATTACGGAGAAGGAGATGTGAAAAAGATGGCAAGTAGACCTGAATTAGCAGTTGAGTATGCAAAATCAAAAGTCGGTTGCGGCTATGTATGGGGCGCATCTGGACAAGTTGCTACAGAAGCTAAACTTCAATCCTTGCATAATATGCATCCCGATCACGTGGATTTAAGTATTGTCCGCAAGTGGATTGGTAAACAAATTTTTGATTGTGCTTCACTCGTAAGACAATCCATGCTTGCGGCTGGGCTAACCAATTTCTATGGTAGTGGAGCTACCACATAGTGGAATACAGATGCTAACTGGGAATCAAAAGGAACGATTGATAGTCTTCCGAAAGATAAAGTGTGCTGCCTTTATCGTAGGAGTACAGAAAATTCCAGCAAAATGCAACATACCGGAGTTTATCTTGGTGATGGAACATTTATTGATGCCGCAGGTAGTAAGACAGGTGTTCGTGCACCGACACTTTTGTCGCAGTATCCTTGGACCCATTGGGCCATTCCAAAGGGTTTGTACGATGGTGCAGAGATAGAAAAACCCGAGGTGATTAAAGTGGCTTATCAGGCAAGAGTCACCGCCAATTCTGGCAGTACCGTTAACATGCGCACAGAGGCCGCAACTTCTGCCGCAGTTATTGCTAAAGTCGCTATTGGACAGATCGTAGATGTTATTAGCACTGTTGGCGATTGGTCTGAAATTAAATGGAATGGCAAATCTGGTTATATGATGAGCAAATTCTTAGTAAAGGAATCAGGGTCTGACAGTAATAAGGCTTATTATGTCCGCATAGAATGTGACAGCGAAGCGCAAGCGAAAGCCCTCGCGTCGCTCTTAGCGAAAGCGAAAGCAACCGCTTGAGTTTAGTAAAAAATTAACAATAGCTGATATTGCAGTTTATGTAACATTGGCTATTGCTCTTTTAGTAGTTTTAGTTATTAATCCTGAAATTCTTGGAGAATTTGCAGAAACCATATTTGCTTATTTAACCACAGCTTATGTATCATTGCGGTTAGGTTATACAGCAAAAGCCGGCGTAGAAAACTACAAAAAAATTGCTGAAAATTATAAGTCAATCGCAGAACTCGCTTCTGATGAAGATGAAGATTGTGAGTCTGACGATGAAGAAGAAAGCTTAGGCTGACAATCCGATTGAAAGGGTGAGTTAAGATGATTTCATGGGCTTTGGTTCTTGAAACTGCTGTCAAATGGCTGATCCCTGCAATTTGTGTAGCTATCGTCGGTCTTGTAACTGCACGATTAATCAAGCCATTCAAAAAAGGAAACGCTGTCACGCAATAGGAAGAATGGGATCAACATTTTAAAGCGTCTCAGGAACCAAAAAAAATGGGCGATCACGAACAAGGTGCATTAGAAGAAAAACTTACTGAAGCTGACCAAAAGATTATAGAGAAGATTGATAAACTATCAACGGCTATTGATAATCAAAATGAATCCAATAAAGCTTATCGTGCTAAAGTTGATAAGTCAATTAATTTAATCCAAGAAGGAGTGCGTGATGCACATCTTCAAAATCTTATTGCGACATGTGAACAATATATTAAACGTGGATATATCACGTCCACTGAACTTGATGTTTATCAGGGTAGATATAAATTATATAAAGAACTTGGTGGTAATGGTCATATGGAACCTTGGGATGCTAAAATTAAGGCTTTGCCGAATGAGTCTCCTAAGAAATTAAATAATTCTATTCCAAGCCTTAATACAAAACCACCTGTTTCTCATTTGTAATAAAAAAAATGGGGCGACTCTTATTGAGTCGCCCCTTATTTTTTTTTACCCTTGATTAGATGGAGACTGAAGCTTGTTGGCATTAACTTGACGTTCAATAGCTGCCATAATATAAGCATTCAAATCTCCGACCGCACTGGTCAAATACTTCTGCGCATCTTCGCCCAATACAGTCAACACTGTGTCATAGCTCTTCTGCAAAGCAATTTTTTGGGCTTCAGCATCAAATTTACCCTGTGCTTTAAGCGCATCGACATAAGTCTGATTCGTTGCTACAACCGCATTTACGATTGTTTCATTCAACATATTGATGTACTTCTGATAAGTAGCATCTGCGTTCTTGGCTTTGAGTTCAGCTGCTTTTAAATTAACAAACTGCACGAAATACTTGACTACGAGTGCCAAGAGTGGAATTAGTACAACCTGAAAAATTTCACTAAGAATTACTGTCCACTCCAATTACGTCACTCCCAATTCAATTCGTTATTTGCGGTATAATCGGCCGCATATCCTATACAAATAGCATCAGCTTCATCTTGGGTGCATACTTTACCAAATCGTTCTTTGACCCAGCTCTGGGCCACTTTCTTTTGAGCCTATCTGGTTTTTTCATTACCTTTTAAATGATGACAGATAGACCGCCATTCAGTTGGCCTTAATAACTCGAATGGTATTTCTGCTAAGTAACAAGTTTCAGCTATTGCTCCTTGTAACTGAGCAAGTTTCTAAAATGTAGAAACGTTATTTACCTATCCCTACATTTGAATATCTTCAAATACAATTTTATTTGGTTTATATTGTAGGATAAGGACTTTTATCTAAGTGCATACTTTATGTATACGTTTGAATATATCAGTATCATCAAATGAAAATTTCCCGAATGCGATCAGCTATCCATCCTCAAAGACAGACCATCCAGAAGTAGCTGTAGCTTGATCAAGCGCTAGGATTTTCATCGGTAGATCCGAAACCGCCCATGCGTTCACCTTCTGCGTTATCTCCCTCAGCAACGCCATACTGTAAGAAGATGCCCTGACCGATGCAATCTCCTTTGTGGAGGATAATATCAAAAGGAAGGAAATTTACAACCTGGAAATAGATATGACCTTCATTATCTGGATTGTTATAATAATCAGCGTCAATAATACCAGGCGCATTTGCAATCATAAGCCAATGCTTGTGCGGCATACTACTGCGCATACTTAACTGAAGATACCAATCATCTGGCATATAGGCTTTAACACCCATAGGCACCAATGTAGTCTTCTTACCATATTTCTTTATCAATGTTTCTGTAGTTTCCAAATCATATGGTAAAGACTGAATGAATTCTTCAAAACTACCATAATAGGTTGAGAGATCTTTTGCGAGATCATTCGCAAACTGAGTCTCAATCATATTAGACCAACTGGGCACAACTGTATCTTCAGCGACATACATATCATAACCAGCAGAGCATTTGGTTTTTCGAGTTGGAAGTTTTACTCCCTCATCGTCCGCATACTTGCTGATCTTTTCAAAACCAGCCTTAATATTCATACTTTACCCGCACTCCAGAAATTGGATCTTTCTCACTATTGATAACTTTCTTGACTTTTACAATCTGATATTCTTCTTCAGTTTTCTTATTAAACTTAGTAGTATACTGGAAAGACTGAAGTTCATACTCAGCAGCGGCATTCATTTCATCGCGCATTTCAAGAGCTTCATTCACAGTAGGAACCCGATAAGTTTCAACAACATTCAACAGATAACGTGCCATATTTTTCTCCTTATTTGTTTAATTCAAATTCACAATTATACTGATTAAAATGGGTTAATAGATATTGTTTAATTGCGCTACTTAATCCGAGTCCTGGTTCATTACATGTTACATGATCAATGTTACCAAATTGGATTGCGGCGCTTACTGCTTCAACTAAATTCGCTGGTTCAGTAATATTAAATTGAGTTTCTCTTGGTTGACCTTGGTCATCTGTATAAAAGAAAGTAGATGGACCAATAGGATCATAATGAAAACATGCGTATTTCAATAGCTAACAACTCCTTGATCATAAGGGAAGAGATAAGCTACACTGGGTTCGCCATTCCACATACCCCAGATTTCTACAGCTCCATCCTCTTGAACATCAATAGCACGTAAATCATTATCACCATAATAGTGGGTAAGAATGTCTTTAAGTTCTTTAATAAAGCTTCCCTTGCGCTCACCCATATTGGAATTTGCGGCGAATATGGTAAAATAATGTTGCTCATGATTAAGCAGTGCATAATATAATACTTCTGGCTGGAACCAATCGGCCACCTTTTCTAAGGCGCGGTTCACATCCATGTTGTTCATGGTTTTTAATCCCTTAATCAAACTTTTATTCATATCATACATGGTAACCTGCGCAATAGGATGAGCATCCTCGGGCGCAGTTTGTCTTGCCTGATTTGCAAGATATTCCATGTATTCTTTTTCTTCCATATAGATAGGCTCATTGGGCATTATTAGAAACCCTCCCACACTTTTCTTCGGTTTTATTATACCAAATATTTTTTTCATGGTCAAGCATCCAAATGCACTGATTTGAACTACCTCGATGAGCTAAGGATACATCACGTTTTTCTTGATCAAATTGTCCATCAATAATAACATCTGCCTCTTTTAAGATAAGTGCTAATTGTGGATGTGATGCTCCTCTATCTTGTAACTGCTCCATGGTATAGCCTGTCCAAATCCAAATAGGAATTTCTGGATATGCCTCGCGCACATTATGTACGACCATAGCAGTTAAAAAAACATTATTGGGGGCTAGTGGTTCACCACCCAATACGGCAAAGCTGCGAGTAATGCCATTTCTTTTTATTCCGTCTAAAATGTGATTCATAGTTTCGGCTGTGAATTCATAGCCGCCATCAAAATCCCAAGTTTGCGGGTTGTGGCATCCAAGACAATGGAAGTCACAACCCTGCACATAGAAAGAAAGACATAAGCCAGGGGCAGCCGCAGTATCATCGTAAATGATTCCGGCATAACGCATTACGTGTCCATCCTCCCTGTATGTTTTACTCTTTCTTCAGTTTCCTTTTGTTTACCCCAGTTAAATGCGGTTTTATAATTACCCGTTAAATAACCAGTTACTCGACGGAGTTGCTGGATAAAGCGACTGCCGCAGATAGGACAATGATCATTGAACTCGCCAGTATAACCGCAATTAAGACACGTATCATTCGGAACATTGATTGCAAAATAAGGAATATCATGATCCATTGCATAATTTACAATTTGTTCCATAGCTTCAAGATTATTAATGATACCTGTTTCTAATTCAACATAAGTAATACAGCCAGCATTACTATAACCAGTTAACTGAGATTCAATATCAATCTTTTCCAAGACACCGACTTTTTCCCAAACTGGCACATGAACACTATTGGTAAAATATTCATGATCAGATACATTAGGAATTACGCCATATTGTGCCTTAAATTTTTTCATAGCTGTATAACAAAGATTTTCTGCAGGAGTGTAATAAACACCAAAGTTCAATTTGTACTCTTGCTTGAACTGTGCGCAACGATCTTTGAATAACTGTTCAATTCTCTTGGCATATTCCATGCCTTCAGGATGACACTGATTAGTACCAAATAGAATTTCCAAAGTTTCGGCAATACCAATCTGACCGATTGTTAATGTACCATGCTTTAATGCAGAACGAATACCTTCTGCAGGGACATAGCCAGCCATAACATTATTTTCATACATAAATTGCGCGGAACGAGGATCCTGTTTGCACATATACTCATAGCGTTCAATGAGCATATCTCTTGCCTCGGTAATCTTGGTGTCAAGAATTGCCATAAAAATTTCGAAGAGTGCTTCCGAATCGCCGTCTGCGTGCCCGTGCGGATCAGCCTTGGCGGCATTTTTAGCCATCATTGCAAGAGTAGGAAGGATGATCGTTACCGGACAAAGATTCCCGCGGCCATCTTTAAGTTGCCCGAGTCCGTTAATATCAAATCCGTTGGTTGTCCTACATCCCATGGTGCTAAAATACGTACGCGGATCTTCTTTGTCATATCCTGCGTTCCCTGACCAATCGACATTGGCATAGTTAGGATATAATCTCCGGGCCGTAGATTCCAATGCGAGTTTGTAGAGGTCGTAGTTTGGATCTCCTGGTGCACGATTGACTCCTTTCATCATCTGAAAAATGCCGCAAGGGAAAATTGGTGTACGATGAAGTTTACCAACGCCCTTAATAGATCCCATCAATAGTGCTTTAGTGACCATGCGGCCTTCTGGTAACGTGCAAGTTCCATAGTTAATTGAAGTAAAAGGTAACTGATTGCCACTACGGCTCTGAAGAGTATTCAAATTATGATACATACCTTCAACCGCTTGTCTGAGTTCCTTTTCTGTCATATCCATAGCATAGATATATGCCTTGGCTTTATCATACATAGTTTGATCAGTAATTAAAACCTGTGTAGGATCTGGGAACTCAATAGCATCATCAATATCTTCTTCAGTATAACCATACAAATATTTCAAACCATCACGATAATGCTTATAGAAGCTCTTGCGCATATATGGAACCATTGTCCAATCTAAGTGTCCAGCGCTAACTCCACCAAATTGCTGCAAACTCTGTAACTGGAATAATACAGCAATTAGCTGGAAGGCAGTATTCACACTATTGGCTGGACGCACATCAGTTTGACGAGTATTAAATCCGTTCTTAAGTAAATCATCAAAAGGAATTGTCATACAGTTGTGCATACCAACGGCATACGCATCAAGATCGTGAATATAAATTAGATTATTTTCATGATTAAGACGAGCCATATCGCTCATACAATAACGTAGAGCATACTCTTTCATGACTTCTGAATCTGTCTCGCCTTTACGGCCACCAAATGAAAATTCATCAACATTCGCATTCTGATTCTGGACATTGGTGGCTTCAATTTTGGGTTTCAATTTCATAAAGAAGTCATCCTTTTGCTCACGGATTACTTCTTTCTTATAACGATAGCGGACATATCTACGAGCTACTTTTGGATCATTTTTCATCAAGAACTCTTCGACCATGTCTTGAATCTCTTCGACAGAAATATCATAAGCTTCATTTTCATCTTCAATATATGCAACGATTTCATCAACATATGGCGGCAATGGCTTATCGGGCGAATACTCTGGATCCCAATATGCCTTAGCTATTGCGGTTCTGATTTTATTCCCGTCGAATTCAACTTTTCGACCATCTCGTTTAGTAATCAAAGTGTATAAACCCCCTTAATTAGGTATATACTATATATAGAGTTTAAAGTAATCGGCTTAACTATATGTGCCCATGTAGGTTTTGACGGTCTTCGAAATATACTCGATGTTCTGCCAAGCGTCATCCCAACTCTCATTGTTGAGGCGCTCAATATCATCTTCTTCAAGCCATTCAAAATCCTCTTCATCGGTACCAAATCTACGAACAATCTCGTGTACATCTGGATGCTCTTCTCGATTTAGCTGTCGCAAAAGCCGCATTTTATCATCACATTGTAAATAATAAGCAAATAACTTTACATCTTTATCAAATTTTACTGTCTCGCGCAAACAATCATAGCCTTCAGGATTCCAAACTCCAACATTAATTCCATCCTGTAAAGCAGATTTCATAGTGCCATAATGCCAGTTATTAAAGCATGTAGCTTCTAACATATCACCATTAAGCACCTTCTGCGCAAATTCCTCGTTCGTTATGAAGTAATAATCCTTACCATCTACTTCATATTCTCGTTTGGGGCGAGTCGTGCAAGATACGATATTATTCCAGCCAGGCAGTTCTGATAACCGCTTAGCTAGTGTGTCCTTCCCCGAGCCGCTTTTCCCAACTAGACAAACTACTATCTTCATCTTTTACCTCATAGCAATAACAAAATAATCTTGGAAGTTTCATGCCTAATAGCTTAATATTTTTCTTTTTTGCTAAACATTCATCCCAAGTATAGATGCCCACAGGGAGGGATAAACCCCTGCCCTTGTGGTATCTACAATATTTACACCGAGGATGTTGATATCTGAAGTTAAAAACCTTAGTCGGCAATCCCATCCTCTAACTCTCCCTGTGCTCTTTCAGCTCTCAAAACTATGCTGCCGTTCGCTAGAACTTCATCAATCTTATACAATTGATGTCCAGGAGTGGCTGAATACTTTTTCGAAACAAATTCATCGCCACGCCGCATCCCAGTGACTACCAACATACTTCCTCTACTGAACCATGATTTTTCAATTACATGTTTAACTCCATCCGCGCCTTTCTGGCTGATTTGTCTATCAAACATTGCGAAGAATTCTTTCGTCAACTTCACAGTTACTACTCCTGTCGGAGTCAATAATGTAATGTTTGATCTAATCTTATCTTTTGCAATTACTGTTCCATAAATTCGACTTAACCGATAAATCGGAATACGTCCTCGATACAACGTTTCAACAACAGGTTCAGATGACAACATATTGTAATCAATTAAACCATATTTCGCTTTATTCACATGCGCCAATTCATGCTCATGATCATAGAAACACATAACTTCCATTTCCCAACTGGAATAACTACCTTTTGCATATTTATTCCAATCATCGCTGAAAATTTCTTTGTTCAACTGATACAATGCTTCAGACTGATTTTCTTTCATCCATGTTCTAATTTTATCCATTTCAGCCTGATATGTTTTGTCCCATTCTTTTTCATTAAGCCAATAACATCCACATTTATGTTCAAGATTAAACTCAACAGGATACTGATTCAAAAATCCAAATGCTCGTTCATCAAGCAGATAACCGCCTGGCGCCATTGCATTTTTACATTTATCTTTCAAATATCTATTGAACTCAAACACTTTACGTTGATTAACAAACTCTTCGGGCAACATATTTCTACGAATCAATCCTGCCATATTCTGCAATGTGATCCGCTTTTTCTTATCACATGTCATCCAAAGATACTGTGCCATGATATTTTTGCGTTCTTTAAACTTATCAAATGCACCAGATTTAATCAATGAAATCATTGGTTGACGAGTCAACTTAACTTTTCGACAAAAATCTTCAAAACTCGTATATGGTCTATTTGCCACGATCGCTTTTACAACATCTTCACCGACATTCAATAATCCTTTCATGCCAAACATGATAGAATTATCTTTCGCATTCGGAGTAAATCCATACTCAGAAATGTTAATATCAATCGGGGAAACGGTGATTCCACGACCGCGAATATCATTTACTGCCTTCGCAATCTTTCCATAATCCGTTTGACCTTTTTCTTCTGGATCAACCGCGCCGCAGTTTACAATTAAACAAGCTGAATTCCAATATACTGGATTAAATTGTGATGCTAAAATAATCGTTTGTATACCTACAAAACTATATGGTAAACTATGATTCAAACTGAATGCATATCCCAACTGAGGTCTTACTGCAACTTCCCAAATATAATCTGCTTTGTGTTGATCTCCAATCGCATCATACACTTTCTGTCGCAACTCTGGAATACGTTTCATTTGTTTCTTTGCAACAATCTTTCTTGCATCATTTGCATCTTTCAAACTAAACCCCGCAATATCAGGATCCATCAAAATCTGCATCATCTGCTCTTGGATTGCGCAACAACCATAATATGTATCACAATAATAGTGCATTCTGTCGATTACCTTTTGCGGCAATCCAACTCGTTTCATTTCACTATCGAATAATTTCAAGCCACCATCACGAATACGAATATATCTATCTTGCTGACTTTCGACTCCTGGCTCACTCATCAAACGAATCATGGCATTTGCCGCAGTCATTTCAAGAGGATTCGTTGCCTTAATGGCTTTTGCCATCGCCATACCAACACCACTATTGAACTGGAACACATCTAATACGTCACCCGCAGCTAGATGATCCCAAATTCTCTGATCAGTTGTGTCAATATGCTCTGGATGCAAATATTTATCATAGAATGTGCGTAAATCAACTGCTGGAATTTCTCCATGATCTTTCAACAGCTGATAGCACTGAATCATTTTATCACAAACTTCAGTTACCAAGAAGTCATATTTCGTATCGCCTGCAGCTTCTGCCATATGAAGATCATAACAAGTTGTTAAATCTCCTTCTTTACCACGCATAATTGCCGCAGTATCATACAATGTTGCCGGATCATATAAAATTGTACCAGATGCATGGATTCCTCTTGATTTCACAATTCCTTCGATATTCAATACGATTTCTTTCAATCCTGGATACCGATCAAATTCTGCAATTAAAGTTGTTACAGGACGTCTACCTTTATCTTCGTCACCATAAATGCACTCTTCAAAACTCCAAATAAATCCACGTTCTTGTGGAATCAATGAAGTCAAATAGTTTGCAATATCAACATCAATTCCATCAGGATATTCTTCTTTACCTTCGTCATTCTGGTGACGATATCCACGACATGCTGTTTGAATCGCACTTCGAGTTGCTTCTGTACCGAACGTTACAACCTGTACCAGACCCAACTCTCCGCGTTCTTCTCGAATCTTTTCAAAAATCAATGGACGCACACTTGGTGCCAAGTCAATATCAATGTCAGGAAGTTCTGCTCTTTCTTTGTTCAAAAATCTCCACCAAGGCAGATTCCATTTCATTGGATCCAATTGAGTGATACCCAACAAATAATTGCTAAGAAAGCCAGTAGCACTCCCACGTCCAGGACCAACAATGCTTCCGCAATCCCAGAACAAATCAATATAATGCTTGAAGGTATTAAAATAAGCGAACAGACAAGTGCCGAGACGCTCACCAATGTGACGAATAACATCAGCCTCGATTTCCAATCTCTGTACATAATCTTCATGTTCTCCCCAGTAACCAATTTTGTCATTTAATGCTTTCCATACATCATGAATCCACTGTCTTTCTTGTGGCTCTTGTGATGTAAATAATGATCCCAAAGTTTTATAACAACCATCATTAAAGTCATCGGAAAATGGATTGTTATTGCCCCACCATGCAAAAGGTTCTGGTGGATCAATTGACACAGTTGGAATCCCTTGCGGACGACTCAAATCATAATCTTCAATACTTCTTTGCATCACCTGAGTGTTTTCAAACATCCATGCAATCCACTCATCACTCATTCCGCTTTTCCGCAGATGTTCGGCGCATTCTTCTTCACTCATCAAATAAGAAAATTCATAGAAACTATCTACTTCACGTTCTCCATCTTTTGAATTCAAATATGCTTTATGCGCGAATCGTAAATCTTTACTCAGATAATGACTATCTGTGCCAGGTACCATCAATAATCCATACTGTTTAGCCAAATCACAAAGTTTCTGATTTACATAAATTTGCTCGGCACTTTCACCTGGCGCGCACTCAATATAAAAATCATCTTTTCCAAATATATCAATACAAAACCGCATATAACGATCAATGTTCTCTTGACAATCTGGAAGAGGAGGCAATCCAGCTTTTTCTGCCAATCTCATTTCCAGCAAATTCTTACCAAGTTCACCACCGATACATGCTGTGGTTCCAATGACATGACCCTTATACTCTTTCATCACTTCAGCAAGTTCGCTCTTTAACGTAGGAACTCGCTCCATTCCAGAATAATATAGATTATACCATGCTTTTGAACTCAAAATCCGCAAGGCTTTATGACCTAATGCATCTTTTGCGATTAAAATAAAATGATAATAGGGGCCAGCACCTGGACCACGACTCTCTGTTAAATAGATCTCATTTCCTAATGCAATTTTAAAATCAGGATATTTCTCATGAATCTTTTTTGCATACTGATTGACTTCAATATGACAACAAAGTGCTTCATGATCTGTAATGGCAAGACCAGAAAGACCTAACTGAATTGCTTTATCAATTAGGTCTTTCGGTTTGTTAATACAGTCAATCAATCTTAGATTACTATACATGGTGTGGTTATGATCATTGAAAAATGCCATGTGTAACAATCCTTTCTTTCATTTCTGTATATATTATATCATTTTTTTATAAGTTGTGCCAATAAATATGTTATAGTATCAAATAAACAATGATATTCTGGCGGCACCCATTCCTTTGAAGCACTTAGAAATACATAATCGAACTGAACAAAGTCAATTACATTTAAATCAGTACAATCAGTAAATTTATGTAAATGATTAATCATATCACGACTTAAACTACGTTGCGAAGTTTCATTGTGTACCCATGTATAGCTCTGTAACTGAGTATTTTGAGCTAAATGACAAACCCAATTGGCACGTCCCATTGTTTGATTTAATGCTTCTTTAACATCAGGTGCACCATTATCAAGATATCCACAATCATGATGATGATCAATATTATATAGGTTATAAGGTCTGTTTTTTAAATTCCAATCTTTTGTAATACACTCAACAATCTGATCATGATTAAATCCCCATTTATAATGATCCTTATTCTTGAGTCCAGAAACCACATTATATAAACATATCATTAACGATTTATATTTAGTTAAATCACAGGGAAAATGAATCCCAGGCATTCGTTGTACAATGCTATTCCAATCTTTGTAATTATCGTTAAAAACTAAATTATTATACGCTTCAATAGAAGGTGCCATAATCCAATCAAAATCAACACTGAGAATATTTATAGGTGAAAGTTCTTGACTATTATCAGTTTTTGCGCTGCTCTGGTCGCTGCTGTGTACAGCCATCTCACATGCCCCTCCCTTGTTTCACTCTTTAAAAACTCTTCTAAAACAATTACCTTATCAAATTCACTACCTTGTGATTTATGACAAGTAATCGCATATCCATAATCAAATTCATGCGGATGATACATTTTTGGAATCTTCTTCCAATTACTGTTATAGCCACGAGTCACTGTGGATTCACCCGTCATAAGTAATTTATAATCAATTTCAATTCCACCAAAAGGCGCAGTATTTTCAACATCAGGCTGGAATTCAATAATTGGCGTACGATCCATCCAAGGGTTAATTTCACGGCCTTCAGTTGCATATCTAATATCTGTCAATGTACCAGTTAAACCATTAACTAATGCATCACCAGTTTCATTAATTAATTCCCAATCATTACGTAAACAAATTAATTTATCACCAATAATTGGTTCTTTTTGAAAATCATCTTTCCAATAACTTTCGCGCATTTGATTGTTAATAAATCTGCGAGTATCATTTTTACCACAAATGATTTGATCGCCCCAGAATAGAAAACCTGGTTTCAAGAGTTCAGTTCTATCAACTACACGTACTTCAGATCCTGATCGAAAACTTAGAGGTTTACCATCACGAATTTCCATTGTGAGTTGAATAATTTCACTTTCAGCCGCTTGCCGCATGACTTCATCGAGAAAGACATGCGGATGATCAAGTGCCGCATTATTATCTGCGGCTACTGGTGGTAACTGCCCAGGATCACCAAGAGCGATCACATGAACACCATAATGAAGTAGTTGCTCCCACATGCGCTTAGGCAGCATTGAGATTTCATCAACAACAATTAGTTTATATGGTGCCAATGACTCAACAGGAATATGAATAAATGTACCATCATCTCTCGGGCGCGAATGATAAAGAAGTCGATGCGCGGTCATTGCATTCGGGCAGCCCTTGTTTCTTAATACTTGTGCAGCTTTGCCCGTATATGCAATATATGCTACGTGTTCTCTTGGTAGATTTAATTCGGCAATGATAAAGCGAATAAGAGTAGATTTACCTACTCCAGCATAGCCTGCAATTACAGTATATGGTTCACGATTATTATATCTCTCGATCGCTATCTTCAATCCTTGCTCTTGCTTCGCTGTAAGAATCATGGCCTTTCTTCTCCAATATCCAATCAATTATATTTTTAATTTGTACCAACTCTTCACTTGACATTTCAAACCAATGCACAGAGGAAGGAATTGCAATTACTTGCATTTTAAGATGCTTGGCAATTTCATTAACTGCATGATAAACATCATGGATTTCATCCAAAGCGATCTGTTCTCTGTCATATTGTAAAACTATATATCTATTTTCCATTATTATAATACCATTTCTTTCTTAAATTGTCAAAAATCCCATGCGGAGACAGTTTCAAAGACATAGTCGACTATATGGATTTGCGGATATTCATTACCGCCCCAATCATTAATATCACAAGTGCCGACTACAGTAATTGTTTTACCAATTAAATCTTGATACTCTTCTACATTACTACCGAACTTAATTAAAGAAGTTTGATAAGGTTTTAGGTCTATTCTTAATGTACCTTTTTGTAATAAATTGATTTTAATTGGATCATCAATTTTAATATGTTCAATCGCTACGATGGGTTCTGGCACACCCTGGCCCCAAATATCTTTATAACGGCCTAAATCCAATATAATCGGATCAAAATTGTCAGTCATCGTCCAAACAAAATCAACTTCATAAGTCTTTTCAAAGACTGTAGTTCCAAAATCTTCACGAATTTTTTGTTTAAATTGCGCGAGACCAGTCGGAGTAAAGGCTACACCAAAAGCCATTGCATGACCTTGAGCAAATATTGCTAAGTTGGTATTATTGATATAATCTCTCCAACTATTGATTCCTGCAGTAGTAAAACCTCTACCGCTACCAGACCAAGTTATTTCCCCAGTTTCTGGATCAAGAATTTCATTTAAGATAAGCGTTGGTTTTGAATAAGTTGCCATAATACTGTTAGCAACCAAACCAGTAATCCCACGTATGGGATCATCATCTTCGATACCTTTATTTTGTATAATAATCATTGGCTCATCAGCCAAATGGTATTTTTCAATTTTTACATACATTTCATCAAGCAACTTTTTCTTTTCATCATCTTGATGTCGCTTGACGTTTGAGGCGTGCCGCACTGCCTGTACAACACGTAACTCTTCGTCTCCTCTTGCTCCACGTTTATCGCTTAATACTAACTCGCCAGCTTTCCAAACCAACATAGATTCAAACACTAAAAGTTTATCATCGTCTGAGCCAATTCGAGTTACTGCATTAATAAAGGGTACGATAAACCATGCAACAGAGTGAGGTGTGAATTTACTCTTCATAGAGTATTCGTTTTTATCTGCGAGATATACAAAAAATGGATTGTGAACTTGCGTGAAGCCTTCAGTTATATAATAATGTGTTTCGGCTTCACGAGTATCCATCATATCACCTGTTAAACCCAAGGCGACGAGGTCGAGATAGTAAGTGGCTGCACCTTCTGCATGTCGCAAAGAATCCATACATTGGCAGACTTTATATACAACTCCCACTCCTGACAGGGATTTATTTCCATAATTACAGAGTTGATTGTTGACAATACATGCTGGATCTCCTGCTGTATTGTCGGCTTCGTGGTGATCAAGGACAATAACATCAATTCCTCGAGCAACGAGATCTGTATGTTTATCCATTTCATTCGAGGATGAATCTGGGGCAACAACCAAGGTTGTCCCTTCTGGAATGTTGTCCATATCAATTCCGTGCAATTTTGCTTTGTGCAATCCATAGTTCCAATGTTCCTTTACTGTCGTTGGGGCTATATCATACATATAGTTTAAAAGCAATGCCGCAGATGTATATCCATCACAATCACTATCGACTTGTACATATACATTCTCTTGTCGAACCAAGGCTTTTAATAAGCGTCTTGCTGCAGTTTCAATATTATCTAAATCGTGATAGTCATTTTCATCTTCTTGGTTTGGGTTTAAATACCTGTAATCGGTGCCACGATTTAAAAGCACCCGCTCTACCGCGTCATAATCTTCATATCCACGTTTTAATTTAAGTTCCATTATAATACCACTCTATTCCTAAAAAGTTTCATAAAGGTCTCCGCCCCACAATCAATTGGGCTATCTTTATATCCTGTTATCATATCTTTATCAAAGATAAATGTGATGTTCATATAATTGCCATATTTCTTATGAATTGCTTTTAAATTTTTGACAAGATGCTTAAATTCCTCATCATTACGAGCTTGAAACTGCCTATCAAATGCTATAATTACTTCAGTTGCTCCTACTTCACGCAACAGATCCATTTGATATTGACTTACAGCACTACCGCAACAAGCTACGGAAATGTCATTTTTTATTCCAAAATAAGACTGATAAAGCAAACAAGATTTTTCGCCCTCAAAGATTATTGCCTTTTTCATTTTGCTAATTTGCTGCTTACTATTGTTAAGGTTATAAAGATTAAATCCTAAAGGATGGTTATACATTTGTCCATTCAGATACATGGGTCTATATTTACCATACATGGATGCTTCTTCTTTACCAAGATATCGACCACGTAAGCCAACAAATCTATTATCTTTGTCGAAATGTGGAATAGTAATTTGATCAGTAGATGGACAGAATCCGATACGATTTTTCTTCAATACCGTATCGGTCATGCCTTCATCAATCCAATCACCAATCAGCGGATAACATAATCTATCTAAGATAATTGGATCATATTCTTTTAACTGAAGCCGTTTCTGATCTTCTACTCTAATTTTTATTTTATCATATTTTTCAAAGACGTTCCAGTTGGGGATTCCACCGAACTGCTCTTCATCATCAGCTGATCCAACAATTCCCAGTTTATTTGCGACTGTTCTAACTCCATAGAACATTCCTGGCTGTTCTTGATCTGGATGGGCCACTTTGTGGCACTTACATACCAGTTCAAATATGTCGAAGGTGGCGTCGCATCCTGTGTAACATCGGAAAAGTTTGGTATTCTCATAATAATATAACTTATGACTTCCTTCACCAGGATGATTATGACAAATGGTGCCCGCAATAAGACCGAAGTTAGTCCGTTGCGGGTCACCACCGAAATCACGAACTATTTCTTCAACTTGATCAAGTGTTAATTGTTCTTTGATTTCGTCTTTGTCAAAATGCATTTATCTCACTCCACAAAAATCGGTTTATCATGAATCTGAACATCTTCCAGAACCAATGAAGTTACATGCCCAAGCAAACCATATGTCTGATTGATATAATCAATCGCATACTGCATCTTATCGCCCTTTACATCCTTGGTTAAATCCAAGTACGTCTGTCTGGGCATAATGTACTCCAACTCACGACCCCAAAAAGGTTTCTGTACCTGAGACTGTCCACGATTCTTCTGCTTTGCCATTACTCTTCGTCCTCCTCAAATGCACTAAATTCTTGTACTATTACTTTAAAATCTTCAATTCCAATCCATTCATAATTGAAATCTGTCATAAATAACGGCTTAATGCGGCAAGTGCCCAAATCGGCATCACACCACAAAATTACACTTTTATATCTTCCACGTCTATTCTTATATATAGACAATTTAATTTTCGGAGTTGGAAACTGTGGGTTCTTTTGTAGAATCGTTTCCAAACTTCCTAAATCTTGTTCTTTTACGGGCAATAAAATAGAACCATAGTCAATCTTATCTGCGATTGCTTTTGCGCCACGTAACAAGTTCTGATCTGGAGTTTTACTGTCCTGATAATCACCATTTAACTGAGTGGCACTCATGATAAATACATTTTCTTTTACACAAATGTCTTTAATCTTTGCGCTCAAAAGAAACAAGATATTATCTTCTCTTAATGTTACCTTACCTGCGCGACGGCTGATTTCTTCCAAGATTTTAATTGAAGTATGAATATAATCGTGAAACACATACTGAATATTTTTTTCACGAAGATTTCGTCTAATCGCATTTTCTACATCTTGTAGATTAAACTCTGGTAATACTTCAATATAGAGCGGACTTGCCTTAATTACTTGTGCTGCACGCATTACTCTTTCACGTTCATCATTTTCATATCTACCTGTTAAAATATGTTCCTCATTAACATTCGATAAAAATGATAACATCATCGTCTGAATTTCTGCTTTATCTTGCTCAGTACCAATAAATAATGTTGGAAATGCCAATCCATTCTTAATCCAACCAAACTGTTCATCATAAAACCAATCACACCCGATATAACATGCATCGGCAATCATTGATCTTGTCTTACCAACTCCAGTAGGTGCTGAACGTAGATAAAATTTCCCAAGTCTGGCGCCTCGTGTAATGGTATTGATATAATTTCCATAGAGCGAAACACCAACATCAGGTTGCGTTTCAAACTCTGCAATAAGTTCTTCAATTCCATCACCAGCTTTAAAGGAACCAGATCCATCATCATTATTTACATATTTCGATCTAATAAGATCAAGACGCTCATCAATTTTATCTGCGATATCGGTAAGACTTACATTATCAAACCACGCTTCTTGAGCTTCTTTCTTTTTTGAATCGAAAACGTTATCTGGATCATATAACCACGAAAGATCAATGCCTAAATTATCATACATACGCAGCAAAGTCATTTTCCGCATACGCTTATAATAATATTCAAAAGTTGATCTATTCGCAACTTCACTTATCTTTTGAAGATATTCATTACCACGGTTTACTTCAAATGTTGCATGAGCTTTTGGATGATTTTCCAGATAGTCATTAATGTTCTCAAGAGTAAAATGAGTAACACCATTTTCATGCAGTTTGATGAAACTACCCATTAATACTTTATGAAATTCATCTGGAAAATCTTCTTCACTAATTACATAAACGTCCTGTGCATCTAATATGCCTGGATCATTATATATACATCCTAAAACTTGCACAATTGAAGTTGTATCCACATATTTAGATGCCATTTACGTCTCCTCTTTTACATCTTCATCTAAAAATGAAAACTTATTCGTTTTCAATGGTTTGCGTTGAGGTGGCGGAATCGTAATTTCAACAACAGTTGGCTGCCATTGTTCAATCGGTTTCGCTTGATTCTGCTGTTGCGCCAGCCACATCGCAGTATAATAATTTCGAGCATCCTCGTAGACATATGGTACAATTCCAATGCCGCCATTTGCTTTATCAATCGGATGCTTTTTTATTTCATAAAACCAAACTAAACTTTTATAAATACCACTATAGGTATAATTCTTATTATCGTGATAATCTTTAATTTGACGTTTAATTTTTTCCGAAACAGTATCTATATTAAACAATTTCTTGATAAATTTGTTTAATATTTCTAGATCCCGTTCTTCTTGGGTTAACTCGGCTGTATGCCGTTCATAACAAGCTTTATGGGCATACCGAGTCTTATTTATTTGTACAAATTCCTCGACATCCCGATAAAAGTATTTGTCGCAGTATGGACATTTAACCTGCGGCAATCTCTTTTTGCTTGCCATTACAACATCGCCACCAAGTCGAAAATATTCTTAATCGTCAACAGAACCCAATATCCAATAATCCACGGCCATGCATGTTTCGGCTTTTGTTTAATTTGAAATACAGATACAACGGCCGCAATAATAATTAGACCAATTACACAAATCTGTGAAGAAGTAAAGAACATTTGTCGATTCCTTTCTATTTCATTTCTATAAATATTATATCATAAAAAAGAAAAAAAGTCAAGCAGGCACTCACTGGCCTGCTTGAACAATCACTTATTCAGAACGCGAAGTTCCTGGATGATCAACCAAACCTTTTCGGCATCGGCTTCAGTAGTTTCAGAGAACTTCTTTCCGGCTCCAAGATACTCCTGAATAATCTTGGAGATCTTCGTACGATTGCTTGCATCCTTCGAAGTTAGCTCACCGAATAGAGTTTCGGCTTCTGCACGCATTTCGGAGAATTTCGGCATTTCGATACTATGTTCTTTATATTCATTCTGCCGTTCATTCGTAACATATTTGTTATCATGTTCAGCAGCTTCCTTATCAATAGCATCTCCAATAGCTTTTACAAGATTTTCATATGTAAATACGATGCTATCGGGGATATACTTAAAGCGACTACCAGCAACGAAACGAGGCGTTTCACGCATGAACAAACGAGTTTCCATCTGCCCAGTTTCTTTATTGGTTACCGGACGGGAAAGTCCAATAATATCGCAAGTACGTTCACAGATCTTACGACCACGCTTATCAAGAGTAGGTTCGATCTTCTGATACTCATTACCCTGTTCGTCCTTTTCAGTACGTTCAGTGCTATGAGAAATCAATACAAGGCCATAATCAAGCTGAATGATCTTACGCAGGCAGGTATCGAATTCATCTTCAACCATGCCATAACCCTTGCCATATCCAATATCTGCAATATTATCAACACCCTGATCATCACAGATGTACTTTGAACAGTAATCATATGCGATATCGGCCGTATCAATAATTACGGTCTGGAACATAGCCTTGGTTTCTTCTTCCTTCAACTCAACCAAGAGTCTACGGAATTCATTCCAGCTATTGATCGGCTGTGCCATTACACCAGGTAGTGCGGAATAGCCTTTTTCAAATGCAAAGATAATTGCCCCAGGGAACTTAGAAGCGATAGTCGTCTTACCGGATTTAGGCGTGCCGTAAAACAGCACGCTATATCCGCGAAGGTCACGACTAACTACATGAGGCTTAAGACTAGTCAAAACGCCCATTAATCGTGTCCTCCTTTATTAGAAATTATATCCAGCAGTTTCAGTGGACACCGCAGCCGCAGAGCTTCCGCCCTTAGATGCCTGATACTCTTCCTGACGCTTCTTAACGGAAGCCAGATAAAGCTCACGATCGCTCATTGCCTGAGACATTTCTGCCGCGGTGATATAGTCCTCATCATCCCAGATGTAAGGATTCTTGGAGCAACCAGTAATCACGAACTCACGAGTGGTAGTCTGACGTTCACGAACTTCATCCTCACCAAACGCAGACTCAGTCACAGTACGAGTCACTACAGTCTGAGACTGCTGACGTCCCCATACACAAGTGAACACAGGGTTCTTTGCGCTCGCATCCATATTCTGGAAGTAGTTCATGCCACCCTTACCACGTACAACAAACTCGACAGGAAGAAGGGCCTTCTTAAAATCAAAGATTGCACCACGCACCTTGACATATGCTTCGGTGTTCTTCTCAGGATCAGCCTCAACATCCTTTACACTGGTGATAACCATATCAGCCTTGAAGGTGTTGCGCTGCTTTTCATCTTCATTGATACTATTTACGATATGAACAAATCCACCCTCGTTCCGAACAACGGATACAGGCTTCTCATCGGTGAGTTCACGGAACCACTCATTCAGTGCAATCGCAGGATCGCAACGAACCATGGCAGCCTTTTCCGCGCCAACATTCAGAACGGTCGGATTATCATTGATAATCTTTTCCAGAGCAGTAAAAGTTGCATTGGCATTGCCCTTGGAAGTTACGGCAGTGACATAAGTATAATGGATCTGGATTACATTCTGCATCTTATCATCAGTTGCAACGCTGATGGTACCAGAAATGAACTCGGTTCCAGGATTCTTAGACTGGGCGCCAGTGACTTTCTTTTCCAGCTTGTGGTCGTAAAGATAACCCTCAACATGTGCTTCATTAATCAGATTCTTTTTCATTATTCATTTTCTCCTTCAAACATAACATTTTTACCTTTTTCTGTAATCATGTAAACTACGGGGTCTTTTCCAACCTTTTCAACATAACCGTCGGTTACAAGTTTACGCATTGCACCAGAAACGGCTTTCGATCCAATTCCCATACCTTCTGCAATGTCTCTTGCTTTATACATAGCAGTAGGTGCAGACTGAAGATACCGCAGAATCAAACCACCATTTTCAGTGAACGCAGGTTTTTCAATTACATCGACATTTCTAAGCGCGTCGATATACGCTTTTACATTCTCTGGCACTTCTACCGGGCCTGCCAGATCATTTGTAAGGTAATCCCAGAAATCCAGAAACTCTTGCTGTTTTGTCATGCCATAAGATCCTTTCCTCATTTTCTATATATATTATATCAAAAATTTTAAGGAAAGTCAACTCCAATTGTAGTAGGTACCAAATTATATAGCAAACGATAATAACGCATATCATTTGTAGCTAAAAATTGTTCACGTAATTGATTTAATGCCGTTAAATAATCAGTTAAAGCCTGCGGCATATCTTGATCAACAAGCGCTTCTTGAAATTCGGGAACTAACCAATTAAATTCAAGTGGCTGCTGCATCTGATCAATAGCATCTAAGCGCTGTAATCTATACGTTTTTTCACCTAATTCAGCCTGGATATCTGCTTCATCACGTAAATAAATATTTTTCATAGTGAACCTCAATTATAGATGTGAACTAATTTCATTTACATCCTTACTAGTAAGTGTTATTTTATCTGATGCACTATTGCAAGTAATTGTCCAGGGATTAATGGAAGGCGTTGTATATGTGTAATAAGTTGAATTATTTGCACGATAACCTTCCCAATAGGAATCATCAAGCAACTTCTGAAGTTCTTCTTTAGTTAACTCAATTTTTCCATTTTTATTCAAAGTAAAAACTTTAACCATCATAATTCCTCACTTAATACTATATCCATATTCTTTGGCTTTATAAAAATCTTGCCAATAATCTTCTCGTGTAGTTAATTTATCTTGAGAACATAATTCTACGATTTCAAAAGTCCAATTTTCAATGCCTGTTGAATACATTGCTGGATATAATTTATTTTGTGTGCGTGGTTCAGCGCCTAACGCACGTTTTATGTGTTGTCGCCAGCGATCTGCAATATCAACTGCTTGTCCAACATAACACATCTGGGTTTGGATGTTTGTAATACGATATATTCCTGTCTTTCGTTGGGCTCCAATGACTCTACCCACAAGATCTGTGTAGGGTTTTTCGTAATATACTTTCCAGATAACCTTTGCAATAGCTTCTCCGGCTTCTTTCGATACCTGCGGCACAAGATCTTCAAGTCTTCTAACGTCATTGATTGCGTCTGATCCCAATTGGAGAGAATGGAATTTATAGAAGTTTTCTTCTTCTGCATGACGTTTCGCAACCTCAGTAGCAGCAGCAACTGCTGATTTTAATTCATCAAGAGTAAGAGTTAATTCTTTAGCTGCGTCTAACTTGCGGCGATTCTCTTCCTTAAATTGATTTGAAAAATCTTCTTGCATTTTTAGATACTCATTTTCACGAGCCTCTATCCATGACTGTTGTTCTGCAAGATATTTCTTTTCAAATTCCTGTTGAGTTAATTCAAATGAAGCTTTGAGACGCTCCACATTTGTGACCTGTCCTTCAATATCAGCATTTAATTCTTTTTTACGTTCTTCAAGATGAGTAACTTGTTTTTTGTATTGGTCACAAATATCACGAACAATTTCTAAATCTCGATCCCGTTCTTTTTCTTCATAACGAATTGCATCGAGATGTTCTTCTTCTGCTTGTAGCTGTTGACGTGCGGCAAATATCTACTTCTTAATTTTGAATAAGGAGTAGATACTTAAAGCGACGACAACTAAAGCAATTATTATTAAAATAATACTAATTGTCGTCATTCTATCACCTTAGTGTAAAATAGGGGGATCTGAAACTCAAATCCCCCTAATACATTCTTACACGTTAATTACTCAGCGTCAGGCTCAGCATTCACGTCGATAGCGCGGCCAGCATCGGTAAGCTTGAGGAACTTAACCTTCTTGTGGGTGCCATCTTCGAGTTCAATTTCGGCTTCCTCACGAACGCCAAACTGCTTGCGCTGAATAGCGGAAGTGAAGATACCATCAACACTACGCTTCTCAAGACCTAGAGCATCCGCTACATCCTGTGCGGTCACATTGTCCGTTGCGCTCAAACCCTGCAGATAAGTAATAACCTTTTTAGTATTCTCTTTCATAGCTGCCATAATCTTTTTCTCCTTTTTGCGTTTTACGCATTTTAAATAATGATGTTTTATATATAATAATCTGAAGGATTTGCCTATCAGTTATTATCTATAAGTATTATACCACAAATTTTTTCATAGTTCAAATATTTTTTTCAGTTAAATATTTTTGAACCATTTCATCCAGAATCAGCATTTCATCTAATTCCATTTGAGCAGCTTCTTGAGCCTGTACCATACGTTCCTTTGCATCGTGTACTGCATCATGATCCTTACTTGTCTGAATGGTATATTCCAGATCGGCAATTTTCTTTGCAAGCTGCTTTAACTGTTTTTTAGTCACGGTAAGATTTTTCCTTTCTTTATCTTACATACATATTATATAAAAATTTTTTACAAAAATCAACTGAATATCGCGTTCATCGAACATTCAGATGGATCTTTATCTTCTCTAATGCGAATAAAATGGAAATGTCTTAGGGTATGTGCATTGCGATCTTTCTCCATTCCCGCAAGTTCACAAACCTTTCCAATGTACGATTCTGGATGCTTTGCAAGGCCTTCGCGCATTTCATCAGTTAAGCCAGATGAAACGGTACCAATAGATTTTAAAACACCGTCATCATAACAACCTATTTCTATTGCTGTCTTCCATCCAAGAGCATATGGTTTAGTTACGGCAATTCCATTTTCCCAATAAGGCCATGTGTCAATTTCTTTGCCTGTATATTCTTTTGTTGGATCGCAAGCAGCAATAATAATCGCATCACAAGTATCTGTTTTCTTAATTTTAATTGTATCCCAGACAGGACGTTTTCCAGGTGTATATGGAGCTGTTTTCTTTTTTAATACCATTCCCTCCTCACCTGCGGCGAGGGCGGTGGCGACAGCCTCCTGGATATCAGTGTCAACTCTCTCTGCAAGTTCGATAATTGGAGAACCATTACTATCGCACAAATCCCGCAAAGAATATTTATTGTAACAAGCAACCAATAAATCATACCTGATGCTAGCACCATAATTCGTTAAATCCTTTCCATTATAATAAATCATATCATGAATATAATAATGTAATAGTCCATATTCTCCATTTTGACGTTCTATTGCTTTTTCTGGCAAACTGCCCATAATAGGAGTTACATCTTTACTACGTTTTCCTGGATAATAAATCTCACCAATAATTACTGTACCTGCAGGCACACGATTCATGATTTCCATAATATGAGGTACATTAGCACCTTTTTCTGTTAGTGTCCCTGTGGTTACTGATTTATTTCTACTCCATAGATAAGATTGATCCTCTTGTTTTTCAAATTGATACCAATACCCATCTTTTTTAAGTTGAGCAAAATATTCTCCAGATTCACAAATAGAGGGAAAAAGTGATTCTTTTCCCTCTGGAATCTTATTTATTTTCATTGGCTCAATGCAAAGTACGTGACTCATTATTTCCCCTCAAATACTTTATCGTATGGAATCTCTACTAATTTAATTCCTTTTTTTCGGCAATAGTCTCGTTTTAGCTGATCATAACGCTGTTGCTTTTCAAATTGTGCTTGACCACCAAAGAATTCAACAGGCTGATAATGTTGTATACCTTGGAACTCAATCAATGCATATGGCTGATTAAATCCATCTAATAAAGCAAAATCAAATCTTAAATGTCCACCATCACCCATTAAATCATCAAAGACATATTGCTGTTTGTATTTAAAACCTTTTTTATCCAAATAATTCTTAATCGTTTTCTCACCATTTGATACTTTGCGTAGGCATTCAGAACATGCCATGCGTGGGCCATGATTTTTGCCTTTGACAAGAGCATTACGAGGAAAGACTTGTGTTCGTCCACAACCACATCGACATTCGTAAATACTATGACTTTGTGAATCAGTTCCAAGTCGTTTCACAACATATAAGTCACCAATTTGACGTCCAGTTAAATCATCAACTTTATTCTGTGGCGTTTCATCGGCACTTTTTGCGCGATTATGACGAATACAGTCTTTCTCTCTTGGTTTACCTGCGCCGCACTTCGGGCAACGAGAAGACCAGGGTGAACGATCTGGATCTGTAGTATGCAAATCATCCCAACGAACATCATCACTATAACCGCAATCACAAGTTACTGGAACATAAGTACGAGAACGACCACTCCGGATCGTTCTGTACCATTGTCCACTCACTGTCCATGTCGTGTTCAAAAACCGATCTCCAATTTCAATATCTGCAACCTTGTGTTTTGGCATTATTATTTTCATACTTTTGTTACCGTCAATAATTGACGCCCTTTAATCACTTTAATTGGAGCGCTCATACGTCCACCAAGAGTAATATCACTTGCTTTTATACAGATTGAGCCGGTATCTCCACTGACGAATAAGCTGTCACTGTCCAATATGTCGGCAAGTCCCGTAACTGCTGTCCCCGTGATACCAACTTTAAGGCCCTTTCCAGCTCTGTTTTGTTTAGTAAACTCGCTGACCAAACAACGTTTCCCTGATCCGTCACTATAGCCAATGAAAACTTGTCCTGGGGTATTTGATTTTCCGTTAACACAAAGCTGTTCGTGCACCCCGAGGCCCACTGCGACGTGATCATCAGCATTAAGTTTGATTCCTTGTACTCCTGCAGAAGTTCGGCCAGTTGTTCCAATGGTTGATCCATCAAAACGAATACTCATTCCTTTCTCAGTGATGAGAAGAATGTCGCTAGTATCACCGATCCAAACATTCGCAATCGCATCGCCTTCACGCAGACCAATCGCTTGAATTCCAGCCTTACGTTTTGTGCCAGCATAATCTGCAATGGCGGTTTTCTTTACAAGTCCATTTTTAGTTACAAACCATACGAATTTGCCAGTCGGCATATCTCTTGCAACTGTCGTTGCAGAAACAACTACTTCACCAACATCCATTTCAATTAGTGTTGAAATTCCAATTCCACGACTCACATTTGTTCCTTCTGGAATTGTATCTACACCAATTCTGTAAACTTTACCTTTATTTGTAAAGGCTAAGATAACATCAATCGTATTGGTACTTAATGTTGCCAAAGAAATGTCATCCTGACTCTTAACCCCTTTACCATTACGCTTTTGTACTTTGAAAGTGTTTGCAGGAATTCTTTTGATATTCCCGGCTTCAGTAATTACAACTACTACATCTTCTGGTACAATTTGTGCGATTTCTTTTTCAGTTTTAGTAATCTCAATATTAGTTATTTCAGTTCGACGAGCATCAGCAAATTTATTCTTAAACTCAACAAACTGATCAACCAAATATGCGGAAAACACATCAGGATTTGTTAACCGTTCAATCAAGATCGCTCTCTGTTGTTCTTTATCGGCTTTCTCTTGTTCAATAGCCAATTTTTCCATATGAGCCAAACGACTTAATGTAATACTTAAAATTGCATCTGCTTGTGCATCATCAATCAAATATTTCTTTTTCAACGCCAACTTTGCAGATGCTTTATCTTCACTCTTTTTGATTAATGCAATTACATTATCAATATCATCAAGAGCTTTACACAATCCTTCAAGAATATGGATACGATGATCTAATTCCTTTTTTTCATGTTCATTTAATCTGCGGAATACATCTTGTTGATGTTCCACATAATTCTGAATAATATCAACCAATGTTAATTGCTTTGGTGTTTTATTGACCAAACCAACCATATTGATACTAAATGTGGTTTCTAAATCAGTTAATTCAAACAATCTGGATGCCAATACGTCAGGATTAGTTCCTTTTTGCGGTACCAATACAAACCGTACACCATCTTTATTACTTTCATCTCTAATTTCAGCCACACCAGTAAGTTTACCTTCTTCGCACAATGCGTCAATTGCGCTCGTGAGATCTTCCTTGCTAACTTTATATGGTATACTCGTAAAGACCAAATTTTCTTGACCAGTTTTAGTTTTCTCAACAATATATTGTCCACGAATTCTTACTTTTCCTTTTCCACTGACATAAGCACTTGCGAGTTCTTTCTGATTGATAATCGTTCCACCCGTGGGAAAATCGGGTCCTGATATATATGAAGTAAGAGCCATGCTAGTTCTCGCATCTCCTTTGAGGTATGCGATTGCTGCATCCATGACTTCTCCCAAGTTATGAGGGGCGAAATTACATGCCATCGCCACGGCAATACCAGTGGTTCCATTACAAAGGAGATTTGGGAAGAGTCCCGGTAAATACACTGGTTCATTGGCGGTTTCATCGAAGTTGGGGATCCAATCAACTGTATCCTTTTTAATGCCATTGAGTGTAGCCTCACTTATCTTACTTAGTCTGCACTCTGTATAACGCATGGCGGCAGGTCCATCGCCATCACGGCTACCATTGTTACCATGAAACTCAATCAATGGATACCGCATATTCCATGGCTGACTTGCACCAACTAATGCGCCATATATTGAACTATCACCATGCGGATGATACTTACCCATAGTATCACCAACAGGTCTTGCGCATTTTACATAGTTTTTACCACTTGTGTATCCGCTTTCTAACATACACCAGAGGATACGCCGCATAACTGGTTTCAAACCATCTTCAACTGCCGGGATAGCTCGGTCTGTGATTACCGAAAGTGAATAGTCCAGAAATGACTGTTCTACTTCTTCTACTATTGGTGATTGAATTATATTATCCACAGTTAAATACCTTTCTAATCCTCTTGATTGTTTCGTCCACAGGATATTTCTTCATGGAGTAATCCAAAAGGATTTCACTTAATTCTATATTTATTTTATCATTTTTTTCATCAATTATCAAATATGTATCATTTGTAATAGTACCTGTTGCTAATTTATCAGCAATTTCATTATATGTATGTCCACTATGTCCTTTAACTTTATCAAGAGTTACATGAACATCATGGAAATATGGGATCAAAAGTTCCCATAGATCTTTATTTGCTACAGGTTCCTTTTTGCTATTGATCCAACCATTATTTTCCCAGTTAATATACCATTTATCAAAATAACAGTTACATAAATAAGCACTATCACTATGTAGGGTGCAATTTTCTGAAGGTTCGTATTCAGACCAAAATTTTAATGCTTCAAGAGCGGCCTTCAGCTCCATGCGCTGATTAGTCGCATGTAATTCAGTGCCTTGAATACGTTTTACTTCTTCTCCATTATGTAGGACAATCACACCCCAACCACTACGGCTTTTGGTTGATGATCCATCTGTATATAGGTCGATCATTGATTTGCCCTCCATATTTTTTGTATATAACCTTCTTGAATAAGTTGTTCTGGTGTTTTTTGTGCCAATTTTGGATTCGCTTCAGCATATGCAAAATCACTAAATATAATATCTAACATTTGTTTATTTTTATAATGCATAGCTTTGTTACCTACATATTTGTCTTTATTCCACCATCTTAATTCATGACTATAAGTAAAATCTTTACCAGAATAAGCACGACCTGCTGCAAGGAAATCACATACTAATTCAACAAAATCATCTTGCGGCATAGCATATACAATAGTGCCTTTACTGAAATCGTCTGTCCAATAGGCCCAATGATGAGTGTTGCGGCCCTTATGGTGCAGCCAAGCTTTTGAATAACCTTGTGCAGCTTTAGCCTCATTAATTGGGGATCCAGTACCAGTCCAAAATTTTGCAGATTCAAAAAATTCCGTAGGACTATATTTACTTAAATCATGTTTAATTCCTCGCCATGGAATACCTGCAAGAAAACAATAATGGCGTACCCACTTGCGGTGAGTCTGCACTGTCCGCAAGTGGTTCCACATCTTTTTAAATGTCAATGTTGGCACGGAACGCATTCTCCTCAATAAACTTTTTTCTCAAGGTTGCAGATTCCCCCATCAGTGAAGTAAATGTATTACCTGCCGCAACTGCGTCATCCATTGTTATAAGTTTAAGAGTTCTCGTATTGGGCGCCATCGTAGACTCCGCAAGCTCATCGACCGATTGTTCACCGAGACCTTTGAAACGACGTAACTCGTAGTTCGAACCAGGGTGCTTGGCGCGATAATCGGCAAGGGCAGCGTCATCCTTAATGTAGAATGACTCTTTACCTTTAATAATTCGATACAGAGGAGGCACAGCCGCATAGATATATCCTTTCTCTATCAGCTCTGGACAGAATTTCCAAATGAAAGTCAAGAACAAACAACGGATATGTTCACCATCAACATCAGCATCGCTCATAATAATGATTTTACCATAGCGAAGTTTTGTTTCATCCAAAATTATTTTATTATTCTGTACTTGTAAACCAAATCCAATAATCATGGATTTGATTTCTTCATTTCCCATGGCTTTGGCAAGATCCGCCTTGAGGACATTAAGAATCTTACCGCGGATCGGAAGGATAGCCTGGGTATCTCTATTTCTTGCTTCTTTCGCGCTGCCTGCCGCTGAATCTCCCTCGACGATAAATACCTCGCATTCTGACCGAACTTTACTTGAACAGTCCGCGAGTTTACCTGGTAGGGTAATACGATTTGCCTTGACAGTTGCGTTTCTAACTGTTTCTTTAGCTTTACGCGCTCTCTCTCGGGCAGTTCTTGCGAGTATAGCTTTATTAATGATTGTTTTTGCGTCTCGTTCGTGTGTTCTAAGCCAATCGCCAAGAGCCTGCGCGCATAGTCGCTGCACCACAGTTCTACCTTCTGCCGACGTAAGTGTACCTTTTGTTTGACCGCTGAATACAGGGTCTGGCATCGTGAGACTAAGGACAAGAGTTAAGCCCTCCTTCAAATCATCGCCTGAGAAATTTGTATCTTTTTCTTTAAGTAGATTTTTTTCTCTTGCATATACATTAATTGCCTGAGTTAATGCAGTTCTAAAACCAGTCAGATGAGTACCACTCACATTCGGAATACTATTTGTAAATAACCGATATGTGTCAGTAAACTGACTGGTATACTGTACAGCAACTCGTACTTTCATACGATTTTCTGCATTCTCTGCATAAAATACATCTGTCAATTTTTCTTTGCCAGAGTTGAGGACATCTATATAATCCAATAGACCATTTTCGCTTTGAATTTCTTCACTCTTGCTATTATTTGTAAGTACAAATTTTAAGCCAGGAGACAAATATGCAAGTTCCCAAAGTTGCTTTTTAAGTCGATCGTAATCAGGTTCAATACCTTCTTTAAAAATTTCTTCGTCCGGAATAAATTGTACCACTGTTCCATGTTTACGATCAGTTTTATTCTGCGAACGAACCTTGAAATCAATTAAATTACCACGGTTGAATAGCGCTTCAGCAACTTTACCATCACGATAACTATCAACTCGGAAAAGAGATGATAAAGCATTAGTGGCTTTGGCACCAACACCATTCATACCACCAGACGTATTATACCCAGTATTACCATCACTATCGAACTTAGCGCCAGTATGCAACTTAGTATAAATATTGACCAAGACTTCTTCGCCATCATCATTTTTACCAAAGGGGACCCCTCGCCCATCGTCAGCCACGATAACCCGAGGCCCATCAAGAGTAACACTAATGTTATTGCAAGCTCCAACAAGGTATTCGTCGATGGCATTCGAGATAATTTCAAGCGTGATTTGCCAAACGCCTTCCTTACCGACATCGCCAATATACATGCCAGGTCTGGTACGAATTGCTTCCATGCCTTCCAGCGTTTTTATACTATCAACGCCATAATCAGCTGTAATTGCCATTTTCTCATCCTTTCTTCATTTCTTACATATATTATATCATTTATTTTTTTCTTTTTCAACTCTGTAGCTAACAAGACATAGCAAAAAAAGGGACACTCTACAGTGTCCCTCTATACTTAATGTATAATTGCGGCCAGTTGAGCAACAGCGCTACGTTCTGATTTTTGGAGTTCAATCGTTCCGAATAACGGATTGCCTCCTAAGCTGTTGATAAGTGAAGCTATGCCGCTATTTTTACGGAATATATCTGAATCGGTTTGTGATTCATCGCCCAAGAACCAGACTTCGCTATCTGGCCCAGCGCGCCCTATAATTAATTTCACATTATCAGTCGTGAGATTCTCGGCTTCATCTACTAAGATAATGGAATTTTTAAAACTTCTACCTCGTATATAGCCTAAATGAATTGGTTCAATTTCACCTAACTCAATGCATTGTTTTAATGCTTCTACATCTCCCAAGTGATCCGCGAGTGGCATTAAGAATGGCATTAACTTATCTTCTTGTTCCCCAGGTAGGGCGCCAAGTTTTTGTGATCCTGCAACCTCAACATTATTTCTAATGAATACGATTTTTTCAGTTTTGTGCCATTTGACATAATTTAATGCATGAACAAGAGCCAAGAAAGTTTTACCTGAGCCATATTGACCTCGTATTACTTTTACTGGAATATTCCTATTTTGCAATAAATCAAAAAAGAATTTCTACTGATCATTAAGTGGTGCTACTTTTCCAAAGAAATCACTGTTTTGTGATTTATACTTAATGACCTCATTTTTATTACCGTCCCACTTGATTAAATCAACAACTTGATCATTCTACTTAATAATAGCATATTCATTGATTTTCAAATTAAATGTATTATCTGTAAGATGTTCATAGAAGTTTGCTAAAGCTTCATCATCTAAATCAAGTTCTTGATAACCTTTCCAAAGATCTTCTTTATGAGTCGTTTCTGAATAATATTCAGCATGTAATTGCGGCCAACTGCACGCGTTCAAGTATTGGGTAGCATCAGATGTAATAAAATTAAAAAACAATGGATTACTATCTTCAGGCACTCCTAAATTACACTTACTCTTTGCGGCAAGTAACCGAGCTTCACAAATTAAGCGACTATCATTGTTATCCCGAAGTGTGGATGATTTAGAAAGGAGTTTTTCTACTCGTCCCCAATCAACTTCATAGTTCTATGACCACATATTTTTATGTGACATAAGATACCGTACAAGTGATCGTGCTTTATATTTTGTGTCTTCATCTTTTGAATAAGAAGTTTTGATTTCTTCTAATTCTTCAAACACTAATGTGCTTATATAATTCGTATCTTCTTTAGATAGTTTATAACCACCAAGTAAAGCACTTGTATCAAAAAATTTAATCGTTGGCAATTAAATCATCTTCCTTACCAATAATTTCATCTACGAAACCATACTTGAGCATATCGTCCGCATCCAAAAACCATTGTTTGCGTTCATGCTGTGTATATTCATCTTCAGAAATCTTAGTGTGGGAGATAATAAATTGTTTTACTTTTTCATCTATTCTCTTGTTAAATTCAAGAGTATCTTGTACAGATAATGCTTCACCACTAAATGCTGTACTTCCAGCATGTAATAAAGCATATGTAAATGGATAACATTTACGAGTGACATTCGGATTATGTGCACCTGCGGCAAGCATAATTGTTCCCATAGATGCGGCATAACCCAAAATGATAACATTTAAAGGTTTCTTATAATTATCAATGATATTGCATAATACAAAACCATCGCTAATTGACCCGCCAACAGTCGCTATAATAAGCGTTACAGGATCGGCGCTAGCATCTTTTTCAAAATCCAATAAAGGAATTGCTACACGTTCAACAATTCTTTCGTCTACCTCTTGATTAAAAATAATTGTACGCTCATCTAATAGCTTAGTAAAATATTGATATGTAGCAGGATCAATAGACTATACATCTAATAAAGCAGTTAACTCTTCTAACATAAGTCCTCCTATTAAAACGCCAATTCTTCCATTTTGAAGTTTTGGCGTAATGCTAACCACTCATCAACAGTGCCCACAATAACTTGTAAATTGGGAGCATAATTCTGTTTGAATGCCAAAATTGCTGGGAGTTCAGCATCACCGCATTCATTAGGTAATGAACGAATTATATCTTTTTCCCATAAAAGAATAAATTCTCGGGCCATCCAATTCTCATTACCTCTGAGTGGCATGTCTTTTATCCAGGCATAAATTGTGGGCCAATGAATCCATACATGATCTTTTACGACATGATGAAAAAAGACTTCCCAACGATCTTCATGACAAAGACCATTTTTGATAAAATTACTTGTTAGAACCTGTTCTTGAGATCCTGATTTTGGAATAAAGTCTGTCTTTTTCTGCGATAGTTGTTCGAAGGTCATTTCTTACACTCCTTATTAAAGACTTCATATCATCAATGTCGCGTTGTACATGTTGCATTTGTCTCCTAACATAGTAGCATTCATTAGAAGAACAATCGCCACAATTTTGCTCCAAGATGTTATATAAATGTTTTAGAGTTTTAAGTTGAATTTTATATTCGTCTCTACGGTCACACATTTCTTTTAACATAGACCGTGTGTAAGCATAATGCTCACCTGTTAATTTGTTTTCAAAATCATAATCATTAGGATGGCATTTGGCCATACCAATATAGATTTTATTGTGTACTTGCCGCTTGCACGTTGTTTTATGCTGTGCGGCATCGTAGGTAAAAGTAATTTTGGGATCAGACATCATGATATAAATCTCCTTTGCTTCACTATATACATATTATAAAATAATTTTTCGCTTATGTCAAGGCATTCGATGAAAAAATTTTGCTATGCGCTCGGCGACCCAGCAACGACCGTAGACGCTGACAAAAAGGAAACACAAATAAGCCATGCGCTTTCACGCATGGCTTTGACATTTAGGTTTTATTGGGCAGCTTTCGCTCCGAGATAGCCGCCAATTACTTGGGCAATATCAATTCCTGTGGCTTCTTTAACGCCATCCATAACCTGCTGAGTAGTGGTAGTCACACCACTAAGAAGCTGAGTCTGGGCGCCTTCGCCATAAAGAACAATCTTATCGACACTCTCCATGGGCTTAGCCGCAGCTGCGATTGCATTAGGCAGCATATTGAAGTACATTTCCAAAACGGATGCTTCACCCATCTTCTTCTGTGCTTCTGCCTTCTTATCAATACCTTCAGCTTCTGCAATACCCTTCTGACGGATACCTTCTGCCTCAGCCGCATATTTAGCAGCGATACCTGCAGCTTCAGCCTCAGCCGCATATTTCTCGGCGTCAGCCTGGGCTTTGCGTGCTTCTGCTTCAAGCAACGCAGCCTTCTTTGCAGCTTCTGCTCGCTGAACCTGTTCATATGCTTTGGCTTCTGCTTCACGCTGACGCTTTGCAAGATCTGCTTCTGCAGCTTTCTGAGTTGCATATAGATCAGCATCAGCCTGCTTACGAACCATAGCATCCAATTCTTTTTCTTTCAACTCAATCTGCTGTGCCTTCAACTGAGTTTCTCTCTCAGCCTGCGCAATTTGCGCGTTAGTCTTGGCAACATCGAGTTCTTTCTGCTGATCTGCTTTCTGAATATCATAAGCCATATCAGCAGCAGCCTGCTTAACCTGGGCCTGTGCTTTCAGTTCAGCAGTCTTCATATCCAATGCGGTATTCTGTTCAGCAATCTGAGTTGCCGCAGCCACCTGCGCTTCATTGGCTTCGCGCTGGTTCTTAGCCTGTTCAATAGCCACATCACGCTGTGCATTGGACTTTGCAATTGCAGCATTCTTTTTGATCTGTTCAACATTGTCGATACCAAGATCATCAATTACGCCATTCTCATCACGGAAATTCTGGACGTTGAAGGAAACCAATTCCAAACCAAGGCGACGAAGATCAGGTACTGCATTCTCTTGAACCTTTTCAGAGAAGGCTTTACGATTACTTACCATCTCTGTAAGTTTCATTGTACCAGTGATTTCACGAAGATTACCTTCAAGCAGGTCATTAATACGTGCCGCAATTTCCTCACGTCCTACGTTAAGGAAGTTCTGCGCTGCTACCTGGATCAAATCTGAATCCTGGCTAACCTGTACAGAAACCGTTGAATCAATCTTAACATTGATAAATTCGGCAGTGGGCACAGACGAACTTGTCTTTACATCAATCTGGAAGGCACCAAGATACAATTTATCCAATCGTTCAAAGAATGGAAGTTTAAATCCAGCCTTACCAATTAGGATGCGTGGCTGACGATGCATACCAGAAATAATGTAAGCCATATCAGGCGGTGCTTTAGTGTAAGCAGATAGTCCAAAAGCTACAAGTAGCAATGCAACCACACCGATCACAATGTAAGTTACCATATTCAGTTTTCAACTCCTTTTACTCTTGTGGGTAGACATTATAAATTCCCGTTGGAGCGATAGGAAGTCTACCCAACTGATCCCATCGCTGACGAATATCTGTAATTACCTCGTCAATATGGACAGGCGTACTATTATGCGAGTCCATACCAACATGGTAAATAAAAGGGTTATCCGCAATCAACCAGTTGCCCTTTTGATGGGTGTGTCCATGTAGGTTGATCACGTGTCGGCTGAAATGGTCATCATCATGGTTGGCAGTCAGGACAGGGTAATGGCACAAGAATAGCGATAGTTTGCCGAACTTTATAAGTTCGCTAGTATGTACATCAGTACTTGCCAACTTTCCTGTCGCGGCGATGGCGCTCAACTTATTATCGGTGTCGTGGTTCCCTCGGATTAGGAAGATCGTTCCATTCAAACGATTGAGGATATTCACATCATAGTGGCTCATCAACACGTCACCCAGATGATAGACCAAATCACCAGGCTTTACAACGCTGTTCCAGCGTTCTACTATCGCCTCGTTCATTTCTTCAAAAGATGTAAATCCACGAGGCTTATAAAGGAAGTCTTGGACATGGTAAAAATGAGTATCCGAAGTCAAAAATATTTCACCCACGAATTAACCAGACCTCCTTTACATTCGTAAATTCTCCAGTGGTCGGAACACGAAATGAATTGTACATCTTGGTAAGTACAGGTTCAGTTACATGCTGCCGACCTTCGCGCAGAGCATCGCGTGCGACGCACACAGCCAAAGGGGTATCCATGCACACAAATACAAGATCGTACTGTGACATAGGCATACCCTTTACCGCAAGGGTGGAAATCAGCTTAAAACGTGCGCCATGAGAGAGATGAGTAGCATCAGCTATTACGTCCTTCCCCTCGGATAACAATTCTACGATCCGATTCGTAAAGACATCATAAACTTCATCCTCATGTGAGAAATAATGTTCGGTTTCCTTGATAATGGACAGCCGCACATGATCCCGAGAAAGATAGACGATATTATCACGATTAGTAATAAACCGCTTAGCCCAAGTGCTCTTGCCAGATCCCGGGGCACCAACCATCACGTACAAGGTTGCCATAATTCTCACTCCTTACTTTAGCTTTTTTAAATAGTTTTGAAATCGAGGATGTTCTTCCTCATATTTGAGTTCTTCTTCAGCTTCTTCAGCATACTTGCCTGCCGCAAAATCTAATAGAAATTGTTCTTTTTCCTCCTGATTTCGGCACTCAATATGATTTACTGTGTGTTTACAATGCCAGCAATACATTAACTTACGATGAAAAGCTCCACGTTGATTTGATTGCTGTCGAGTTAGTGGGATTCCTTTTTCACCGCAGTTAATGCAGTAAAAGTCATGCATTTCAAATGAATTTGCTCTTCTTCCCACTTTTGTTCACCTACTTATCTTTGTCTGTAACCATAGTAGTAGGTGATCTAAAAGTTGAGGATATAAGTAATAACTTTGTAGAATTAGCAAATATCCATACATAAATACCGATGGCATATGAATTCCCCCTCTCATTTTCTATATATATTATATCATATTATTTTATAAGTTTCAAATTCTACCTGCAGAGGGCGCTTAGAATCAAGTTTATTGACATCAGCATCATAGAATCCATAAACCGTCATGGTAAGGCAATTCAGCACATAGCCACGTCCAGTCCAAGTCATTCCAGTATCCATAGCCAACTTCCATCCCAGTTCAGTACCATCTTTTGCATATGGCTTGTAGGCACAAGGATGAATATTTGCTTCACTCTTATCTCGTCCATAATGTGCAGCATCAATATAGATAGTAGGGGTATGTCCATAGACATTAATTTTATTTGCAGGCCACCATGCATAGAGATAATCACGATCCCAAACCATTTCTTCTGCATCATTGGGATTAATCTTATCTCCATGATATTCAGCATCATTTACTCGCTGCCAAGTTTCATAAAGACCTCCAGCATGGCTAAAACAAACACCATTATCCAGGCTAAAAGTATAAGCCATTTTCTTTTCCAGCCGATCAAGGAATTCGGTGGATGCACCATCAATTAACCATCCTTTAAGAGTTTTATATCCTCCATTGCAAATATGAAGGCGAGTGAAATGCATCCAACTGGCTTCTTGGATAATATTATCTGCTTCGTCAATAGTATGCGTATGATTCATAACTTCAGGATAGGTATTCCAAATTTCATGGGCGGATTTAAGGAACATATCCTCATGATTACCACGCAGATAAACGATTTGCGGATCATCCAAAATCATTTCCATAATATCAAATCCAAATTCTCCACGATCGCATGCGTCTCCGCCATATACGATCATGCATTCTGGATCCTGCTTATAACACCAATCGCGCATAGTCTGAAATAAATCAAGTTGCCCATGCACATCAGTAAAATAGAAAATATCATGCATTATTATCATACCTTTCTTTTTGCTTTTTCTGCTTGCTTAGTCTCCCAGGCTTCAATTGCCGCTATCTGATAAACGTCATCATTTTCTCGATTTCGATTAGAACCAGCACATATGCCCCATAAAAACATTGCGATACACAAACAACCTAATGTAATCCAAAGCCAGGTCATGAAATGTAATCGGGACTGGGTTCAATCCCTTCCTCCTTACAAAGTTCTTTATAATACTCTTCTGTCCAAGCTTCCATAAGCGTGTAGTCATAATCAATGTCTACATCGCCTTCTTCTGTTGCTCTCTGACACGCCATTTCCCATGCTTGATCGGCCAGGTCTTGATGGATATCTCTCGGTTTACTCATAGCACTCCCCTCACTTTCTATATATATTATATCATTTTATTTTCAAATTTTCAAATAAAGAAAGGGAGACTTGGAATCTCCCTTGTCATTCAACCTCATCCAGCGTTTTCGCAGTATTCATCAAAATCTGTTTGAGTTGATCGCTCATTTTAAAACGCATCGCATTTTGTTCAATAGAAGTAAGCAAATTACCATTATGCTGACGTTCTGCTGCAGCTTTCCAATCGCATAACATCTCAACCAAATCAATCAGATTCATATCAGTAATACCATTTTGAAAATGCTCGGGATGATGACGATAAGTCGCATAGTGATGATCCAAAGCAACTTTCATTGCATCAAGATGTGCTTTATATTCTGGAGAATTATACTCCAAATCTTTTAAACAATCGGTATGCTCCGCAAAAATCTCCACTTCAGGAGATTCTAACTTAGCAGCATCATGATTAACGCCTCTTGTAGTAAGGCGATCAGTCATTATCCGAATGTATTTCCGCACTTTCTCGATGTGTTTCTGGGTCTCCACTCGACATTCCGCTATTGTCATCTTTAACTTCCTCCTTCACAGGCTCACTGGGATGTTCAGCTTCCCATAAAAGAGCCTTATCGAATCGGTCAAGAGATAGGGGTAACGTAATACCAGGTGGCACCAGTTTAGTTACTTCTTCTCCTTCACGAATTGTACGGTCACAAATCTGACATTTTACGACCGTTTCTTTTTCTCCAAGAGCAGTTGTATAAAATAACGTAAGTTGGCCACATTCGGGGCAAATGCTTGCGGCAGGATTCTTTTTAATCTTTCTCTGATACAGGCGTCTCTGTTCTCTGTTCATCTTTAGTTCTCCCTATATATTCATGAATAAGCTCATCTCGAACTTGCGTAAGCAAAATACCCAGTCTATTGCGGCCAAATATCTTTTCACATTTGGGGCAATGGCAATCACCCCAATAATTATCATGCCACCAGTTATCCTCACAGAATGCATCATATTCACTTACTGTTGCCATCATACGTGAATACATATCCTGGTCATCGGAGAATTTTGAACGCAAAATCGTGAGCATTACATTGTCTTTAATTGACTCCCAATCGGGACGAAGTTTAATCATTCGCCCACGACGTTTTGCGTCACCTGGGGTATGGGCATCAGCCACATATCGCATATCTTCGATAGAGGTGGCCTTGGCAGCTTGAAATGCGTGTTCGGCAGTTTTATAGACATAGCCTTCTGGATCTATATCATTTTTATAAAATGTGTCACACGCATAGAAGTTGCTCAAAAATTCATATTTATTATCGGAAAATCCGTGTAGCATCCTCATTCTACTACCTCCTGAGCCTCCTCTATATCAGGCGCAGTCGCTTCATCCTTTGCAATACCTTCCAGTACCTTGAAGGAGAAGTTCTTGTGCTTATATACAGCGAAGTTAGAACGGTTGCAGATACGAGCCACAACGCCTTCGCGCACGTGGGTCTTACCGATAGGATCAGGCCCATCAAAGAAGTTTTCAACCTGGCGCAATACATACTCACCAGCATTTACTGCGCTAGGAGATCCCACATCATCGGGCAACTGATAGAAGTCAGGAATAATGAAACGATAGAATTCAGGTACATGCTTTACACCCATCTGGTCGCAACGTTCGTAGATCTGGTCGGGAGAATATTCGACAACGTCGCCATCCTCATTGACCATAGTCATACGATATACGTATACTTCACAGCAAGGTACATCAGCATCATAAGGCTGAGTCTGATTGCATCCATAAGAGAAAGTAGTTACAGCACCATACTGCTTAGTGAACTCGGGATCCTTCACCTTGGAGTTCTGAACCTCTCCCATGATAGGAGCACCATCCGGTCCCTGGAAGCCTACGATTTCATAGTATACTACTTCACCCTTACGGAGCTTACCCTCAAACTTCGCAGCCATTGCCTGGCGGAAATCATCAGAGTCATAGAAACCACCCTTACGGATGCCATCCAAAACTACACGACGAGTTCCAGTTATATAGCCATATTCCTTGTAGTCCTTCCCATGACGTCCAAGCAGCTTGTCCAGCCAGGTACGCTTAGTGTGGACAAGAGGCAGGTATCCAGTACGTCCTGAGGTGCCGTGCATCTTCAAGGTGAGCTGTACCAAATCTCCATTCTTGAAGGCGGCCAGATTATAGGCCAACTGGGCAGTGTCTACGTGCTCATAGAAAGTAGGTGCAATGTTAGCCTTAGCCTTGCGCGGAGAGCCTGCACCCTTTCCGCCTACCTTCACATTAGAGCGAGGAATATACTTACGGCAAATTTCTTCACCGTTAACTATGTCAATAGTATCTCCAATCTTTAGATCAGAAATCTTGCAAAAATCAGCCAGAGAAGTCAGAGGCATAAACAGACCATCAGACTTTTCACCACGTAGCTTTAAAGCCTTAATATTCCGCTTTTCAGGGTCAAGATAGCCACCACACTGCTTACCATTCTCATCCTTACGCCGAACCAGATCATTCACCTGGCAATAACGCTCGGACAGCTGACCATCTACAGGGAAATAAATACCCATATCACCAATCTGAGTATTCAGACCAACAATAGTATCATTTCCGAAAAAAGTTGCGATCTGAAGACGATCGGCATTAGAGTGCTTGCGCAGCTGCTCAACCTTTACTACATAACCAACATATGCCATATTTGTCACTCCTCTTTATCATCACTATCAATTACAAAATTCATTTGTTGCAATGTTTCTAATTGTGCTTGTGTTAATTTCTTTTCTACATAATAAGCATAATTAGGATCGCTATTACAATAATGTGCTTTGCCTATTGCTCCACAATAGGGGTCATAATATATCTTCACACGGCCGGTCGATTGGGCGGTCCATTCATCCAAGTCCCAAAGAGAATAAGACAAATGATCATGACCAAAATGCCGACAAGGATAAAAACTACCATCAAAATCAATCCACCCTTGCGTCATATTGACCTTCCCAAATGAAAAACTCAGTATGAGAACCAACATCAATACGAGTTTTACCATCCTGCTGCTGCCAAACACGAGTGTAATAACGAACAAAAGGATTATCACGAGAAGGATCATACTGATCGCCATAATATGCTTTACGAGCAGCGGTCTTCTTCTCATTACACTGAGCAATGAAGATGTCAATTTGTTGTGACACTTCTTGCCAAGTCGCACAGTCTGCAATAACTCTTACGTCTCCATTGCTGTTCTCGAACCATAGCTTCATGATCATCCCCTCACTTTCTATATAAATAATATCATATTTTTTTATAAAAATCAACAAGTAATTCGTGGATGCGAGTCGGGCCAGTCACCAACCTCAATTTGCCATTGTTTACGTTCTGGAGTTGTGTAATAAGGAACTGGCGGATATGGAAATTGATAGTCAGGTAGAATATATGGATCTTGCCGTTTCCAATAATTGCCAATCTTCATCACAGGTACGTACATATAAGAGTAAGAGCCAACGGCAGAGAATGGGGCGTTTTGCACCCAATTCTTTGCCTCCTGCTCACTATAGCATAGTCCTTGCGGAACAAACTGAGTTGATCCCATGGGTTGAAACATAATTAACCACATATTCTATCTTCTCCTTCAAAGATTTCTAAAGCCAGCATACGCAAATACCACTCGGCATTAAAAACTTCTTTGTCCTCATAATGCTGCTTGATATATTTATCGGCTTTAATGCACCAGAGTTCCATATCATCAATTAAAGTTTTTGCATATTCTTTTGAACAGAACCCTTGCTTAACATTAAGTAATTCATGACGCAATTCACTCAAGTCAATAGATTCATCAAAAGGACGCTGAAATTCAAAATACCGAATAAAAGTTTGTTTCAAACGCAAAGCATTCATCAGTGCTTTGGGATTATAGCCCAAATCCACACGATAACCAAGCTGTTCGCTTTGATTGAAAGTGCGTTTCATCATTTGATTAATATAACCAAGCCAAACTCGAGACTGCTGGTACATATTATGTCGAGTAATATTATCAGCTGCACCAGTTAAAGATTCATATACCCATTCCCAACCAGGTGCAATATCAATATAAGGCGTATAAAGAATTTCCAAAAAATTGATATTGCCTTTAACGAACTGTTTGAACATACCAACAACAGGCTTCATCTCAGCATGAGAACCATCAGGCATAGTCAGTACATGATTGCAATAACCTTCAGTACTCCAAAGCCAATCATGAAGATCGGGGACAATAATAGATTTGGTATCTACATCACTTGAAGGCGTGTCAAGTCCATAATTTTGAGATCCAAACAGACCAGTCATAATCCGAGTACAGTGATGCTTCGCACAGTATTCATCAACTGCGGCTGCATGTTCAAAGACCTTTTTGAGTACCAATTCATTCGTTGCTTTCATTGTGAGTTTTGCATCTCCTTTCATTTTCTATATATATTATATCAAAAAAAAGCAAAAAAATCAAGGGAGACTTTTTAGTCTCCCTTAATCTTACTTGTCTTTCAATATTACATTAAGAAGAACACCAACAATCATTGCAAGAGCAATTCCACTCAAGTTAAATGCTCCAGCAGTAATTGCCAAACCACTTAATCCAGTAGTAAGCATAGATCCAAAAATTAGCTGGTTTTTTGTATTACTAAAATCAACGTGTTCATTAACTAAGGTTCGCATACCTGCAAGAGCAATCATACCATATGCAACAATGGATGTACCTGCAAATACAGCATTTGGTAGAGCCATTAAGAAGGCATTAAAAGGGGAAATAAACCCAAGAGCAATGAGTACCAAAGCTGTATATAGTGTAAAGTGTGTACTATAAACTCCACTTACTGCCATTGTCGAAGTATATTCTGAATAAGTGGTATTAGGCTGACCACCAATAATTGTGCCCATCAAGCTACCAAAACCATCACCAAGAAGCGTACGATGCAGTCCAGGATCTTCTAAAAGTTTATATCCAGTTACAGCAGATGCCGTTGTCATATCACCAATATGCTCAGTCATAGCGGCAAGAGCAACCATACCGAATGAAAGAATAATCTGCGGTAATGTTGCCCAATTAAATGTCGCAAAATTAGTGCTGAGGAAGGCAAACTGCGGTACAGTAAAGACACTGGAAACGCTTAGCGCACTCATCGCAACTAAAGGTGCCACCCCAGTCACAGTAAGGATGAACGAGAGTGCGTAACCCGCGAGCAGGCCGATTAGGAATGGCATTGTTTTTACCAAACCTTTGCCATAATGTGCGCATAAAATTGTAATGCCTGCCGTAAATGCGGCTACGATAATACCCCATAGTGAATATATGCCACCAACAAGAGCATATGTTGGAATAAAGGCGGCTAAGGTAATACCAATAACCAAAATTGTTGTTCCTGAAATTACTGGTGGAATTAGTTTCTGTAACCATCCAATACCCCATTTCTTAATTGCCAATGCCGCAAGTCCATAAATGGCTGCAATTACTGCACCACCCAGGATAACGCCTGCAAAATTTGTAGCAACGGATGATGTAAGAGCCAATGCACCAATAACTGCGGATACTGTGGCTCCGCTATTGCTGATTACAATTGGAGCCTTAAAACCTGTAATTAACAGGAATGTTAAAGTGCCAAGACCTGCAGCAACTAAACCTGCGGCAATACTCGTTCCGCAAATTGTTGAAATCAAAATCGTTGCTGTCAGTACTGCAAATACAAACTGCAACGTATAACCAACTGCATCTTTCCAATTTCTTGGCTTTTCATGTAATGTATATGTTGCCATTATTTCTCCTCCCAGAAGTCAGCCAATTCTTGTTTGACCTCAACTTCTGTTTTAAATTGTGGATGCTTTCTACGCCAAATTTCGATTGCTGCTATGGCTTCTTCGATTGAAGTAACTAAAGCACCACCTTGTTTAATTAGTCCTGTTACGTAGAGATTTTCGTAACAATATTGACATTCGCCAGGTTCAGTAAATGTAGCATCTTTTTCTGGACTATGAGTAAGATACTGCTGACGAGTATCAGTACAAATACCGATTAAAAGTTTGTCATCGCCTCTTGCGATCTTTTCATGGAATTTTCCAATTTCAGAACAAGTGCCAGAAGGGAGGACATCACCATCAATACAAGCAATTAAAATATCACATTTATCAAGACGTTCATTATCGCCATTTGCGATTGCTCTTGCATCTGCAAATTTCGTTTTGTCATTGATTGCTGCATTTTCAAGAGGGTTATACAAGTCGATCTGCGGGAATGCTTCGCGCAGTTTCTTGGAGAAATATTCATTTCTAAATTTATCTCCAAGATAGAAAATACTACCAGCTAAGTATGCTTTCATTCGTGTTCTCCTTTCACGTTTATCATTTATATTATATCAAAAAAAAAGAAGGGTGTCAAAGACACCCTGAATTTTCTCACGCATGAATGCAAGCGTAGCGTTCGCAGTCAATCGCTTCCAACATCAGATCCCAACCGGTCTTCCCAGTCAAGATGCTCTTGAAGATGGAAGGAGAGAAACCACTTACGTAGCTCACATAATGGTTCCCGATCATAGGAATGTTAGCCTGGCGAGCATCCACATTCCAGTAGATCAGCTTAGGCATATGATAGCCAGCCGCATTGAACTTGCGCTCAATGGTTTCCATAACGGTTTCAGCATTTGCGGTGCACATGCTACCGTTACGACGCCAGCCATTGCCAGTGGCGGAATCGAACTCCATGTCGCTGATCACGATCATGTACTCAGGAAGGTCATCCTGAGACAGACGATTCTGCTGGCAAGTGTTCAATACCATATCGAACGCTGCTTCGATGTTGGTGTTTTCACACAGGTTAGTACGCACGATGCGATCAACCTTGTCGCAGAAGTCTACACCAGCAGTCTCAATCAACTGAGGACGAGAACTGAAGCTGATATAGTGATTCGCCCAAGGGCCATGGTTACGCTCTGCACAGTACATACCAAGTGCCGTAGCAACATTGATAGGAGTACCGCTCATAGAGCCAGAGGTGTCGATCATGCACAGAGCATTCAGCTTGGCTCCTGCGAAGAAGTCAGTCAGATTTGCCCAGTACTTGTTGATCATAAGACGATCGGTGTTATCCAATGCGATCTTATGAGATCCACCATACCAATAGCTATTGCTACCCATCAGATTAATTGCCTTTTCGACAACCTCATAAGGGTACAATGCACCTGCATTAACCTTGGTATTTTCGTCCTTAGCAAATGCTTCATACTTCGCCTTGATGATGTCACGACGAGCAAAAGCATTCTTGTACATCAAACCAGCCTTAGAAGGGATCTTATCGAACTCGATTTCATCCCAACGGTTAGCAGACATAAGAACTTCCAGCACGTTGATGCGCTCACGCATAATAGACAGCATCTTACGATACTCCTTATGCGACATACCCAGGTAACGACGAGTCTTTTCAGCCAGACGCTTGGTCTCATTGGAGCTGGCATTTTCAGACTTCATCCACTTTGCAAGCAAAGAAGGAGTCTTACAATCCAGATCCAGTTCCAGCTGGTTCTTCATGAATGCGAACATATCCTTTTCAAGGGCAGTATCGCAAAGAGCATACAGATCGTCCCAACGACCAAATTCAGGGATATACTTAATGTTCTTACGCACAGACTCACGAGTGTCACTGTTGCCAGCTGCCCACTTCATGATTACGCGGAAGAAACGACGCTCACCCTGGCCACCACGCACGTCACGAATGTAGAAGAGCATCTTCATAGCCAGCTCCGCATTTTCAGCAAAAGCCTTCTTGAACATCAAGATGACGTCCTCATCAGAACGATTGCGCATAGCAGCGCCCATAGCAAACATATCCAACAGGTCACTGTTGGTAGTCTTATGGGTAATTCCACCATTCTCGGTCAGAGTGTAGTTGGTAGCAGCCTTCATACTGTTCAGTAAAGTATTCATTCCTTTGTTCTCCTTTATTTTTTCGTGTAAGACTTGGACAAGTCTTATTTCTTTAACTTACATATATATTATACAAAAAATTTTTAAGATTTTCAACTCAAAAAAAAATTAGGAGAGCTTATGCTCTCCTAAATATTAAATAACTTCCAAAAATTTGGCCATCATATAACCAACTTTTTTCTGATATTTAATTTTGCACCATTCCTCACCAGGTTCTTTAATTTCTACGGTCTCACCAAGTTTAATACGCATAATCAAAGCCCCTCTTAAACTTGGAGTTTTGCGCATATTAACTGTGCTTCCAGATGGGGCTGTTACTCTTGCTTGTGTACCAGAAGAAGGAATTTCTGGCGTTGCAGGCGTTGTTTCTTCTTTATAAGCGCCAGCATTAACAAGTGGTTTAAGTTTCGCCGCATAATTCCATTTTCCAATTTTAGTATCAATCGTCATTTTAGAACTCATATGACGAATCTAAAATGGATTTAAAGAATATACTAAACCAGCATGATAATAGTCTTTTAAATCTCCATTATAATAAGCTCCACCTTTTTTGTAACGAGAAGGTAGAGCATATCCTTTTGTGCCTGGCTCACAAGCTTTAAGTACCATATCTCCAACTTGAAGATCAGCTACACTTTTTACGGGGTGTAAATTAACTGCTTCTTTACGAGCAGCCCAATTGGATCCATGAATACCAGTCCATTTAAGACCAGTACGGCGAAGCGATCCAATTAAGTAGCCAATACAATCGCAATAGCCGTCAGAACCATCGCCAGGCTCTCTCCGCTTGGGATTTGAATTAAACAATTGTAAGGCTTTGTCTAAGAATTTTTGTAATAGTGCTGTCATATGATCACTCCTTATGGATATAAAAATACCCCCATCGCCTCACACATTTATGACGACAGGGGTACAAACAGAAAGGAAGGAACACTGTGCATGGGTGACCAAGCCATGCGGGAGGAGGTATTTTAAAATTGGGAATTTATACGAGTGCGATTTACGAGAGTAGGCTCGTATAAAGTTCACAATTTAAAGCAATAAATTTAAGAATAAATAATGTATATTGTTTATATTAAAAATATTGCTGTGTTACTCTCCATAAGTTAATGATTTAAACCTTACTCTTACGAGGGGCCCGGTCAATCATTAATTATGATCGCGGTGATTTTCATTCTTATAAAATCTTCCAATATTTGAAAAAATTGCTGATTTTCATTCGGCCCTTAACTTTATATATATAATACCAAAAATTTTTTATGTTAGCAAATCTTCATAAAAATCTTGCTCTAAATCATCCATATGGGCATGCGTCTGTTGATCACTATGTTTCCAATTTTTTGAAGGCGAATAATTTTTAGGAGCATATCTATGCTCTCCTTTATTATTCGTTTTACGTCTACGTCCTACCGAATACAATTTTGATTTTGAATATTCATGTAGATTGTCAAATTGCGGCTCATGTCCACTTAAATTAGTATCTATTTCTAATGCTCGTCTACGAAGAGCCTTATGCCAAGTAAATTTACGACGTTCCGCACGGGTTCTCAACAAGTACACCTCCAACGTTTTTCTCGACCTGGCCAATGTATTTTCTAATAATACATACAGCCTTTACAGCCGACATTTTTGCGTTTTGATTTACTTTTCTTCCTCTTGCAATGAAAGCCCAATGGAATCACTTCTTTCAAATTGGCGACGCCTCTCGGACTCGAACCGAGACACCTTTTGAGGGGTTACTGGCGGTTTTCAAGACCGCTGCCTTACCAATTAGGCTTAAGACGTCATATACAAGATGACTATTGATCCGGAGTCGAACCGAAATCTCCCTTGCGGGTATGCTTGCCTTTTACACCATCCTGGCTAAACATTGCTGAAGTGAGCCGGAAAGTCATCTTAAAAAATGACCAGCTTTCCGCTGTTTACCAGCGTTAGTTGGGGAGCGCTTTTGCACGTCTGCATTATCTCCTGGTCTGCCCGGGGTGGATCTTTTTAGTCAGGTACTCCACCAGCTTCCTCAAGAGGATTTTTCCGATCAAACCCACAAACGGATGGAGCCGCTCATGGGATTCGAACCCACAACCTGCTGATTACAAATCAGCTGCTCTACCGTTGAGCTAAAGCGGCATTTACAAGGGACTTTACTTTAAGTTGTGCTTTGCATAATAAGCGCGATAAGTATTGGGTTTGCTGTATGTCCCTTTCACTATATATATAATATCAAATATTTTTAAGAAAATCAAGGGCGAATAGATTATTCGCCCTTAAAAATTACTCATCAAGGACTCTCAATTTATAATAAGTCTTGCCTTCAACAACAGTTTCATCTTGACTTAATTCATAAGTTTCGTCATTGAGTTCATACCAGTTCATATCAACTGGACCCTGACCTTCTTCAAGAGCTGCAATATCTTCAGCAGTTACTGCATCATAGGTAGGTTGAGTTTCATTCGGGTCTGGATCGACTGGATCTGGAGTTACTTCTGGTTCAGTAATATCTTCACCAGCTGCATTATAATGACGTCTTACTCCATCAACCACAAGATAGTAGCCACCCTCTCCATCAGATTCTGCGCCTTCAGGAAGAGTGTTTTCTTCTGGTTCACTTGGATCTGGAGTTACCGGCTCGGGATCGGGAGTCACAGGATCAGGATTTGTGCCTTCTTCTGTTGGCTCAACATATTCCCAAATAATGGTATAACCAGAAGTTGCACCAGTCTTATTGTTAAGAATTTTTTCAAAAGCATAACCAGCTGCAGTCATATCAGCTTCAATAAGATCAAGTGCATATGCCAAATTGAGATTAGTAAGACGAGTAATGGCCGTAGATAAATTATAAACTAATTCATTTACGCCCTTGGTTGCTGCCGCATTTAATGCACCAGCAATAGCAATCAATTCCTTTTTTGCGGTGAGATCGAGTTCGCGTTGAGCATTTTCTACATTGGCATCAGCCGTGAGTTTTGCTAATTTAGCGACATCGTTCATCGCAGCCAAAATATTAGTTGCCATAAACATCGTCCTTTCAATACGTATTGAGAGTACTGTCTCTCTAATACTATCAAAAAATAATTAGAAGCATTATCTGAAATTGATTAAAGGACGATGATTTAAACATCATCGTCCTTAAAAATAATTTAATCAAAACAATCGCCACAATGATTAATTAATACTACAACACCCAATGCAGTACGATAATCTTCAATAGGAATTAATCTCCACCATTCTCCAGGTAATTTTGGTGGTTTTTGTCCTGGTGGCACAGAAGGTTGTGGATGATAATACCATATATGACCTTCTGGATCTACATATGGAGTCGGACTTGGACTTGGAGAAGGACTCGGTGTAGGAGTAGGCTTCTTAGTCGGGGTTGGAGTCGGTTTCTTTGTAGGAGTAGGACTCGGTGTCGGACTTAATGTAGGTGTAGGACTTAAAGTTGGAGTTGGACTCGGTGTCGCAGTAGGCGTCGGAGACGGAGTTACTGTAGGAGTTGGACTCGGAGTTGCCGTCGGTGTAGGTGACGGACTTGGACTGGGAGTCGGAGTAGGTGTTGGACTCGGTGTGGGTGATGGAGTCGCTGTTGGAGTAGGACTCGGTGTTACTGTTGGAGTAGGACTCGGTGTCGCTGTTGGCGTTGGACTTGGAGTAGGACTTGGTGTGGGTGTGGGAGTCGGTGTTGGAGTAGGAGAAGGTGTTGGGGACGGGGTCGGCGTCGGTGATGGAGTGGGACTAGGTGTAGGTGATGGAGTTGGTGTTGAACTTGGAGTCGGTGACGGGGTAGGACTAGGTGTGGGTGAAGGAGTTGGTGTTGAGCTGGGTGTTGGTGTAGGAGTAGGGGTAGGACTTGGAGTAGGAGTTATATAACTATTAAATACATTTACACCACGATAATCAGCTTGGTAACCTTCTATTTCTTCTTCTTTTATTGTATATACAATCTTTTCTCCTTGTTCATTATAAACAGGAAGATTTTCAAATGTATATGTCCACATCGCATCATTTGTATCATCGGTCTGCGCAGTTACATCAATAGAACCAACTTCTTGACCATCGGCATATAAAATAATTACAATTTTAGTAGGACGTTGTCCATATTTATTCTGCTCATCATTCCAAATTTTATGACCTGTTAATTCAGTAACAGGAGTAGGACTTGGAGATGGAGTAGGCGATGGAGTGGGTGTAGGGGTTGGTGTCGGAGTAGGTTCTTCTGGAGTCGGGGTAGGAGTAATTGGAGGTGGCGGAGTAGGTGTTGGACGATCTGGATCATCAATTTCATTCACAATTGTGTAATGACCTTCTCCATCATCAGTTACAGCCTGTAATTTATAATTTGCAGTAGCAATTTCTTCTACTTGGACCAAACCTTCTTCAACATCGTCAATAGTGATGGTTTCACCAACACCAAGACTATATGGTACGCCATTTATAACAATAGCAAAACGTGGATGTGTTTTTCTTAATACACCTGTGTGATGCCAAACTTGTTTTCCATTTTGACTGATCCAGAAAATACGATTGCCTTCTTCAAGTTTGATTGCACTAAAAGGCACAACATTTGATGGAACAAATACTTCATTTAATAAATATTGGTTCATTTCATCATTAGTAATTGGATCATATAAAAGACCACTCTCAGGAATTCCCGCTAAACTACTTGGAGTTCCATATATAATACTTGGGAGGGTGCCGCCAGTTGATCCGCTCTTTAATTGATAAAGACCAGTAGCTACACCATCTGCATTTACAAATAATACCCAATTTTCCCAATTGCCGCAATGGTTAGATCTATGTCCTTCTTTTGCAGTTTCATGTTTATGATTGGTAATATCTGGATACCAATATCCGCCACCTGCTTGAAAAGTGGTATTATCCATAACATCACAACGAACCTGCCAAATTTCACCTTTTAAAACTTTAGTTACGGTAATTGAATGTGTCGTAGGTGTCATATCTGTTGGCGTAGAAACAGTATTACTGATAAGGGATTCACTGAAAGCGCCTCCAAAAATAATACATATAGCAAGGAGAAACGCTATTATCTTCTTCATATAACTTCATCCTTAATCAAGAAATAAGACAGCACGATACCAGTTATTGCTATCCTCTTTCTGAATTTTAAATTTGAAAGTTAATCCAGTGGTTGTTCCCATTTCTTCCCAGGTTTCACCTTCATCTTTACTGCATTGCCAAACTACGTGGTAGACTTCATCGCCAGTGAAATTGATTAATGTTAATGTAAGTGTAATTTCATCGCCGACATATACAGAATCTTTATTATCTACTGAAGAACTTAATTTAATTGAACGTGGTGGCGGCTCAGGAGTTGGAGTCGCGGTGGGTTCGGGCGTTGCTGTTGGCTCTTCTGTAGGAGCTTCAGTCACTACTGGAGTGGGCTCTTCAGTAGGCTCTGGTGTTGGCTCTTCTGTTGGTATCGGAGTCGCTGTTGGTTCTGGTGTAGGTTCGATGACTTCTATAACGACATGATCAACATCACTTAATTCTTCAGCATATGTTATAGTAGTTATCATAGGTACAAATGCCAACATAATAGCCATAATTAATGCAAGAAACCTTTTCATGATCACTTCCCCTTTCAAAAATAAAAAAAATGAGCCGCAATATCTTGCGGCTCATTTATATAATTGATATTTTTTAGATATTTTCCAAGCAGTTTCATCATCAAGAGGACGGAACCCGATACAAGTTAACGTACGACCTTGTCCCTTCTCATCTATCTCTTCGGGTTCTAAATCAGTCAAGCATGCATCTTTAATCAGAAAATAATCCTTTCCTTCTTGTAAACCCAACCCCTGGGCTATATCTATTGCTTTCATAAGTTGATTTTTATTTTTGGCTTCACAAACTGTTTTCGTAAACACTCCGCAAAACCACTCTTCATAAATATCTTTAGGTAAAATTACTTGCGCGACATAATCGGAACTTAATAACATTTTACGTCCGTGTTCGCGAATCAAATGAGAAATAAATGCTAAAGAAGCATGAGAGACCTGCGCCGCAAGTTTACCAGGCCCCATATTAAGATCTTTTCGTGCAATTATAATTTGTCTCATATTTTCACCTCAAAAAAAATGGCTGGGGATGGTGGGATCGAACCACCGCTGTAGGAGTCAAAGTCCTATGTACTACCATTATACGAATCCCCAATAAACTCGGGCTATATGCCCGAATTATATATTAAATAGATGATCCTAAGCGAATAATCAATTCCAAACTATCATAAGCATTTTGCTGATTATCCTCTTGCATAATGGCTTTAACAGAATCAATCCAGCCATTTAAATTTGTATAATCTTGCTTCATAGTAGGATCATGTTGTATAGAAATAGATGTAATTGTTTGATTTTTCTGTGATAACATCCAAGATGTTAAATCAGCTGACCAAGCATTTAAATCTGTGTGCTTAAGATGACATCCCTGTTCAAGATAGTCCATTGAGACTTCAGTTACAGGAATCTCATGGTCAGTATCGCCATTTAAAATTGCAATCATTTTATTTCACTCCTTATGGTAATGTTACTGTCCATCCAGCCATATTGGTTGCGTGTGCTTTCTGAATTTTAGTTCCGCTAGACATACCTGAACTTAATTGATTATATGAAGAAGCATAGATTGTAGCATATTGAGAAACACGCGGACTTAAACTACGACTTATTGCAATATCATTAAATTGTGCAGCTAAGATATATAATGTAGCTGTTCCCGCGCAAGCTCCTGCACAACCAGTGCCACATCCACGACAACCGGTACAACTTGTACAGCCAGTGCAACTATTAGTACATCCCGTACATCCTGCGCATGTTCCTGTGCATCCTGTGCATCCTGTGCAAGTTCCAGTACATCCAGTACAACCAGAGCAAGTCCCAGTACAACCGGTGCAACCCGCACAAGTTCCCGTACAACCAGTACAGCCAGAGCATGTGCCTGTACATCCTGTACATCCTGTGCAGGTTCCTGTACAACCTTGACATCCTGTGCAGGTTCCTGTACAACCTTGGCAACCTGTGCAGGTTCCTGTACAACCTTGACATCCTGTGCAGGTTCCTGTACAACCTTGGCAACCTGTGCAGGTTCCTGTACAACCTTGGCAACCTGTGCAAGTTCCTGTACAACCTTGACAACCTGTGCAACTATTAGTACAGCCTTGACATCCTGTGCAAGTTCCCGTACAGCCTTGACAACCGCGACATGTACCGCTACATGAGCCACTACAACCAGAACAGTTACTCGAACATGCTCCACCACAACTTGTACATGCATTACAACCGTAGCAACTAGATGTACATGCGCTATGACAGCCACCACGACAATCAGATCCGCATCTACAGTTACAACCACTTGAACGTTTCTATGCTGTATAGCAACCACCATCACAGGCAGTATCACAACCCTAACAGTTACCAGTACACCAATCGCATGCCATTAAATCACTCCTTCTTTACTCTTTGCAAGGGCATTTTTCACACCCTCCTGAGCAAAATCCATCTGATTTAAATGGATTCGAAATATGATATTCAATACCATTGCAAAGTAAATATTCAGCATTAATTTGCCGAGAAGGGTGATGTTCATAATTTAATATTGGATTTAAGTTAAAAACATCAGGAATTGTTTCAACTGGATACTCAAATGATCCAATTAATTGATGAATTAAACCTTGAGTATTATTTTTATGTAAACTTGGATCAGTCAACATTTTTAAAAAATCTAATTCTTGTTGACTAATCAGAGTCAAACTATCTTCATTTGGCAACCAAATTTTAAATACTTCATCAATGTTGTGCTTTAGGAAAAATAAATTCCAATAATAACTATTTGCCAGAGCAGTAGCTTTATGCATATCACAAATATATGTAGCCCGATGGAAAAATTCCTTAGAATCTTGATAATTATATGCTTGACACCAAGCGCATCCTCTTGCAACAGGACAATTTAAACATTCTTCCGTGGATTGATTGACTCTATTAATTGATTGTAAAGTTTTTGCAAAATATCTTTCTTGTTCTGTTGTTAGAATACCACGATTAACATTACCAATAATAATAGGTGGAACAGTATTCCCTAACGAACTTTCCATATAGCGCAAGCAAGGATAAATATCACCTTTATAATCAATAGCAATCATATTGCCATTGCCACCGCACCAATTCTGATCATCATTTCGAGGAATTTCTACATAACTATCTTTTTTAAATAAACTTAAAGAGCATACAGACTCTAAATTATTTGCAAAAATATAGTTTGCAATTGCTTTAAGTTGACCATATAAGATAGTAGCATCTGCTTTAGTCCAACCTTTTTCATAAATACAGTTTAAACTAATAGCATGATAACCATTTTCGATCATACTTTTTAATGCTTCAAACACATATGATACATTTTGTGGCGCAATAGTCATTTTAGAACCAACATTTTGATGATAAGTTTCACGATAGTGTTTAACTGCGGCCATAGCAATATCATAACTACCAGTACCATCCGGAAATTTTCGACAACTATCATGTAATTTTTTATTACCATCAATACTGATAGATAATGACAAATGTTTGTGATGTTTCTTTAAAAATTCTTGGACTTTAGGTTCAAAATATAATGTACCATTAGTAGACATGGAATACATGTGAAAGTATTGCCACGGGTGGTTTAATAAAATTACCTGTTTTTCAAAATAATCAATAATCTGATCAATAAGTTCAATTTGAAGAAATGGTTCACCGCCAATAAAGTCAATAGTCGCACCACGAGAATTGCGTGTATCCATATAGGCTTTCATTGATTCTTCATTCGTAAGAAGCATATCAATAAATTTTTTTGCTACTTCAAAAGGCATGACATGCTGAGCTTTGTTAATTTGATAACAATAGCTACATGCCAAATTACACGCGTCAGTTACTTGGAATGTAATATCACGTACAATTTGATCGCCTTTCATTGTCCGTGAATCAATTTTTCCATATAAATGACTAATTAAACTTTCGTAGGTAATATCACGCTCATAATACCCATGTTTTAAAAAGTCATTATCAAAATTGAATTTATAAATATCAGTATTATACTCTAACATCAACAATCAGCTCACAAGAGGCATATTTAGCATTCCAGCCTAAAACTGCGTCCTTGTCTACTTCTGGATTATTCTCAATATACTTTTCAGTTACATGATTCTTTAAACGGTCATAATCTGCATAAAGCTCACGGTAATATTCTTCATAATCACGGAATTGCTGCGTATCAATATTAAGACCTTCACTAATAATCTTAGCTAAGATATTAGCTGTTGCATCCATTTCCATATGAACGCGCATCAATTCATCACGATCGTCTTCATCCATCATGATAATTTTCTGTTCAATCTGTAATGCCATATATTATTCTCCTTCGGCTATAAGATAAAAAACTCGGCACAGATTAACTTACGCTCTACCAACTGAGCCACTCACGCTACTGCATAAGATCGGATTCGAACCGACGACATTAAGTTCCCTTAATGAATTGCTGTTTGTGCCGAAAAAGGTTATGATAACCAACACTGGTCTGGGTACTGGGATTTGAACCCAGGGCCTCCTGATCCCAAATCAGGCGCGCTACCAAACTGCGCTATACCCAGATATTAAGGGAGAAACTCCCTTATTTCTATATATATTATATATTATTTTTTTATGTTTTGCAACTCAAAACTCTTGATACCCGTAATGAGTTAACAAATGATGCATATTAAATTTACCAACAGGGTTCATTGTGTGCAGATGAAATCCACACAGCGGATATTCATTTTCTACAATCCATTTACAAAGATCATAACCATTCTTACCTTCCCCGAGATCATGGTCAAGATCTAAGACAACTTCATCGCCATGCGCACGTAATTCTTCTAAACAATCAATAGCCACATTATAAGAGCGGCAAGTTACAGGTACTGATAAACCATGTACATAACAAGACCAAAGATACTGCGCATTAGTACGAGAATCGAACTTCCGTTCGTCATCAACATAGATATACCATCTATTCATTGATGTTTACCCCTTTACCCATTTTCTATTTATATTATATCATTTTATTTCAAAATTTTCAAGTGTTTCTGGTAAATGCTCAAAATGATAAATAATAGCATGGGCCAGACGATCATTTGTAATTGGCAAATGACCTGGCGTATGTGAGGCTGCTTTTGTACAAAATAAATCAATTTCTTCTTGACTATCAGTTAAACTAAATGTAAATGTGAAAAACCACACACCTTTAGTTTCTCTTGCAAAAGTAGAACAGCCAAATACTTTATGATTATTAAATAAAATATCATTATTAGTAGCTAAAATTATTTGATCTGGAAATAAATGTTGTAAAATTTCAACAAATTCTTGTAGAAAATCTTTATTAGATATATAACTACTTTTAAAACTAATACCACCACTTAAATTCTTTGGGCCAGCAATAAATGTGCCGCCAGACCCACCTGGCATATATAAACGATCAATAGATAAATCATCACTATTGAAACTTGTGCTGTCATGAATAGTAGCAGTTATAGTTTTAAAATGTCCTAAATATATGCCTTCAGTTGGACAAGATTTCAATAGTTCATTTGCATATTGTGGTGTAAATTCGACATATTGAATATTAACATTGTCCATATAAACATATAATTTTAATTTACGTTTTAATCGTTCATCATCACCTGCTAATTCAAGTGCCGCAGGTAAATCTTCTAAAGCTAAATTAAAGAGATTCATTTTATACCTCAAAAAACACAAGACACTATTTCCTGCCATTTGCGTGGGTTTTAACCTAACCTACAAGGTGAATTGCTGTGATAGTGCCTTTGAGTTGGCGGCCCCTCTGGGATTCGAACCCAGACTACCTCCTTCAGAGGGATATAACGGTTTTAGAGACCGGTGTTCTACCGTTGAACTAAGGGGCTATATAAAGAAATGGGGTACAGTAACTCTTTACTGTACCCATATTATATCAAAATTTTTCGTATTCGACAAATCAATCTTGGCCCTTGATTGTTAATGTAGAAAATATAAACATATAATACAAATCTGGTTCAACTTCAGAATAATCAAAAGTTACAGAGCCATCTTCATTGACTAACCCAGCTTGTACAATTGTATCATTAGACTGATCTCCCTGAAGCACCATCACAACCTGATGTTCTGGTTTATAATCCCACATAAAATGCCAAGTGACCAATTCATATTGTTTATCCACTTCGATAATTAATGCTTCATCAAGCGCATATTCACCTGTTTCAAAATAAGCAGAAAAGTCGGGGTCAATCTTTAAGTCAGTGAAGAGCGCCTGCCATGAATCATCATAATTCACCAAATGATATGAAATTGCTGGCTGACTCTTAATCATCTTTTCCAAAGATGGAGAGGGAGTAGCAGCGAGTGCGGTAAATGGCATTAGAGCCATGAGAATTGCAAGAACTAACGAGAGAAATTTACGCATATGTAACTCCTTTCGGGATACGAGCTTCGCGCATCCAATATGTATTTTGGTTTAAAAAATTCTAAAGCCAACTTTTGTTTCGCGTGCACGGGCATCTGCGGGCGGACCAGGTATGCAGTATACAAATCTGAAACAAAAAATATAGCCCAGCCTGATCGGTTCCTTGGCTGGGCTGCGGGTTGGGTACCGAGGTTTCAATTTATATTGCGCCTTCCCTTTCCGGATTAGTGCGAAACCGACAACCTTCGGCGCCGGGATAATGGTACCTGCGGGTGGATTCGAACCACCGACCTACGGGGTATGAGTCCGTCGCTCTAACCACCTGAGCTACACAGGCATATGCGGCTTATAGCCGCATTAAATTACGGCCACTCGCCAAGAGGCTTACCAAGGCCACCCTTCAACCAAGTGAAGGCATAACCAAGAGATGCTTCATACTTGGAAGAAAGCAGATCATCAAAAGCAACAGTGCCAGTCATAGGATTAATCGTGACGATACTTGCTTTAGCCACAGCATCAGGAACCACAGGCGTCACAGTAGCAGCGAAAATGAAATTCGTGCCTTTTACAACCTGAGTACCAAGCAGAGCAATAGGCTCAAGCTTTGCACCAACCCAGGCACTAAATGCTTCATTCCAAGCATCCATTGCATCCTCAGGAATTTCAATCTGCGGGTCAATATGAATGCCACCCAGAGGGGCGCCACCTTCAACCACACGATCAATGCTTACCAAAGTCGCTTCCATCGCGTTAGGCTTCTCATTGAAAACCAAAACCACGATATTAGTAGTATCACGACCGGTTGTAAGCACCTGCTTAGCCAATACGGCATGATTGGTACCATTTACAACCTGAGAACCGAGGTAAGCAATAGGCTCATATTCTGCGCCAATGAGGGTGTCAGCCAGTGCACTAAAAGCCGTTGCAACCTTCTGCGGCATACCATCTGTTACAACTTTTACATTCCAGGATCCTACCATAATTTTGTTCTCCTTTTTAGATCTAAAAATTCAAGACCCGTTTATAATCGCGCTTCTACCACTGAGCGACCCCGGCATGGTGCCGGGAGTTGGATTCGAACCAACGCTTTACGGGATTTACAGTCCAAAAAAATATTGCTGACAGGTCTTTAAAATGGAGCGGCTAACGGGATTCGAACCCGTGAACCAACCTTGGCAAGGTCGTATGTTACCACTACATCATAGCCGCATATTGGGTGGAGCGATAGGAATCGAACCTACGTTCACAGAGCCACAATCTGTTGTCCTACCATTGGACGACGCACCACATAACTAGACCGTTTGATCGCATGCGGGGATCGAACCCGCGTTCTAACTTTTACAGAGTTATGTCTTATCCACTTGACAAATGCTAAGCCTTGCGGCGTTTGCTGTAACGGTCTGATATTTTTAAGTCACTCCGACTCTGAAGGTAAATGGCCTCCCCGGTAGGGCTCGAACCTACATTCTACAGATTAGAAGTCTGTTGCCTTATCCATTGGGCCACGGGGAGTTATTTTAAAACTCCGTGGTTATAAAACAACATTGGTAATACTGGTTCATACTTGGCCTTCAATCTCGGAGTTAATGTCTTTTTCTTAACAAGATGATCTTTCATATCAGCTCTCTTAACTAAAATTGGGAACATTCTCCTTGATTCTACTAGGGTGCGTACATACTCATAATAACTCATTGTTTTATCATGAGTAAGTAAAAGTAAATCTGTTTTAAAATCTTCACGCTCTTCAGGATCGTCGATACACACTAAAATCGTTTCAATAGGACACATGGTATCTTCAATCACATCATGAGCATAAGCAAGAGTTCTGATAAACCAGCGCATGTCCTCGGGAAGAATAGAGAACATCGTATCCTCAATCACATATGTTTCAACTTGCACGCCATGCTCCCGTTTCTTTTTAGGATACCAGCTTGCACATATGGTAACAATGCTCGTATATTCATCTCTGGTCATAAATTTCAAGGCTCCTTTCAATAGCTACTTTTGATTAACAAGTCAAATGCTTTTTGTTACCTTTCGGTAATTGCTGTGTGAGCCTTAACTGGTGGGGAATATCGGACTCGAACCGATACGCCATACGACACATGCACCTCAAGCATGCCTGTCTGCCAATTCCAGCAATTCCCCAAGTGGGGTCGTTAGACCCCTTTTATAGAACACCCACGGGCTCCTGTCTTGCAGTCATTGCTCTTGCGTGGGTCATGGTACCCTCCCAGGGAATCGAACCCTGATCATTCGGTTCGTAGCCGAGTATTCTGTCCGTTAAACTAAGAGGGCATATGGTCGGAGTTTCCTACTGGTGTCTTGCGCGTTGTTTCACTTCATTGTTACCGTAGCACGTGATACTTGTAACGAAGCTTCCCAGCTCCGTGGTATCCGACATGGGATTCGAACCCACACTTGACTGGTTCTAAGCCAGTTGCCTCTGCCGTTGGGCTAATCGGACATATGGTGGCCAAGGTGGGACTCGAACCCACACGGATCGCTCCACCTGATTTTGAGTCAGGCACGTCTGCCAATTCCATCACTAGGCCATAAAAGGGGTAGCCCCGCATCTATGGGTAAGGAGGTAAAACATGAAGGGAAGGGAAAGAAAGGGTTGCGGGGCTATTGGTAGGGGTAGTGGGACTTGAACCCACACGGGTATTACCCAACGGATTTTAAGTCCGGTGCGTCTGCCGATTCCGCCATACCCCCATGATAAAGGCTTACGCCTTTACGGGTTCAATCCAGGACTGAAAGCCTTCTAAAACTTCATCCTCGATCAAGACGTCTTCCCACTCTTCCAAGTAGACAGAAGAAACATTAGCTGCACCATAATACTGTACTACTCGTTCTGCAGCTGCACCATAATTTTTAGCATTTACCAGACCCTGTTCATCTTTCATTTTCTGATCATCTTCGTCCCAGTAATTTACTTGAAACTTGTACATGGCTGTCTCTCCTTTCTTGACCTTACATATATATTATATAATAATTTTTTAATGTTTTCAACTTGGCGACCGGGGTAGGATTCGAACCTACGGGCCTTTAGGGGCCAACGGTTTTCTAGACCGCCTCCATAGACCGCTCGGACACCCGGCCATATGGCGTGCTCGGAAGGATTCGAACCTTCGGACCCAGGAGGGTCAACGCCTTAGCAGGGCGCCGCATTCGACCACTCTGCCACGAGCACATAAAAAACCTAACCGCTTTTTCAATCCTTGTTTTAACGAACGCGTGGGTCAATTAACACGAAAACGCTTTAAATGTCGGTTAGGTGCTGGAGCCACCTGTTGGAATCGAACCAACGTTCATGCTTTACGAAAGCATTGTCCTACCATTGAACGAAGGGGGCATTACTAGACACGCTTATCTTCCGGGCGCCGACCCCGTGCCTTTATACAAATCCAAACTCTGTTAATTTAAAGTAAGATTGCTGACGTGTCTCGGCTGGAGCGCCATATGGGAGTTGAACCCATACTTACTGCTTGGAAGGCAGTCGTACTACCGCTATACGAATGGCGCAGGTGAGGGGAACTTCCCCTCGATCTACGGCAAGCGTGCTGGGATCTATTTCTTGGAAGTCCCAGCGGGTTGCGCTGCGTAGGGGTGGACCATGGACTTTCAACCAGCCCAACGGAAGTTTTACAGATCTTCTAACTACTCAGGTTCTCTGAGCAGACCAGAGTCCTTAGCTCTTGGCCCTGCGCTGTTTATTCGGCCCAGCTACACCGTCCTAATGCTTGTTGCATTGCCGTGCATCCGCTTTTGCAAGAGGAATCTGCTCCCCGTTTGTATCCGCAGATACAATCCGGATCGACGCATACTGTTTCACCCACAGTTGGGCCTGCTTCGAACAGGTGCTCGCCTCAGAGGTTTCCCACCGTTATGCATGTTTTTAACTCACCCACGGTTAACAGGCAAGGTTTGTCAGGTTCCATGCTCCTGATGGTCGGGCATCATGGACTTGAACCATGCACCTCACGCTTATCAGGCGTGCGCTCTAACCAACTGAGCTAATGCCCGGAAGCTTCCCCTATGTCCAAGTAAGCGGTCACGTATCATAGGGAATACGGCTACAATTCACACTATTATTCGCACTCACGCGCAATAGACTTGCTTATCTCAAGTAGTAGTGTGTAGTCCAGATCGCCTATCATTTCAGCCTATCTGGTCGATAAGTAGTATCTAATGGACGCCACTCTTGGGGAGAGCTGTAGCCAACTTCCATGTGTCGGGTGGGTTAGTGGTTAAAAATGTAGCCAAAAATGAAACCGCATATAAAACCAATTATCAAAATCCAAACTGCTTCCATTTTTAACCTCGTTTTATGGTGGGCCGGGATAGGGTCGAACTATCTACACCGTGCTCTTCAGGCACGTGCTCTACCAACGCTTGAGCTACCGACCCATAAAGCCACATTAAGGATGTGGCTTATGCGGATTTCCATGTCCAGGTTCATGATCACAGCCACCACCATGGCCCCAACCAATTCCCATATCCGCATGTCCGTGTCCATGTCCATTGGATGCTACAACATTTTCTGTGTAATCAAATTCCAATTTCTCAGCACGCGGAGTTTCATAAACCTTGCCCATTGGACTCAGTCCTTTCAACAAGTGGCTTTTGGTCAGCCAACCGCACATCCGTTTAGGCTCTTATTTGCTATCGAGCATGGCTGCCCCTGTGGGGTTCGAACCCACGACCTTCTGATTAACAGTCAGCTGCTCAGCCTACCGAGCTCAAGGGCAATATAATGGCGATGCCTACGGGATTTGAACCCGTGATCTCCAGCGTGACAGGCTGGCGCTTTGAACCAACTAAGCTAAGGCACCATATGGGGCGCTGGCAACGCCCCGCGATCAAGACAATGGCGGCAACTGGCATCTGTGTAGTTACCCACCATATGGTGGAAGCGAAGGGTTACGATCCCTCTACCTCCTGCTTGCAAGGCAGGCGCTCTACCGATTGAGCTACGCCCCCATAAATGCACTTTACTTTGCTTTCTTATATACCGCTTTCCACTAAGCCACATATCATCCGAAGATGCCGGTGGTAGTTGAAGTGCTAAATCCATGTTAGCGGTTACTCATTTAGTTTCGTTGCCCGATGAGTACAGGCTGGTACCCTGTGCGAGAGTTGAACTCGCGTCTACAGCTTGAAGGGCTGTCGGCCTAACCGTTAGCCTAACAGGGCATAAAATGTGACCTACTCCGAACTTCGTATCGGTACGCCGCATCCACTGGCACTCGTGATGGCTTATCCAGGTGCACCTGGCCGGGATACTGTGCTTTCCCGCCTGCGGGCTTCGGTCACTGATCACCGCCTATTGCGAACTTGCGGGCGGCCTTCGCGACACCTTTAATTTCAGGTCTCAAGCATACTTGCCTTACGGCGCAGGTCTGTATCTGCGCAGATCAGTACTGCCGATCGGCCAGCACTGGCGTGAGTATCTTGATCAGAGCAGGACTTCCTATGAATGCTCCCTCCCTTGCTTCTGTTCAGTGGACTCGAACCACTTTCATAAGCGTCTTTTCCTCACGACGGCCCAATCTGTCCTTGGGTAAAGGAGACGGTTTCTTTAACGTCGACGCCGCCAATCTGACTCTGGTGGCGGGAGCAGGACTCGAACCTGCGACTCTCAGCGTATGAGGCTGATCTGCTACCACTGCAACATCCCGCTATAAATTGGAGGTTTTCCACCTTGGTGAGGATGACCTCGAAACCCCTTGCGCAAGTGAACCTTTTATTAGTCCTTCAGTCTGTGTTACAACAGACCATCCAACTGCTCGCTGTTCAGGAGCCACGGAGCTGATCGACTTCTTTAGACCTTCACGCAGTCATGTGAGGAGTTCAGCATACAATCTCATACACGCTCATTCTCTATTGTTCTATTGCCACAGAATGAGTGGGCGCACCAACCATCGGAGCCTTCATACCGATTTTCTGTGTGGCAGGGCTGATAGTGGAGAGTCACTCCACGTCCCGGGGAAATGGTGACGCCACGAGGATTCGAACCTGCGATTTACTGCTTGAGAGGCAGTCGGACTAACCATTATCCGATGGCGCCATATGCGGCTTTCGCCGCGGTCGGCTTAAACTATTTTTTATACTCATTGCCGTAGTTTGAGTTGAGTCGATATCATTTCTCGTGCCCTCTGCACTCCTCGGGGCAGGGTTTGGGAGGTTTTCCTTCCTTATTTATTATATCATATTTTTTTTAACTTTTCAAGTCATCCGCTTCTTCATTGAGCAGATCCCATATGGTCAGTTGCTCCTCGTACTCGGTATCATAGGCATCGTAGCTTTCGTTCATAATGAAGTCATCCAGCATCGACTTTGATCTCCTTTCCTTTCTCAACCTTACATATATATTATATCAAAATTTTTTAAACTTTTCAAATGACCCTCAGAAAGCCTACACGTTTCGGTTCGTACATTCTGAACTGAATATGCACTAACTCGTAGGTTCTTGAATCTTTAAACGTGTAGTGCATATACAGGTGACGGGCCTCATGGTAATGGGATCCATGATTCTTAACTTGATCTTCACAGAACTCATTAATCTCTTTCCCAGAAAATCTCGATCCGGGCTGGTAACTAAGAATGTTTCTCATTTCGTTTCCCTCCCTCAACCTTACATATATATAATATCAAAATTTTTTATATTTTTCAAGTTGAGGGTTTTAACCACTCTTTTACTTCGATTCCATGAGACGCAAACCACTGTTGAACTGGAATACGTTCGCTACATGGATTATCTGGAGCCTCATGGAAAATCAAAGCAAAATTTACATCTTCAAAACCCTCTCGAGATCGTATTGCCTTTTCCAAGTATGAAAATCGTTCCCAGACATCTTCGAAGTCGAGTTCATTAAGTTGAATGCGATATCGTAGTAGAAAGTCACATATTGGCGGCACTTGGCTGCAAGCTTTACTGCAATACCCGCCAAGATTTGGGCTAGGCGCAAATATATCCGCGCGTATACCATTGATGACACCTCTCTTGTCTTTGAACTGATAGTTGTGTCCTTTTCCATCATGGAACCATTTTGGATCCCACGCCGCAGTAGAGATAGGAATCAGGTTAGGTGGGAAGAACCTAACCTGATAGAAGTAACTTGTATAAATAATCAAATCAAATACCTCGCTGGTCCATAGTCTGGAACCTTTTTCAGTACCATTCGATCAATCTTTACACTGTTCATAATCTGAGCCATCTCTTTTGCTCTTTCATCCTCAAGGTCATAGAAGTCATCTGAATCCCAGTGAGGGAAAGAGATCTTTTCATTGATGATATACTCATCGCCGACCATATGAGCCAAAGCAGGAATGAAATATGTCGTGAACTCGGTAGGGAAATCATCTTTTCCTTCCTTTTCCTTATACCGACGCACACGCAGGTAATGAGTGTCATGATCACCCAGATCGACTCTCTCACTCCAAGCCTCAAAGCAAAGTCCATTGCTGAGGTAGAGTTTAATATCGAACTTCATTCTGTTGACACGGGTGATGTTCAGATCAGACATAGCTTCTTTCAGGCTATACCCCTGGTTAAGTTCGAAGCAAATCGCACGAAGGAAATCATATGGCATATCAATTACACCAGACAGATTTACAACATCGTCGACCGCACTCTGGTATTGCGGCAATACCTTATCCATCATGTATTCCCGCACTTCATCTTGTGCAGGAGCAAGCATGGCGAAATGATAATGGAAGCGGCCAGGTCTATTCAGCATATACTGGCTAATATCTTCCAATTTATTGCAGGTCACAATGAAGAGTTTATGCCCACCATCAATGCCATCAAATAATGAAAGCATTTCATCCTGTGGATTCCAATCCTCTTGCTTTGCAAAAGTTTTTTCAAATTCGTCAAAGATAACCACACAATCCTGTTCAATAGAGGAAATGTAGTCAGCCAATCCCGCACATGCAAATGAAACTACGATCACAGGAAGATGTTCCTTAATCGCTCGGTCAGCCACCATCCGCACAAACAGGCTCTTACCGATACCTTTTTGTCCAGAAAGCAACACACCAAAATTTCGATCCATAAGTTTATAAGATTGCATAACCTTATCAACTTTTGCTGTGCTGGATCCATATACCTTATCTTCAGTTACTGTTAAGTCATGCCGATCCTTAAGATAAAAGCCAGACATTTTATCAAAACCAATATCAAAAGAACCAACAGGAAGTTCTCGATAAGTTTTTACAGACTCACCGAAAACCATATAACGACCACCAGATTGTACTATGTTCATATATGATCTCCTCAATTGAAATAAAAAGCTTTTCGCCGAACATCCTATTGCAACGCTTTCAGCTTGCGGGACTTCTATTGTTAGCTTTTGCTGGCAGAATTTGAACCATTAACCATGGCGAATAGGCTTTCCATAACGACCCCTACTGGAAAACTTTTTGAAATGATAGGGCTGGCAGGGGATATGCGACTCGAACACATACCAACGGTTTTGGAGACCGACATGCTACCATTACACCAATCCCCTATATGGCAGGCGACCAAGGATTCGAACCTTGAAATACGGAGTCAGAGTCCGGTGTGTTGCCGTTACACTAGTCGCCTATAAAAATGGAGCACCATGCGGGAGTCGAACCCACTAACATCAGTTTTGCAGACTGACGCCCGACCGACGAGCATATGGTGCATGTTGGTGCCCGTGGCGGGAATCGAACCCGCGATACACAGATTAAAAGTCTGTTGCCATACCACTTGGCTACACGAGCATATTAAACTGCAGGACACCAACAACGTTTATACTTCATACTAAACCAGCTCCTCTTTTGTTACTGGATGCTTATCACGAAATTTGTGTTTACGATTTTCTTCACACCATGGGCATCCGCCATGATTACGACAAGTTTTATCAATGGTTTTAGATCCATGATAAGGTTTACGGTGTTCTTTACCATGAGCAATCGCTTTATCAAGTGCCATATAAGATCACCTCATTCAATTAAATGGTGGGCCGGGGTGGACTCGAACCACCGTCGTTTCTTTGTGGCGGATTTACAGTCCGCTGCAATCGCCGCTATGCATACCGACCCATATTAAGGTACCTCGGGTGTGCTTTGACGCCAAAAGGGCTAGCCATTACCCAATGAGGACATATTCATAGGTCGACTTATTGATCTTGCGTAGCCTATGAGATGCTGCATTGCGCCCCTCACTCGGAGCGTGCCCTACTCCTTAGCTGATGGCTGCTTTTAAGCCTACAGTCCCAAGGTTGGTCTGGAGGGTTTTCCCGCGTAGCAACGGTTATCCTTCTCCGTGCAGGTTTGATTTCTGGAGCTCAACCTACTGAACATCTCCGGAGCCTTTTCTAATTCGATTTCTCCTATTCGGTAGCTACATTGGCCTGGTCCGCGATGGCGGGCTCGAACCACCGACCCCCTGCTTGTAAGGCAGGTGCTCTCCCAGCTGAGCTAATCGCGGATATAAAATGACAGTGCAAGCGGTGATCTTGCCAAACGCGGTATCGCCTGTATCCGTGCAGCGAGCGTTGGTGACCATCCAACGGCTTCCACCCACTGCATGGGGATTCGAACCCCTACACTACGTTCCTGTCGGCTGGTCGGAGTAGTAGGATTTGAACCTACGGCATCTTGCTCCCTAAGCAAGCGCTCTACCAAGCTGAGCTATACCCCGAAATGGTGCGCCTGCAGGGACTCGAACCCTGGACCCGCTGATTAAGAGTCAGCTGCTCTACCAACTGAGCCACAGGCGCATAAAGATCATATGGTTAGCGTTTGGCGATCGTGCCAGTTGACGCCAGCCCCGTATTCTTACTAACCTTTGTACGACTTACTGCAGTTCACGTACTCGGCTTACTAGCCTCAGCTTTCAGAGCGTTGCCCCATGTGTCATATTTGGAAACTGAAGGATTTTTTTTGAGGTCTTTTGCCCTTCCCTCATCTTCCTTATATATAATACCAAAATTTTTTAAAGTTTTCAAGTCACTTACGAATTCGTTTGGACTTTAGTACATATCTGTTGCAAAACAGAAGGATAATTTTCTAAAAAGTTTCTAATGAATGATTCGTCATATGCTCCATAAAATGAATTATCATTAAAAAATTCTTTAGCCCAATTTTGTACTTGAGTAAAATCTAACTCATGTAGATTAACTTGAAAACGCTCACATTGTTCAAGGAAACTTTTTAAAGCCAGTTTAATTGAAGTCCACTGCGATATTGTTAGTTTAAAATTCGAATGTTTAGTCAATACTGAAATTAAACTTTTATACAACATAGGGATCATTAAAAACAATTCAACAATTTCACTTAAAGGCTTATCATCCACTTGATATTGCAAAGAATAAGTTTTTGCTAATAACAAATTCACTACGCTATCTAACATAGACACACGGCTCGTTAAAGAAACATGATCATTAAACCATTTTTTCTTATAAACAATAGCATCGGTATTGATAGCTATATACCCTTGCATTTTCGATTGAAAACAATCAGCAAAAGCACAGTCCTCTTCTTTGTAGGAAATTTCAGGTTCATAATGAATATCACGATCTATAAGTAATTGCCGATTATACATTGAACCTTGATGATGAGTAGTTGGATTAGCTATATACCAAACTGTTCCATCGGGTCTCAAATGACATACACGACCAGAAATAATTCCAATAGGGCGCTTTACATTTTGAATCGCAGTTAAGCAATTTTCAAATGCCATATAGTCATATACTTCGTCATCATCATCTTGAAACCAAATAAAATCTGAAGTAGCAAGTGAAATACCATACTGACGCACTACCCCAGGTCCTGAATTAGTTTCCATTTCATAATATGAAATTGGTAAACGTTTTTCATACTCTTGCCGCAAATCTTGATAATGACAATCTGTATAGGGTGAACAATCATTAATCAAAATTACACGGTTAGGTAATACTGTCTATACCGCGATTGATTCCAAACAAGGTCGAATAATTTCACTCGCATAATAACACGGAATAATTACATCAAATGTCATAGCTAAACCTCTCAATCGTCAGATGGTCGGGCACCTGGGATTTGAACCCAGACTCACTGGTTTATAAGACCAGCGCACTAACCGACTGTGCTAGTGCCCGAGGTTGCGGGCGATTGACCCGCGAATGGTACCATAGGCAAGCTGTGCATCTACCCCTACCCGTCGATAGGATCATGCGCCGCAATTGGTGGAGACGAGGGGAATTGAACCCCTGTCCGAACTACAACCAATATCAAGAATTACTTACGCGATAGCCATTTTTACGTGTGGCGCACAAGGGATGATCCGTAGATCAAATTTTCCACCACTTACTTTTTACCAGCAGCCGGAGAAGTAAGAAACTGCGGCATATGTCTCTTGTATTCTCTGATCCGCAAGCATTTACCCTTAGAGACACTGGGATGCTGTTTAGGAGTCTCAGCCTAATCAGGCAGCGAGACGATCTTCGAAATAGTTGTCAGTTATTGTTTTTCGGCCCATAAGGCGGTACCGATACCCGCGATCTTGATACCTATTATAACCCGTCGAAACCAAAACGTCCCCATGTGGAGCCGACACCCGGGCTTGAACCGGGGACCTCATCCTTACCAAGGATGCGCTCTACCTACTGAGCTATGCCGGCAAATGTCGGATTTTGGTTTCCTATATTTAACGTGGCGATCCCAGATCCGACTCTCGTGCTCTCCACACTTTTCTTCCTTATGGTGTTGAAAGTCCCTAATGGGCGAAATATACACCAGCATAGTTTTTAGGTCGTTATTATGCTCCGACCAGATCAACTGTATATCAGTCTCCTGTTATACAGACATCATCAATCTTCATAACACTCAGGTTCGTATCCACACTCATCGCAGACTTCGGTAAACCAATCGTACTCATCCGCATAAGAACGATTGTACCGCCCAGATTCAGACGAAAAGACTTTCTCATCCTCATAGACATAATAGGAGTAATGAGATTCAGATTCATAAACGAAGTAACGCGGCATCTTCATCATCCTTTCCTTAGTCCCTTAGTGCTTTCCTCACCTTACATATATATAATATCAAATTTTTTTAAAGTTTTCAAATGACTTATTCATTATCTGGCTTTTGATCACTACAGTCGATATATAAAACATTACGCCAGCTAAGCACTGCAACGATTCCGCCATTTTCATCGACTAATTCTACCCAATCACTGCCAAATGAATCCCAATGATCAACCCCAGGAAAATAAACGCCGATATTACCGACAAAATATACTGTCATTATATATCCCTCAATGTTAATTTATAGGTTTTCATTTTATAACGCTTTTTACCATTTTTACCAGGACGTCTCATGATTGGTGTTCCATATATATCAGTTTTGCATTTGCGGCATGAAACAGTTATGACCTCACCAATTGAAGTAGGAGTGATATGAAAAGTGGTGCCACCACCTATCGCGCTTGAACTCTTGTCCGCACCTATCTGATGACACCACTCAATATATCTATCATACTCCTCTTGGGTTAAGCCCCAAAACTGACCAAAGACTATATCGTCTACTGAACGTGGGGTTAAATCCAAATCTGGAATACTAAATTCCATTAGAGATCCAGCTCTTTCATAAGCCGCTCCAGTGTTGCTTGTTCATCCTCGCTCATTGTCACTGGACTAGCTGTGGAGTTCCCACTGCCGCTTGAAGGAACTGCATCATCTTCATCAAAATTGAGATCGCCACCATTGCCATTAAACATGACAGGGGTTTTTGGACAAGTCATGCTGACCGCAATCTGAACGCGTTCACCATTTTCCTGACTCCAGAAATAATACTTCTTATCTGCCTCGCCGCAATAATCAGCGCCAACCGCTGCGGCAAACCGCTTAATTAAGGCTTCTTTAGCCTGCGCACCTTTAGCCATTTACGTGTACTTCCTCTCTTATTTTCTGTATATATTGTATCAAATTTTTTTCTAATTTTCAAATTTCACTCGCTATAATCAACACAGTCTCCGCAGAACATGCGGTCAGAATCAGGCGGAATATATTCATTACAGCATAGACAATGGAAGGGCTGTCCTACAACAAGAGGACTATCAATATCATCGGGGATCCAATCTCTATCGGGCATATAACTCATAATATACGCAGAATAAGTATGACTCTGCAACACATCATTAAAGCACAATGCATCATTATGAGTCTTAATATATTTCTTCATAGGTACGATCTTACGACCACTACCATATCCGACGATTGCTTTGGGATGTTCAAAGAAGAAGATCTCATCATTAATTTTGGTTTCATTCTTAATGCCCCAATGATGGAATGGACATTGCGGCAATTCAACAGGATCCTCATGATACCAGAAGGAACTGCGCAATTCTTCACGATATTCTTCTGCCATCTCATAATCAAGATAATCCAGTTTCGTCGCGAGAATGTTAGAAACCAATTCTAAAGCGGCATCACTATGGAAAGGATACTGCTTAGCCGCATAGATCAGTTTATTTACACGATCAATATAGAAATAACAACGCCATTTCTTGTCATTCCACGGTACATCATTTGGAAAATGTGGTAGAATAGCATCTTTATCACTCTTGAGATATACCATGAATGTACAATCATCCACCATATAACTCAAATTTCCCGCACGATATTCCCCATCAAGGGCGTGGCAACTCCGCCAACCATGCGTAGATTCTGAGGCGGATAAGAAATCCAAAGGATGAACTGAAAAACACAAAGTACCTTTTACTTTATTGGACTGAATAAGCATAGATAGCTTTTGCCGCACATCCTCAGCATCCAATCCAAACTGCTGCATAAGTACCTTAGATAATTTCATACCTTTTGGGAAACCGGGTTCAGGGCAGATCAACTTATTATCCAAGATTCCATCATAATTTGATTCAAAGAAATCAGACATTTCACTGCCATATTCACAGCGAACCCAACCAATAAACTCATCGACTTTACTCTTGCGAGCATCATTGCTGAGTTCAAAGGTCACTGGCGTATCCAGCTGCCAGATCGGAGAACCCATCGTTTTGAGAAACGGGGCTTTGTTGCGTTCCCAGCTGGCAAATAGCTCGTCTGTATTGAGATTTTGAATGGGGAAATCCTGGCTGTATGATATTACTCGGTTGAACTGTTCCTGAATTTTGTCCATTTTTGCAATCCTCACATATCCAATGATTTACGTCGGGAATTTCTTTTACTTGTTCGGGAGTTAGAAAATAACCTTTATTACATTTCTCACACCATACCACTTGATCAACACAATCAGAGTAACATTCCATACACATATTGTGCTGTTGTGTATGATAAGGATAATAGAATGGGATCATATCTTCAACTTTTTCTGGTTTATTGCACATATAACAGTGCTTAAAACCAGGAGCGATATCCCAATCATCATCATCATCAAACCAGTAGTTACCACTTTGCCAACCACCATAATGATATGGATACTTGTCAACATACTCGTATACAGGAACAGTGTCCAGGTTCTTGCGCACATAATCCAAAAGGTTGATGGTCTTATTGATAGTTTCATACATCCAATCAACATGCAACCGTTCTATCTCCATATGCTCATCTTCATAACCAATAGAGAAATTTACAGCTGCAATACCCCAGGTTGGCGCCAATAAACTAATATCAGTAAATGTACCAAAATGAGTTTCAAATCCAAACTGATTTATGAAAGTTTCAAAATCAAAATTATCACAATCATAATATACACTATCCTTATGTCCACGACGATCCAACTGCACCATAAATTTCAAATCCCACGGAAATTTAGGATGCTGCGCAATCAGTTTACTCGAACCAATACAACCGATCTCTTCGCCAGTTGTGATAATGATATGTGGACGCAAAGCAGTGTGCTTAATAATATGCGTAATCGCAAATACACCCGCACGATCATCAGCACCCGCGCCATCAGGATTCCATATGACATCCTTCTCTTGATCGTAAAAGAAATTTTCAATCGCAGGTGGCCGCTTAAATACCGTGTCAGCATGGGCCACAAGTGCAACAGGAAGATCTCCTTTTACCATCAGATAAGCTGGCGAGATTATCATATTCTCAGACCCATATTTTGTTCCAAGAAAATCTCGCATATAATTTAAGACACCACGTTCACTGAGATGGCAAATGTTTTGATAAATCTTGCGGGCTTTATTCGTAAACTGGCCCATGTGTCACCCTCTTTTCTTCATTTTCTATAAATATCATATCATAATTTTTATAGAAAATCAACTTAGACTTTTAGTGATTAGCTTGATGACGCTCTTTAAGTAGTAAATACATTTGATTTTGCTGGTCACAATAATGACAGGCTCTATGGCCATTCATCATACAAGTCTGTCGGCAATTCAAACGTTTCTTGGCCCAATCTTCTTCAACAAAGTTACCTGTCATGAGAGTATCTACATTAGCAAAAATGGTATGTAAAGGCATCAAATAACTACCTTGTAAATATACATTCAAAAGCGTAGCTTCAAATGTCTGTTCTTTTGCTAATATATCAACATAATCTATATATTCTTCATATAGATGTATATGTTGTGGTAATACCCAAAAATGGCATAGTCCCTTATCTTGCTCCTTAATAGCATCATATAATGTAGGTCGTCCTATATAAGGAACCATACGAATAATGAAATGTTCATCATCATTCGCTGCATATGAATCAACTACTGAACGTACTGTTGGGATATCAAAAATCAAAGGTTCTGTGATTGTAATTCCAGCAGTACCAACCATGTGCATAATGAAATAAATCTCTCCATATGTTACACATGGATAGTGCATATAACATCTACGTTTTGGAGCTTCTTTTGCTACTGTCACAAAATCACTCCATGAATAGAAATCAAAATAGAGGCGGTCATTCTCTTTAATTAAATTATGAATTTTCTCTGTAGAAAGTTTTGAAGATTCTAAATCCAAAATCTCAATGATTGCAGTTCCTTCAGGATGCGCTTCTAAAAATTCCAATGCTAATCCCAAAGTTGCTGCTGTAAATCTGAATTGAGATATATCATCAGCATGCGCCGCAATCTGTCTATATGAGGTACAATATTTCACTTGTTTCAACTCCAATAGCCGGTGCCCCGCATATGAGACACCGGCGTTATGTTAATTTCTTACTTAACCCACTGGTAATAAGTAATCTTCCGAGATCCAGCATCGTCCTTAATGGACTGAGTATCCTTGGTAATTTTGCCATCCTTAAACAGCTGCCCAAGACGATACACAACCTTCTGATTGCTGGCACCCTCGACATGATCCACAATATCAGCCACACTCATCGGATCGACAGCCTTGCCCAGTACATCCATAATGGCATCGGTCATCGCATCATTAGTGGCTTTATGTTCACGCTGATACTGCTTCGATTTTTCCGCACGCTGAACCATCAGCTCAATCTCATGATCAATAAAAGCATGCAGCCTATCTTCAGTTTCAGTATCCAAACCAGCATTGCTTACCAGATCATACAGGGTATTATAATTGTCCTTTTTCGTAATTTTCACTTCAGTCGCCATAATTCGATATTCCTTTCTTTTGGGATCTTAGTCCCTTATCATGATTATATTATATAATAATTTTTCCAAAATTGCAAGTTAATCCTTGCTGAATTTCAGGGTGTTGTTGAAGTCAGCCTTGAATGCTTCCCACTGATCAAGCCAGAATTCACGCATCTCTTTGGCGGCTTCAATATCATCGGCATCATAGTGCCGAGAGGAGTTCTGACAACGAACGCTATGATCCCAAAAACGAGGATGGATCACATCAAATGCCTTTTCGGCAGTAATCTTATTCGGATCGAAAGTGGTCATGGAGCCATAATATTCGACACCATTTTCCGTAGAGTCATCATCGAAGAACAGATGTGCGAGATCATACTGTTCTGCGCAGTGCGGGCATAGACATACTTCTTCGCCCTCGTACACAGGCAGACGAACGTCGCCACGCCAGTTCTTAAACTGCTCCTGAGCAAACGGATGCTTTTTAAGAAACTTGATACCACGCTTACGATAGATGGGGAACAAAATCTGTACGGCATCATCGTTATACATGGTGTCATCACACTCAGAGCAGGTGCAGCAGTTGTCGCTATAGCACTCAGAGCAATATACTTCCCCTTCGGGGCCATAATATACATCGCCTTCGTCGATAGAGCAACCGCAACGGTCGCAGCAAAACTGCTGGTAGCAATCCATGCATTCAAGCTGATCCGCACCCTGAGCATCACGCCGGATCTCCTTGCCGCATACCATGCACTCAGCAGGACCGCTGAAGCATACCTGTCCGCGCAGGTCACGTGCAGTTGCACCTTCACGGAAGCAACCGATCACGTCATCACCACCAAGATCGTTGTACATATAGTTGGTGATGAATTCAACTTCACGATCAGTGCAACGCATATAGTGGTAGAAATCAGTATGAATATCTTCATACTTCCAACCATACTTTTCACCCACCAGTTCGCGCACCCATTCGATAGCCTGAGTCGCAAAGGTTTCCTGATGGAAGGGGTAATGCCGATTGCAGATGATCTCATCACGGTTGACGATGATCCAAGCGCGCCACTTTTTGGAGTTCCACTCTTCACCATCAACGGTCATATGCTGCTTGTCGCTCTTGACATAGGCACAGATAACCATAGGGCTATTCATCATTTCGACGGTGCCCATACGATAGCAACCATCTTCACGCCAAGACATACAGCTGGACCAGCCATTGTCATTGTCAGAAGCAGTCGCATAGTCCAGAGGATGAATAGAGAGGCACAGAGTACCCTTCAGCTTTTTCTGGTTCAGAACCTGAGAATGGGCGATCCGAAACTTTTCCCAATCCTCATCCTTACCCAGTACTGCACAGATCTGAGAGAAGGCACGAGTGATCTTCATACCCTCCTGGATCGCAACCTTTTTGCCGTTACGGAACTGAATAGTATAACCATTCAGACGGACTTCCTTCTGGTTATCCCAACCCAGGCTACCAAAACGATTGGAAACCAGCATATCGGAATTCATCAGAGCACGCTGAAGAGTTTCATAAATCTGCTGGGGAATGTCACGCTCTTCCCAGGTTCCCTCCCAGTTAACATCCATCTCACGATAAATGTCATCCAGGATACCACGAGCCAGACCCCAGAACTGAGAGGTCATATCGTCCATATCGCGCCGCAGTTCCTCATCACTGCGGATATACTCGATAGGACGCTCCATGATCAGAGAGTCACCAAAGAGAGGGGCAAGATATTCCCCCTTGTTCTGACGCCAGAACCGAAGCAGATAGTCCACGTCACAGTAATTGTCACCACGGTTCGGATGGGTATTCTCCATACGGTAAATGTCAAACAGGCGGAAATCGTTCATTCTTGCATCCCTCACTTTCTATAAATATAATATCATATTTTTTGAAAGTTTTCAAATGACTATGATATTAGACGTCGCTCCACTTCAACTCAAGGCAGTAAATCTCTCGCGGTTCCTCGGAGTTTTTCACCTTACGATGGCGCGTGAAAACATTGGTCTTGTAGCCATATCCCGCAAGTTCATTGGCGATCTGGCACAGCACTTCGTAGCCATCGACATTCTCGGTTCTCATTTCATAACGAGTCTTACCTCTTGCAACCAGCCAGGTCAGGTTGCGGTTGATCTGGCGCACGTACTTTTTATACAGTTTGTAGTAGCGATGATTAGCTTTCTCTTCACAGATGTTCTTAGCTTGCGTCGCAAAATACACCATATGTACCTCCTTACATCTGACGGCAGTACCAAACTACGGTCTGCTTGGTTCCCTTGTATTCCTTGTGTTCCTTTACCTTCATCTTCAGAACGACAGTCTTGCCTTCTTCGATGCTCTTGGAAGAACTATTCCACACATACACATTCTCAGCTTCATCGACCAGGATGTGCATATGAGTGGTTCCATAACGATTCTCAAACGCCAGGTTCTTCTTCACGGTAACGGTCTTGATCAGCCACTCACCAACATTGCCCTGGTATTCACTGTTGGACGGAACGCTGATCAGGTTCTTTACATACTCTTCGACGAAAGCGTTGTCCTTCATCTGCAGATCTTCTGCATCATCGGGATCCCGCACTTCATCCCAATCCAGGCGCACAGCTTCAATGTTCTCGGGCAGTTCGGGCACATCCATCTTGGAAGGGGTGTACCAACCAAACAGAGTGTTAAACCATGCAGCGCGATGGCCAGCATCGTCGATGGTGAAGCTCTTGAAGAACTTGCTGATCTCCTGCATATCACCCTTGTACAGAGTGATGAAGCCCAGTTCACCGAAACCGAACGCATTCCGAGCCGCAAACTTCACGCGCCGAGCTTCCTGCTTTTCAACACGAGCAGCCGCACGCCGTTCCGCAGCACGATCCATGGTAGCACGCTGGGCATCAGTGTACCAACGCACATTCATAGCCTTGATGCCAGTGCCATTGCAACCATAGCACCGAGTGCCATCCATCTGATTGTAGGAGTAGTGACCAGAACCACCACACCGCGGGCACTTGCCCTTAACGCGCACATACATTTTACCTTCGTTTTCAAAGGGTTCACCGATCTGCTCCATGTTTTCGTAAGACTTCGCAACTGCCATTCTTATCAACTCCTTTTCTTTCTCTCTCAACCTTACATATATATAATATCAAATTTTTTTAAAGTTTTCAAGTGACTTCAAGGTTCGTTGTGCATGATCTCATATATGGCCTCGCCCAAGAAGTAATTCATCCATTTTTCACCATCGGGATCATTAGAATTACAGATTAAACAGCGTAGTTTCGCTTTATCATACTGGCTAAGATCCCCGGGCGGGTTCTGCCGCAACCACTGACAGGCTTTCCGCAGAGCCAATTTCAAAATTTCGATCCGCTCTTGATCTGTCATCTTACATCCCTCACTTTCTATATATATAATATCATATAATTTTAAAGTTTTCAAGTCATTCGGAAGTCTGGTAAAAAAACGCCCCACTCGGGGTAGAGTGGGGCGCAGTATTTATATACCGCTCTTCAGCTGGTGGATCGTTTCTCTTTTTTGTTAAGGCAGAACTGGGACCCGATCAAAGGACTTCTGCCAGGAGTTTACTCCGCTACCGCGAAGAGAGAGACCTTCTTCTCGCCCTCGGACTTCACGACCTGACCAGCCTTCACCAGCTTGGACAGAGCCGCAGACACCTTCTGGCCAGAGACACCCATCTCAGCAGCCAGATCGCCGCACCGCACGGCTTCGGTGTGCTCACCCAGAGCCGCAAACACAGCTTCGGTGAACTCCCGAGCTTCCCGCTGGGCCTTGGTTTCCTTCCCAGCCTTAGACGCAGACCGCTTCTCCAGAGAAGCCTTCAGGGCGGTCAGCTTTTCAACAACTTCCTCGGTCATTTCGGCACCAGCCAGAACAGTTTCCAGAGCCTTCACGTAAGTCATCTTTTCCATAGTATCAATTCCTTTCTGCGCTCTTGGCGCGTTCCCTTTATTTGATGGGGGCTTTCTTTCTCCCCTCACCTTACATATATATAATATCAAATTTTTTTTGAATTTTCAAATCACCATGAGGTTCGATGGGATCCGAGGAGGATTAGACCTCCTCGTTCCCTGCGATCAGAGCGAACAGGGATACCTTTTTCGCTCCCTCGGTCTTGACAACCGCGCCTTCAGCCACCAGCTGGTTCAGCATGGCAGAAGCCTTCTGATTGGACAGAGCCAGGGCATCGGCAACCACTTTCGCCTGCACAGGGCCATCGAAGGTAGCGAGCACTTCCACGATGGACTCCTTCACAGCGACGTTCTCCCGCTGGGTCTTGGTGGGTTTCCGAGTGCCAGCCTTGGCATTCCGCTTCTCAAGAGAAGCAACCAGAGCAACCAGTTTCTCGCGGACTTCGGTCTCCAGGGTCTCGTTGGCCAGCACAGTGTTCAGAGCTTTCACATAAGTCATTTTTTCCATGGTATCAATCCCTTTCTGGTTTGGTGGGTTTTCCTTCCCTCATCTTTCATATATATATTATCATTTTTTTTTAAGGTTTTCAAGTGACTGTGGGGTTCGGGGCGGTCAGGACGATTCATACCTGGCTTTATCGCTCGCCCCAGTTACCTGCGGATCCATGCCGCATCGCCACGCCGTAGATCATTTGATATAGCGCTTCCTACGGCACGCGCTACAAGTTTACTCTCATTTAGGAGGAGCCTATGCTATCGAAAGGCAGTCACATCGTCACATGAACTAACTACACACGATGCGGATGCGGCTATTAAGGGCGCCGTACTCATATTACGCGGAGTTCGCTTTACCGGACCGGGACGCGTGCCCTGCAGTTTAGTATAAAGCCCACTGCCATCGAGCTTGCGGATTACTCCGCGGTAGCAACTTTGAAGTAGGTCACGCGCTTCTCGGTGAACTTCACCAGAGCGGCATCCTCAACCAGCGCATTCAGCGCGGCAGAAGCCTTCTGGACGGAGACGTCCAGAGCCTTGGCAACGTCAGTTGCACGCACGGCCTCAGCGGCGTCGGCCACGAACTCCAGCACGGTCTGGCGGAACTCGGCCTTGGCCTTGTCGGCCTTGGTTTCGGTGGTCTTGGCCTTCAGCGCAACGCGCTCCAGGCGGTCGATCTCGTTCTGGATCACAGTCCAGGCGCGGTCGGCATCAGCGGTCTCGATGGTGGACAGGGCTTCCTGAGCGAGTTTGAAGGCTTCACGTTTCGTCATCTTAATCATGGTATCAATTCCTTTCTGCGTCTTTGCGCAAGTCGTTTTTTCGAGGAGGGCTTTTTCCCTTCCTTCGTCTTACATATACATTTTATCATTTTTTTTTGAAGTTTTCAAGTGACTTTCGCACTTGGTAGCTTCAAATTTCGTAGCGGCTGAGGTCAAAACCCTCATTGACCGCCATTTCGCAGATCCCTTCCCAGTCGTCGTTCTCAGCCATAGTGTCAAGTTCCGCAAGAGCCATGTTCAACCAGTGAGTTGATGCGATCCAAGGAACTGTTGCATTCGCTGTGCCGAAATGATCTTGCAGGTCGTGATACAAACGAGGGGCGTCGATGGTGATTTCCTTCATTCTCTCACTTCCTTCCCTCACCTTACATATATATAATATCAAAATTTTTTTGAATTTTCAAATGACTGTAAGGTTCGTTCAGATCAACCGTACACCCAGCCATTGGCGATGCTTTCTTCAAGATCGGAAGCATATCGCGCACGCGGATTGGCTTCAAGCTCAGCAATACGCTGTCTCAGCTGCTCAATTTCACGTTCACGCGCTTCTTCCTCACTCAGAGTGACGATCTCGCAAGACCAGGGCGTCAGACGGAAGGAGCAAGAATTGCCGCACGTGGGGCAACGCACAATGTCATCAGAGTCGCCATGACCCACGATCTCATTGTGGAAATCGTTATCATTGCACTCAAAGATGGTACTACACCGTTTGCATGTGACACGATAGTTGGCTATTGCTTTCGGTGCTGGGGCTTTGATCACTTTAATCATCAGGTTCTTTCCTCCCTTCATCTTACATATATATAATATCAAATTTTTTTTAAGTTCTCAAGTGACTTTAAGGTTCGGTTTGGGCATATCGCGCATATTCATAGGAACTTACAGCATATTCGTCATCATCTGATACGGGGTGTATATGGCGTCCGTGACGGTGAATTGACATACACTCGTCGCATATAGAATCTTCACCGTAAAAATCGCAATCGCAACACCGAAAAATCATTTCTTCGTCCACTCTTGAATCCTCCTTCCTTTATCCTACATATATAGTATCAAAATTTTATTAAGATTTCCAATAAGGAATGTTAATAAATCGAGGAAGGAAGGATACGATTCCAGACGGGTTGATCTTTAAGAAAAATTTTGCTATAATTATACCAGAAGATGAGGAAAAAGATCCTTGTCTCGATATCGAGTAAAAGGAGAGCAAATTTAATGACTAATAAGATTATTTACACACGCCGTATCGCAATGAAGCTGATTGAGATGGGCAACATCCCAAGTGGCACAACCCCTAATCCATCCAAGCCAGAGTTCTTGTGCTGGATTTTCCCAGTAAATAATAAATTTGAGCGTGATCTGCAGACGATCCTGGATGAGCGTAAGACGAATGCGCCGAAGGCTACTGACAGCGCAGATTGAGCTTTGAAGTGACTCGGGGTCTGCTTTCGCGCAGATCCCTATTTTTGTGGGTAAAATTTTTAGGTAAAAAATCTACCATACTTAGAGGCAAAAATGTACAAAATTTTCTATTGGTGTGTACAAAATTTTCTGATTTGTGTACATTTTTTGTATATACTTTGTACAAAATTTTTCGGTGTAACAATCGGGGTATCGAAAAAATTTGTACACAATTTTATATGTTTGGTCGCGGTTGTACAAAAATTTCATTTCAAAATTCATAACATTATGGAGAAAGGTGGTGAAAGCAATTTGGAGAGACAAGCAAATTCTCGTCAAGTGCCCAAAGACGCGTAGATTATGAAAGATAAGAATTATTATGATGTGGTGTATGCATGGTTTCAATGTAAGTCGGAACGAGAAGATAAAACTGGAACTCGTTATTTAAATTACTCGGAATCAAAGTATGTAACGATCGGGGAAGAATGTGGGATCGATCGGCGCAGCGCATCAAAATATGTTACGAAATTATTAGAGATGGGGCTATTAGAAAAGGATGACGTTAATAAGAGGTATTTATTAAAGCAATTAGAAAATTCAACGGCTACTTTAGTTCCTTGGAATACTTTGCGGCAGCTAGTTAATTCATTAAATCGTAATACTGTTAATATATTTGTTCATCTCTTGAATAGATATTTAGCGGCTGGCGAAACTGAGTTTATTATTACGCATAAAGAGCTTAAAGATCGGATCGGAATCTCTTCATCTTCATCGTCTAATAATGTTGTGATTAATGATATTCTTGATATTCTTAAACGCTTAGGACTTGTTGCTTATGAATTGCGGCAAATAGAACCTACCAAAACACATATGGTTGTGACTAGTGTAAAGAATGTGTTGCCTTAAAATTCGTGTACAAAATTTTCTATTGTCGTGTACAAAATTTTCTAGTGTGGTGTACAAAATTTTCTGAGTTTTGTACAAAAAATAGAATCCTTATAAATAGTAATAGAGAATAGAGAATAGATCGGGGTAACTTCTCCCTTCGGTCGAAGTTACCCCTCTATGCGGGGACGTTTTAGATAAAATGAAATCAAAACGAAAACCACGTGGACTTACTGAAAAAAATGAAATCAAAATCCCATTTAAGACTTGAAAAAAGGTAGATAAAGTTGACAAATGGATAAGATAATGATATAATATATGTAAGATAGAAAGGAAATAAAGTTATGAATGGATTGTATAGAGGAATACCAATGCAGGAAAAGACTTGGAAAGCATATGCAGAGAATAGAAACCAGTATGATGCTACTATGGATTATTATGTTATCAGTGACCGAGATAATGTGGTGATCCAGAAGGGCAAAGTAGTGGGAACTATAAATGCTTTAGTACAGGGAGAAGAGATCCATTGGTTGAAAGAGCCTATGCTTGTCGGCACTTACTTTGCAAAAAAGAAAGAAGCAGAAGCTGAAGCATGGTTTGCCGCAGAATGTAGTTATATAAGTAAGAACAGCTATGTAAAAACTGATTTTTGGCCTTGTAAGCTATTGAACCTGGACACAGGTGAAAAGGCTACAGTAATTGTTGCTGTTGATCACTTTGAAGTTGCGGCAAGGAATATGGGGTTTGAGGTTATACGATTGGATCAGTTGAAGAGTGTATTACCTTGGGAGATTGGACTGGATAGAGTGGATGTTACATTAAAGACGGATATGACTTCTATTGATGGACAGCTTGATGTATTGGTTATGCAGAGTAAACCATTATATGATCATTTGAGCGAGATATATAAAACTGAATAAAAATTATGGGTGAGGGTGGATGGGTGGTGCCGATCGGTGCTAGACACCTATATGCATTTTCTCGTCACCGTTATCGTTATATATAACTTTTTTCTGGATACAGTATACTGTATACAGTATTTTGTATACAAACACATAAAAAAATAGCGTGCGAAAGCACGCTACACTCACAATTGAGGCCCGATCATATTACCGCAAGCCATGCTTACGCAGGAACTTGTCGATATTGTCGATATCGTTCTTGTTGTCGTCGTACTTGTCGCTCTTGCATCTGCACTTCGGCAACTCAAGCAACTCGGCGAATGCTTCAGCGAGTTCATCGAGCGCCTTGGAGAGCTCTTCACCGCGCTTCTGACCTTCGTCTACGCTGTCGCGGATCATCTCGGCAGATACCTTGACGTCCGTGAGACCCTTGCTCTTGAGATAGATCTCGAGAACGAGCGCGACATCTTCGTCGGTGGGTTCACCCTGAAGCAAACGATTGGCCAACTTGGCGATCTCATCACCGCGCTTGAGCTTCTCGGCTTCGGCAGCCTTCTTAGCGGCCTCTTCCTTCGCCTTGGCTTCCTCTTTTGCCTTGGTAATGTCGCTCTTGGCGCGATCGAGAAGCGCGTCCAAGTCGTCCAAGGTTCCGGTCCCATTGGCGAGTGCGCGCTGCAGTGCGGCCTGAATAGTATTCTGATCCATGTACATGATCTCCTTTTGACGATTATTGTAAAGTATTTTCTTACCTTACGATTATATTATATCAAAAATTTTTTAAAAGCGCAAGGAATTGCGCTTGAAATGCGTTAAAAATGCGCAAAGCTAAAAAAAATATCCTTTTTTTAGTATAATATCATATTTTTTAAGCAAAATCAAGTGATTTTGCCATGATCGCAATCTTGCGATCGGTAAAAATGCTGCCCCCGAATATATTTTATCATATTTTAATATAAAAATCAAGTAAATTTGCTTAAAATTGCGGTAAATCTGAAGGATTTACCGCGTTTTTTGTGTTTTTTGGCTATTTTAGAGCTGCAGCTATGGTTAGAGTGAGCTGGCAGAAGAGTTTCGATACTGCAGCCTGGTTGTAATAGATAAATGTGCATATGCGCGAGGCTAGGTCATGCGATTGGCGAGACGAAGACTGGAGAAAATTTTTCTGGGTGATCCGATCGCATTTATTTGGGTCACGGCGCAAGACGTGACCCCGATCGCACTTTCGGGAGATTTACGGCCATATGAGGCATATGCCCTCGACTTTCGAGAAATTGTTGGCCATATGCGATCGCGGAAAATCGGGCCGACGCGCCCGCGCGCGGCCCGCCAAAATGGGGCTACTCCGCAGAGTAGCCCCCAGCCCTGTTCGGGAGTGGCTTACGCCACCCCGAAGTAGGACTTCCGCTTGTCGGTGGTCTTCACCACCTTGTCACCCAGACCCCGAAGGATAGCGGACACCTTCTGGTTGGACAGACCGCCCAGCTCCTCATCCAGAGCCATCAGCTCGGTCACAGTGACAGGCTTGCCAGTGTCCCGCAGGATAGCCAGAACCTTCTCGCCCAGAGTGACGTTCGCCATCTGGGTCTTGGTCGGCTTCCGCTCACCAGAGTTCCGCTTGGCGGTCTGGTCACGCAGGGCAGTCAGCTTCTCCTTGACCTCTTCGGGCAGGTCAGCGGTCAGAGCGATGTTCAGGGCGTCAACATAGGTCATCTTCGTCATAGTGGTAATCCTTTCTGGTTTGTGAGGTTTTCCTTCCTCTGTTCTGTAAGTATTGTACCACACTGTGGGCTGGTTGTCAAGGGGTTTTTCCGATTTTTTTCGGATTTTTTTTCGCTCCCCTTGACCAGTGCCCCGCCCCACTCTGTGGGGCTCTCTCTTGAGTACGTATAGAGTATACACCCATTCGGGAAATCTGTCAACCCCTTTTTCACATTTTTTTCGAAAAAATTTTTTCCCAGAGGTCGGATCTAGCCAAAATTCGGCGCGCTGGCCCGCCAGCGCGCCGCCAAAAAGAAAGGGGAGACCCCTGGGGGTCTCCTCACTTCTTGGGAGGACGATGGGCAGTCAAGGTCACGCTGTAGCGCACTCCCTGCCATTCAAAGTCTACCTGCCGTTCGGGGTTGGTGATCTCAGCGCCGTAATCCGCAAGCCCTGCGGCGATAGCCTGCATCAGCTCCCGCTTGGCTTCGTTCGGCTTGCGTTCCCGCTTGACTTCCTTTCCGTAGGCATTGACCGCACGAGCCATGCCCTTGCGGGCTTCCTGAGCGACCTTTTCCTGCTCAGGGGTCAGGTCGAAGGGGGTGGGGCGATCGTGGTCGATCTCGTTCATCCACCAGGCATCCTCAGCCTTTTCCCGCAGAGCCTTGAAGTCCTCAATCCGCTCGTCGGGATGCTTGTCCATGTAGTCATCTTCCCACTTCTCAAGCCATTCGGTGGTGGGGTAGTTGATCGCTTTTGCCATACTCAGCACCTTCCTTTCCTTTGGTACGTATTAATTATAACACTTTTTTTTATTTTTGTCAATAGGGAATTTCTTAATCTGGACAATTTTTTTTAGGGGCGCGGCCACTTGACCGCGCCTTTCATTGCAGGATCAAAAGTGCAATGCCCCTTGGTCATCTTTTTGTGAGTCTTCTTACAAGCCACCAGAATAGCCATTTCAATTTTGCTGTCTTCCATGGCTGTGTGTTCTTCCTCATAATCTGCATTGCCTGTCAGATAAGCGTACACAGTTTCAGCGGAAGTCTTGCAAACTCCAGATTTCGGATTGATGAAACCATGCTCAACGCAGAATTTTCTGTAGCTTGCTTTCTGGCAGATAGTTTCCAGAGCGTTCAGCCATGTATCAACCACAACCCGATTTTCCATCAGTTTCGAGCAAGCCCCACGAACCAGATCAAAATTCGCATTGTAGGCGTTGACCTCTTCCACATTGTAGAAAGTCAACAGGGCGTTGATTGCGTTCAGCGCATCGTCAACAGTAGCCACCAGAGTCACAGAGCCATTGTTGATCATCTCTTGATACTTGCCGAAGTTCTTTTTTGCATAGTCATCATAGCGGATCTGGTCGAACAGTTCAGCGATCAAATAGTTGAAAACCGCCACGATGTTGCCAAAGTTGTCGTGAATGATTCCTGCGATATTGTACGCAAGCATGGGATTGTTGATGCCGTTTAGAGTTTCCGTATCCAGAGTGCAAGACAGTTTACGCATGATAGTTACCTTTCTGGTTTGGGCTGTTTTCCTTCAGCTGATGTAATGATTATAGCACAGGTGGGGCGACTTGTCAACCCCTTTTTTTAATTTTCTTCGTCAAAGATCACACAGAAGCACATGATCATGATACCAATAACAGACAACCACACGAAGCCACGAAGGAAAATCCCCCAGATGATACCCCACATTGTCAACAGCATACCGATGATGCCCAGAGCCTTCATTCACTCACCCCCTCAACACCTAAGATTATACAGTATCGGGCGCGAGTTGTCAACCCCTTTTTGCAAATTTTTCGCAAGAAATTTTTTGAACCGATCCGATAAGCCAAAAACCGCCCGCTGCGATCAACAGCGGGCGGCTCAGGGGTCACCTGAGCCGCAAAGTGGGCAGTTTCTCTTTTTTGTTGACGCAGAACTGGGCTACTGCCAAAGGGCTTCTGCGGAGTGCACCAACTGGGATTCGAACCCAGAACCCACAGATTAAGAGTCTGTTGCGCTACCGTTGCGCCATTGGTGCAAGCCCCCAAAGGGGAGGGGAGGAGCTTACACGCTCAACTCCCCAGGCAGAGCCTGCACAGGGTCATCCTCATCGGCGAGGGAGAAGAGGGAAACCCGCTTCTCCTCGGTCTTGACGACCTCGCCAGACTTGACCATCTGGGCAAGCAGGGCAGAGCACTTCTGACCAGAGATGCCGACCTTCTCGGCGATCTCACCGCACTTCTGACCCTCAGAGGTCAGGACACCCAGAATCTGGGACTTGACCTCGGCGTTCTCACGCTGAGCCTTGGTCGGCTTGCCAGACTTGGAAGCGTTCCGCTTCTCGAGGGACTGACCGAGGGCGATCAGCTTTTCAGCGACCTCGACTTTGTTCTCGAGGTTCTCGCCGTTCAGGGCACGCAGGGCGAAGTTAATGGCGTTCACGTAAGTCATCTTGGAGTTCATCATGGTATCAATTCCTTTCTGGTTTTTTAAGAGTTTTCCTTCTCTTGATTACGTGGTTATTATACCACAGGCTTTCGGGTTTGTCAACCCTTTTTTTGAAATTTCTTCGGATTTTTTTCGGAAGCGGATCTGCGCACAATCTCCACTGACGTCCCCTTGCTCGGCTCTTCCGAATGTCCCTTGAGGGGGGTGGGGTTCGCTACCCCCTCCTGACACTATGAATTATACTACTATAGCCCTCATCTGTCAACCCCTTTTTTAGGATTTTTTGAAATTTTTTTTCTGGCACGGTTGCCGATCCCGAAAAGCTGAAGCCCCTACACAAACGCAAAAACCGCTCGTTGCGCCCAGCAACGAGCGGCTCAAAAGAAAGCCCCGAAGGGCTTAACCCTTCGGGGGGCGATGCTTGGTGAGGGTCAGCGAGTAGGCAACCCCACCGATGGTGAAGGTGACCTCACGCTCGGGGTTGGCGATGGCGATGTCAAGCACCTTGGTGTCACCATCGTCCAGCCAGCACCTCGTCAGGTTCTTGGCGACCGTGGCGATGACCTCACGCTTGACCTCATCGGGCTTCCGCTCACGCTTGACCTCTTTGCCGTAGGCGTTTACAGCCCTCGCCATACCCTTCCGCACCTTCTTGCTCTCGGCTTCCTGTTCGGGCGAGAGGTCGAAGGGCGTTGCCCTGTCGTGCTCAATCTCATTGAGCCACCATGCGTCCATGGCCTGGGCCTCAAGGGCTTTGAAGTCTGCCACCTTTTCGGTGGGGTGCTCTTCGAGCCAGCGGTCGACCCACTGGTCGAGCCACGCCTGCGTGGGGTAGATGGGTTTCGTCATGCTACATCAGCTCCTTTCGATGATTCATTATAGCATGGATACAAGGATTCTGTCAAGGGGGTTTCTGTATTTTTTTTTGTTAAATTTCGGGAATTTTTTGTAACAGAAATTTAACACTCTTTTTGCTTGACAAATTGGCTGGCTGGTGGTATAATGGAATTTCCGGCGCGCTCGACCGAGCGCGCCCGGCCGAAAAAGGGCTGACCTTGCGGTCAGTCCTTCCAGAGTTTGCGGGTCATGGGCTTGTGCTGGTCGAAGCACTTCCACAGGATTTCGCACTCAATCAGCACATCCTCGAGGGCGGTGTGGGCTTCTTTGAACTCGTTGTCCTTGCTGATGTAGCGGTACAGGACTTCGGCAGTTTTGCGCAGTTGCCCATTCTTGCAGATGTAACCATTCTCGTTACAGAACTTTTTGTAACCTGCCTGCTGACAGATGGTGTCCTGTGCCATTTTCATAGTGTCCCACCATTCGATGCCGTAGGGGAGCAGGTAGCGGGCTTTGCTCTTGGTCAGGTAGCGGATGGTGTTGTTGGTGCTGAGGTAATCAAAGCGGGCATTATGCGCACAGGCGAAGGTCACGCCGTAGAAGTCGCAAATGTCCTTGATGAAGTGTTTCAGCTCCCAAATGTCCATGACCAGCACTTCATCATTTTCAATCGCCTTGAAATACTGGGGAAGTTTCTCGGCGTAGTAAGCGGATTTCATCAGCTCGGTTTCACCGTGGAACACATCGGTCAGAATGATGCGGAACTTTGCGTAAATGTGACGATGAATGTCAATCACCGCAAAGGCGAAGTCGTACAGGAGAGGGCAGTCAAGCAGGTTGCACGTTTCGGTGTCGATCAGGATTCCCATCAGCTTTTTCATGTTCATCAATTCCTTTCTGTTGTTCCTCTTGGAACTGTACCTATTATAGCACCGCTTGGGCGGTGTGTCAAGCCTTTTTGAAAATTTTTTTTAGTCGATCGGGAAGCGGTTCAGGCGCCGACGATCCCGACGGTCAAGGCGCTTGCGCAGACCGCGGTGGTTGGTGTGACGCGTGAGGTCGGTGGGGTGGATGTAGGAAGCGGCTTTCTTGTAGGTGCGAGTCATCTTGGTCAGCTCCTCTCTTGATCTGTGAACAGTATACCACTAAAGGGATCTTTTGTCAACACTTTTTTTTCACTTTTTTGCACGGAAAATTTGCTGGGGTGATCTATTATGCGAAATTCGCGCCGCTGCGACAGTCAGCGGCGCGCCCAAAAGTTTAAGCCCCTGCATTTCTGCAGGGGCTTCCCTGTGGGGTGGCTCACGCAAGAGCGAAGTAGCTCTTGCGCTTGTCAGTGGTCTTGGCGACCCTGTCGCCCATGCCCCTGACGATGGCGCTCACCTTCTGATTCGACAGGGAGGCGAGGCGCTCATCAGCCGCCATGATCTCAGTGATGGTCATGGGCTTGGCGGCGCTGGTCAGCACCTCAGCCACCACATCAGCGAGGTTGGCGTTTTCGAGCTGGGCCTTGGTGGGCTTGCGCTCGGCGCTGTTGCGCTTTTCGGTCTGAACCTTCAGGTTCGTCAGGCGCTCAGCCACATCCTCAGGCAGGTCGCAGTTGGTCAGCACATAGGTCAGAGCGGCAACGTAGGTCATCTTGGAATTCGTCATGGTATCAACCCTTTCTGGTTTTTGAGCCTGTCCTTGGCTTTTAATTCTTGTCCCTTGGGACATTCTTATCTTACCACACCTTCAGCTTTTTGTCAAGGGCTTTTTAAAATTTCTTCGAAATTTTTTTCGCTCACCCTGACTGAAGTCCTTACCAGTGGGAAGGTTTCTTGTCCCTCCTGACACTACTAATTATACTCGCTTTTAGGGATCTGTCAAGGGGTTTTAGGAAATTTTTTTTGATGTTTTTTTTCTGTTTTCCTCTTGACAAAATTGCTGGCGGCATGGTATAATAAAAATTCGGCCCGCGACCTTCGATCGCGGGCCGCCAAAAGGCGAAGGGATCAACCCTTCGCCAGAGCCTTCAGAATTTCGGGGATGAGGTCAGGAGTGTAAGCCCCTTCGCCCCAGGCGTTCCGATTGCCTTCTTCATCATCGAACAGGATGCCACCGCCACAGGCGTTCCGCTTGTTGGTTCCGTACCGAACCACCTTGATTTCGTCCCACTCGACCGAGGGCAGGTGCTTCGCAAGCCACATCCGCTTGATGAGTTCCACCCCGAGGTTGTAGGCTTCAGAGCCGTTCTTGGCAGTCCAAGAGATGATTCCGAGCTTCCAACCCTGAGCCTGAAGCCGATTGAGCATCCGAGCCAGAGCGGAGAAGTTGAGCATGGGCTTCGCTTCAGCGTAGGGGGTTACATCCTCATTCAGAATCATTTCAAGCCATCCCTCTACTCCGTAGAGATTGGCGATAGTCCCATCCATGTCGAACCAGATTTCCTTAGTCATCTTTGATGACCTCCTTTCTACGGTCTTATTATACACCCATTCGGGATTTTTTGTCAACCCTTTTTTTGCAATTTGTCGAAATTTTTTTTATCTGTGAGCAGTTGTCGCCCAAAATTCGGCGCGCCTCGATCGTGGGCGCGCCGCCCAGATTTGACAATGGAAAATTTGGTCAGTCAGGGTATTTCGCCCAGACTGACCGCAGAACCGCCAGAATTTTGACTTCCCACTCTTGCATCTCTGCGAGGTGGTCGGTCAGATACTCGCCTGCCCAATCGGTTGCGATGCGCTCGTTGTGCAGGGCGTAATATTTGCGGTACGCTTTCACCTTGTCGGTCATGGCGTGGATGGCGTTCCGCTGTGCCACATCGTCCACCATGTCCCAAGCGGTTTCAAGGTGTCCCAGTTCGTGCATGAATGAGAGGGTGAAGATGTCGAACACCGCACAAGCAGGAAACCGCTTCACGAAGTTTTCACGAAAGGAAGTCGCGCCCTCATCCATCATGGCAATGGCATACACGATTTTTTCATCGTCCACCGCTTCAAAGTCAGCACCGAGTTCAACAGAGTATTCCTCATCAAAAGTGCGGACAAATGCGGCAAGCAGGTTGGTCAGAGGGGAGAAGTCGTTACGAATTTCGGTCATCATGGTCATCGCTCCTTTCATCATCTGTATTATACACCCACGCAAGGCATTTTGTCAACCCCTTTTTTTAATCTTCCCAAGATTTATTTTTGTGCTTGGGAGGCTTGCGCCGTTTGTCAGGGATCACCCGAGTTACAGGGTTAACAGTGCCCCAATCTTTCCGCACGCTCTGATAGATTTCAACGTAGGTGCGGGGCTTGCGGTTCTGCTTGGTCTTGCTCATCTTGATTACCTCCTCTTGATTACATACCTATTATATCAAATTATGGGAATCTTGTCAACCCATTGAGCGCAAAAATGCGGTAAAAACTTTTTTCTAAGTGCCTATTGGATCCAAAAAACCGCGCGCCATGACCGATGGCGCGCGGCCAAAAAAAAATCGCCTTTCGGCGAGTGGGGATTAGCTGTCTTGCCAGCAGGAGCCTCCCCTGCCCCGATTTCTACCTCGGGGCTACGGTCTCAGTGGCGGTACCTCCACAGGGGGAAGTCGCTGAAGGCGACCTCCAGAACCTGAGCGCCGTGCATGGTTTGCACCTCGTGGGTGTCCACAACAGGATCCATGTCGCAGTTGTAGAACCAATGCTCGGTGGTGACCTCGTAGAGGTCATTGCCCAGATCCTTGACCTTGATCACGTCACCCCACACCAGAGTGCCGTGACCCCACCAGAGGATGCCCGAAGGCTGTTCCTCGAAGTGGTTGACCGCCAAGGTCTGCATGATCGTTATTTGTATCAACTCCTTTCAAAGTCTTGATCAGTATTAGAGGGACTATTCAGTTGAGAAGGACCGAGGGGGCAGGGAGGGCGGTTCCCTCACCTGACATGGTCATTATAGCACTAAAGGGATCAGCTGTCAAGCCCTTTTTCACAACTTTTTCAAATATTTTTTTCCCAGCCCCTCCACGATCCCAAAAACCGCGCGGTGTGGCCGACAGCGCGCGGCTCGACAAAAAAAAGCCCTCCCCCAAAGGGGAGGGGTTCGCCCTGGCTTACGCCAGAGAGAACTTGGAGACCCGCTTCTCGGTCACCTTGACCACGCGATCCCCCATGCCCCGCACGATCGCGGAGACCTTCTGATTGGAGAGCGCGCCGAGGGTCTCATCGGCCCCCATGATCTCGGTGATGGTCATCGGGGCGCCCGCGTTCCGCAGGACTTCCGCGACCACCTCGGACAGTTCAGCGTTCTGAACCTGAGTCTTGGTGGGCTTCCGATCAGCGGTGTTCCGCTTCTCGGTCTGAGCCTTGAGAGCGGTCAGCTTCTCGGCAACATCCGCGGGCAGGTCGGCAACGTTCTCGAGCACGTAGGACAGAGCAGCAACGTAAGTCATCTTGGTCATGGTATCAACCCTTTCTCCGTTTGTGAGGTTCGGCTCCTCTTGATTACGTGGTAATTATACCACAGGTTGCGGGGCTTGTCAACCCCTTTTGAGAATTTTTTTCGGCCCTTGGGGAACCCGCCTTGGCCTTCGGCGCTTGGTGCGCTACTCCATCCCCCAAGGTTCTTGCAAGCGGGGTGCGCTCCCCGCAAGCCTCGGTCCGTGGTCCGAGCCCCTCAGGCCCTTTCCCTTTCCGCATGATTATAATATCATAAATTTGTTACAGATCAATAACGAAAAGATCACATTTGGGTTAACTAAGTATTAAGTTTTTGTAACATTTTCGGCCGCAAAAAACTGGATCCTGTATACAAACCTAAATGCCGAGCGCGCCGGCCATGCGCGCTCGGCCGAAAAAAGCGATGGCTTACGCCACCGCTTTCACAACAGACCACACAAGGGCGATTTCGGGATGCCCTGCGAAAATCCACAGGGCAAGAGCCCGTTCAGTCAGCAGGTTACCAACCACTGCACCGATGAACCGAGATACTTTTTCCATCATGATCAATACCACCTTTCAGAAATCCACGAACCGAGGACAACCGCCACGATGATCACCAGAGCCAGACCGAAGCTGATCCACAGGGGAGAGAGCACCCATACCCAAGACCAATTGATCACACCGCACAGCTTGAGGACGATGAAGATCAGAGTCAGTACGCTACCAAAGCCCATTCCATTGTTCCGATTAGAATTTTCCATGTTTGTTACCTTCCTTTCATTTGATGACTCATTATACCATGGGATTGAGGTTTTGTCAACCCCTGTAGAGCAAAAAGAGGAAATAACTATTCATCAGCAAACTTGCACCATGCATCAGAAAGTCATTCAAGTGCCGATTGCGATTTTTACAATCCTTCACGATTCCCAACACCGCAAGAGCGAAGCCGAACCAAGAGGAAGCGAACCCGATCGTGATGATCAGCAATAGGTTGATAATCATGGTTAATGCCCGCAGGTCATTGGTTTCGTACTTGTAACCGTGTTCGATGTTGAGAAATTTTCTCATTAGTCATCCACCTCCTCGTCATCTTCGGCGAAGAAGGTCGCCTGACAGTCGGCGCACAGACCAGAGATCAGGCTCTCCCGATCCGTGGCGGACATGGTGGGGAACGCATCCTGCACCAGAGCGCCCGCCTGCCAAGCGTCAAACTCGGACTGGAGAGCGTGGATGTGGTTCAGAGTGCCACAGCAGGGGCAGGTGGAGCGGATGATGCAAGCTTCGGTGTTGAAC
>JAEEGL010555784.1_pt1 | contig 105014 bp, 97 predicted proteins | sample 9134231 | NCBI WGS metagenome assembly JAEEGL01 (sample SAMN16246548, study PRJNA631951) | gut metagenome | biome: gut microbiome; feature: rumen; material: fiber-attached | host: Bos | place: Iran: Karaj | collected 2018-10
GAAGTTGATTTGATGTGTGATATGGATGACTTAAGAAAAGCTGCTCCAAAGAGAACTCTTTCGGACATAGATGCTGAGTTGTTGAATATCAACTTCTTTGAAACTTCTACTACTATGGGGGAAATGTAAGGAGATAGGAAATTGTCAACGAGTATTGATTATTTTGATTATATAAGAATAAGTATTGCTTCTCCTGAGCGGATACTAGAATGGTCGCACGGCGAAGTTACAAAACCGGAAACTATTAACTATAGAACATTAAAACCTGAACGTGACGGTTTGTTCTGTGAAAGAATTTTCGGGCCGACAAAGGACTGGGAATGCTATTGCGGAAAGTATAAAAGAGTTCGTCATAAAGGTATTATTTGTGAACGCTGTGGTGTTGAAGTTACAGACAGTAAAGTTAGACGTCACAGAATGGGGCATATTAAACTTGCTGCTCCTGTTTCTCACATTTGGTTCTTGAAAGGTATTCCTTCATACTTAGGTTTGCTTTTGGATATGACATTGAAGGATTTGGAACAGGTTATTTATTTCAATAACTATGTTGTAATTGATCCGGCGGATTCTCCGTTTAAAAAATTACAATTGTTGAGCGAAGAAGAATATGAAGACTTCATTATGGAAAATGAAGAATCTCAACTTAAAGTCGGTATCGGTGCAGAAGCTATAAAAGAACTTTTGGGTGAAATAAATACAAAAGAACTTGCTGACAGTATCAGAGAAGAACTTGCAAATGGTGTAACTTCGGTACAGAAGAAGGGTAAATTAATTAAGAGATTGAGATTGCTTGACTCTTTAATTTCTTCCGAAACGGAACCTACTTGGATGGTAATGGATGTGCTTCCTGTTACACCTCCTGATTTGAGACCTATGGTTCAATTAGACGGTGGCAGATTTGCAACATCTGACTTAAACGATTTATATAGACGTGTAATTAACAGAAACAACCGTTTACAAAGGCTTCTTGAAATGGGTGCGCCTGAAATTATTGTCAGAAATGAAAAGAGAATGCTTCAAGAAGCAGTAGATGCTCTTATTGATAACGGAAGACGGGGAAGAACAGTTGTAGGTCCGAATAATAGAGCATTAAAATCTTTGTCAAATATCATTGAAGGTAAACAAGGTCGTTTCCGTCAAAATTTGTTAGGTAAACGTGTTGACTACTCCGGTCGTTCAGTTATTGTTGTTGGTCCTACATTGAAATTAAATCAATGCGGTTTGCCTAAGGAAATGGCAATTGAACTATTTAAACCGTTTGTTGTAAATAAACTGATTGAAAGAGGATATGTTCAAAACATAAAATCTGCAAAGAAAATGATTGAACGTTCTGATGCAAAAGTTTGGGATATATTGGAAGAAATTATCGACGGACACCCGGTATTATTGAACCGTGCTCCAACCCTTCACCGACTGGGTATTCAAGCATTTGAGCCTAAATTGGTAGAAGGTCGTGCAATTCAGTTACACCCGTTGGTATGTACAGCATTTAACGCCGACTTCGACGGAGACCAGATGGCTGTTCACGTACCGCTTTCAATAGAAGCTCAAACAGAAGCAAGAATGCTAATGTTAGCAACAAACAACATACTTGCACCTGCAAATGGTAAGCCTATTATTACACCTTCTCAGGACATGGTTTTGGGTATGTATTACCTGACTATCATGAAAGATCCTGATATGGATGTTAAAGCATATTTCTACAGCTTCCAGGATGCTATATCCGCTTTAGAAGCTAAAGTTATTACCCTTCATGACAAAATTGTCGTTAGAGATGAAAAAGGTAAGAGAATAGAAACTACTGTCGGCAGAATTATATTTAATGAAGCTGTAAGAAAGGCTCTCGCCTAGGGTAATGCAGTATATTGTGCATGTAAATTAAGCTAGTAATAAAAAAGGAAATATAAAATGGAAAATACTTATGCAAGCAAAACTCACACTCCTGACTTCATCAATAAACAGATGGATAAGGGTGGTTTGAAAAAACTCCTTTCTCAGATGTATTTGGAATACGGCGGTGCAAAAACTGCTGAGCTCGCTAATACTCTGAAAAACTTGGGTTATAAATATGCAACACGTTCAGGTGTAACTATTTCAATTGCAGACTTAACAGTTCCTGAAACGAAGAAGGATTTGTTAAAAGAAGCCGAAGCTGAAATAGAAAAGTCCACCAATCGTTATCTGAAGGGTGAAATTACCGAAGTTGAAAGATATACAAAGGTTATTGATACCTGGTCGGAGACGACTGCAAAATTAACTGAACAAGTTGTTGAAAACTTTGATAAACTAAATCCTGTTTATATGATGGCATTCTCAGGTGCAAGAGGTAACTTATCACAGGTATCCCAATTGGTAGGTATGCGTGGTTTGATGGCTGACGCACAAGGTCAGATTGTCGACATGCCGATTACTTCAAACTTTAAAGAAGGTTTGTCAGTTACCGAATACATCATTTCATCATATGGTGCAAGAAAGGGTCTGGTAGATACGGCGCTAAAGACAGCTGACTCAGGATACTTAACAAGAAGACTTGTTGACGTTGCGCAAGATGTAATTATTAGGGATACAGATTGTGGTGGTGAAAAATATATTAATATGAAGCCTATTATGGATGGTGACACTGTTATCGTTCCTCTAATTGACAGATTATTGGGAAGAACTGTTGCGCAGGATATTCTTGATGAGGACGGTAAAACAGTTCTTGTAAAGAAAAATACAACAATGGACAGAAAAGACCTTAAAAAGATAGCGCATTTAAACTTGCAGGAATTAAAAGTTCGTTCAGGTTTGACATGTTCTCTTGAATACGGTGTATGCCAGAAATGTTACGGATGGGCTTTGACTACACAGAAACTTGTTGATGTAGGTGAAGCAATTGGTATTATTGCAGCACAGTCAATTGGTGAACCCGGTACTCAGCTTACAATGAGAACATTCCACACAGGTGGTGCCGTTGGTGTAAAAGAAGCTACAAGAGAAATTGATACAAATATGGCAGGTACCGTTTCTTCCAAGATGAAGACAAGAGAACTTAGAACACGTCACGGTGATATTGTTCGCGTATCAATATACGAAGTTGATATTGAAGTTCAGAATGGTAAAAAATCCGAAACATACCATATTCCTGCCGGTGCTACAGTATTCTTTGAGGACGGACAGAAAGTTGAAAAAGGATATAAGCTCGCAGAATACAGACCAAATGCCAATGACAGCGGCCGTTTAACGGAAAAAGCAACTAAGGATATTAATTCTGATATGTCAGGTGAAGTCCTTTTTGAAGACTTTATTGCAGATGAAAAGAAAGACAGACAAGGTAATATTTCAAGAACTGCAAACAAAAATGGTATTGTTTGGATAATAGGCGGTGACGTATATAACTTACCGAGTGGCTCAAAGGTTCTTGTTGAAAATGAGCAAAAGGTTAAAGCCGGTGATAAATTAGCCGAAACACTTATGATTTCTGAACATGGTGGCGAAGTACGTTATGCTGAGGATTTGGAAATCGAAACAATAAAATCAGGCAAGAATAAAATTAATAAGATTGTTCATGGTAAAGAAATAACAATCGTTATAGCATCTTTGTCGCCCAAAAATGCAACTTTTGAGCAAACTAAGAAAGAACAATTATGGACAGTTAAGAAATCCGGTGAAAAATATATCGTGAAAGCTCCTGTTGATACAACAGTAGAAAATGGTATGATACTTGCAGAGCTTGTTGATGACGAATGTTCGGTGTCTTCATCAGGTGAAATTAAATATATTGATGTAGAAGTTGATGAAAACCAAATTGTTACCAAACCCGGTAATATCGTATTTGTTCCGGAAGAAGTTCATCAAATTAACAAAGATTCAACCCTAAAAATGGTTGAAAACGGAACTTTTGTTACGGCAGGTACCGAAGTTGTCAAGGATGTATATTGTCACATTGACGGTGTTGTTGAGTTTAAAGAATTCAATGATGTTATACACGAAGTAACTGTTCGTCCTGGTGAAGTTCATACGCTTTCAAGTATTTCGGAATTGAAAGTGGAAGAGGGTACTGTAGTTGAAGCCGGTACAACAATTGCTAAAGGTGTAAAAGCAAAAGAAACTTCTATTGTAACATTGATGGAAATGGATTTCGATGATTTAGATATTGACGATTTAGATGAAGAAATTGATACATCGTCATTGGAAGAAGAATCTTTGGAAGACAAACCGGTTCAGATTCTTATCAGACCGGTTCAGCCGTTGTTTATCGAACCAAAGGAAGTTTCTATTAAGTTTAATTCTACTGATAAACTTATAAATATTGTTCCTGTTACTCAATTACAGTTCAAGGATGGTGCAAGAGTAAGAAATATTGATGGCGCAACGCTAACCAGAACATCTTTAGTTCTTCAGATGCAAGGATACTTATCACACTTAAAAGGTTTGGTAGAACTTGATGAAAATGGCGAATTAAAGATAGTTGTGCTTGAAACTTTGATTGTTCGTCGTGAGCAGGAAGGCAATTCAAGGATGAATGACTCATTACAGACATCGCTTCTTGTTGAGAATGGTCAGGTCATTGAGCCAAAAACGGCTGTTGCTAAAACAGAAGTTCTTGCAATTAATGACGGTATTGCTTCTATAAAAGGAGATTTATCCGAATCAAGAAGATTATTAATTAATTGTGATAATTATGAGACAACAATCAATACAAAGACAAAACCTTCTGTTAAAAAAGGTTCGTTCATAAAGCTTGATGCTGAACTTGCATCTTCCGGAGAGACAGCAACTGTATCAGGTCAGATTGTTGATGTGTCAGCAAAATCTGTTACAATCAGAAATGGTCGTCCTTACTTGATTAGTCCTGGTACTATGTTACAAGTAAATGAAGGTTCTTTGGTGCTCAGAGGCGATATGTTGGCATCTTTGGTATTTGAAAGAGAAAAGACGGGCGATATCGTTCAAGGTTTGCCGAGGGTTGAAGAACTTCTTGAAGCACGTAAGCCAAAGGACTGTGCTATTTTAGCTGAATCAGACGGTGTTGCTGAAATTGAAATTGAAGATGACGTACCGAGATTGTTCCTCGTTTCTGACGAAGGTTCAAGAACTGAAATCAAATTCGCAATTGATGCTAGTATCGTTGTTCAGAACAAGCAAAAAATAAAAAAAGGTCAACCATTGACGAGTGGTCCTTTGAATCCGCATGACGTTATCAGACTTTGCGGACCGGAAGAAGCTCAACAGTATCTGGTTGATGAAGTTCAGCGAGTTTACCGTTCACAGGGCGTAGAAATTGCTGATAAACACATTGAAATTATCGTACGTCAGATGACGAAGAAAGTTCGTGTTGTGGATTCAGGTGATACTAATCTATTACCCGGTGAGCTTGTAGAGGTTCAGACTTTTGAAAATGAAAATAAGGCTGTAAGAGAACATGAAGGTCAGGAAGCTACTTGTGAATATATGCTTTTAGGTATTACAAAGGCTTCATTGAATACGGAAAGCTTTATTTCAGCCGCTTCATTCCAGGAAACTACAAGAATTCTTACTGAAGCGGCAGTAGATGGTAAGAAAGACCTGTTAAGAGGTTTGAAAGAAAACGTTATTATTGGTCGTTTAATACCGGCAGGTACCGGTTTCCATCACCTGACTTTTGCTAACGAAGAACGTGATAAAGAAGCTCAGAAACGTGCGGCACAGCAGAGAAATCAGGCAAGAAAACCTTCTGCTATATTAGAAGAAATTGAAGGAATGTTTGGTTCTCCTGATATTGCCGGTGAAGTTGAAACTACTGAGGAATAGCAAGATAAAAATAAAGGCGGCTGAGTTTACAACTCAGCCGCCTTTTTGTTGTAATCATTATTTTAAAGTTTTTACATATTCAATAATGTCGTTTGATTCATACATTTGAACATTGCGGTCATTATCAACCATAAAAGGTACTTGTCTTTTCCCGCCTATATTTATCAATGATTCTTCTGAAGCTTTATTTGCTATATCAATTTTATTGTACTTCATGTCATTTTCGTCCATATATTTCATTACTTTTTTACAGTAGGGACAAGTTTCCAAAACAAATAAATCAATCATAAAAACTCCTTTCATAATATACATATAATAAGTTAATATATAGTACAATTTTTTGCTATACTCCTTTCAATCATTTTTGTGCTAATATATTTTATAGTTGATGAGGAAATATAAATATGCTGTTTGAGTTTTTGCACTCTAAGATACACAGAGCTACTATCACTGATTCCAACTTAAATTATGTTGGTTCTATTACTATAGATGAAGAGTTTTTAGAAAAAGCTAATATTCGTGAATGGGAAAAAGTAGAGATTCTTGATATAAATAATGGGGAACGGTTTCAAACTTATGCACTAAAAGGCAAAAAAGGTTCAAAATGTTTTTGTGTCAATGGTGCAGCCGCGAGAAAAGTTCAGACAGGTGATAAAATTATTATAGTAACTTATGCTCAAATGGCTGAAGAAGAAATTAAGAATCATAAGCCAACGATTGTTCAAGTCGGAGAAAACAACGAAATCATAAGTTATGGAAAATAAATCTTTAAAACCAACATCAAAGAAAAAGAAGAAGTTCACAGTTAATACCAAGAATATGGGTGTTAACATTGATAAGAATGAGTATTATGAAATAATACTTTCAAATTCAAATCATCCTGAAAATTTTAAAAGTGTGTAAGTGTGAGAGTGTTTATATATAGGGTCGAGCGGTCTTAAATTTACGAAGATAATAGGAATTTCTTCGTTATTGCTATACATGTAAATCATTTTTAGCAATTGCTTTTGTAATAGCTTCCACAATTCGTTTAACTTTAATTATTTCGATTCCTTTTATTTCGTTTTGAATTTCGTTCGCTTCAGGAATAATTATTCTCTTAAACCCGAGTTTTTGGGCTTCGGTTATACGTTTTTCTATATGATTTACTCCCCGAATTTCTCCAGAAAGTCCGATTTCACCGACAATTGCTGTCTGCGGGTCGCAGACTACATCTCTTACACAGGTAATAATTGCAAGAGCGATACCTAAATCTGCTGCAGGTTCATCAACATCCATCCCTCCTATAACATTCAAGTAGACATCTTGTTTTGAGAGGTTTAAACCTATTCTTTTTTCAAGTACAGCAAGTATTTGAAGTAGTCTGCTTAAATCAACACCATTGGCAACTCTTCTTGGCGCAGGATAAGGGGTCGTTCCCACTAAAGCTTGAATTTCCACAAGCAAAGGTCTTGTACCTTCATTTGTTACAATTATAGTACTCCCGGGGGTTTTAGTCTGTCCGTATTCTTTTAGAAACATTTGGCTCGGGTTAATAATTTCTTTAAGACCGTCCCCGCCCATTTCAAAGATTCCGACTTCAGAGGTATTCCCGAATCTGTTTTTAACTGAACGCAATATCCTATATGATTTGTATTTATCTCCCTCAAATTGGATAACAGTATCAACCATATGTTCAAGTACTTTAGGCCCCGCAATATTACCTTCTTTGGTTACGTGTCCTATAATTATTATGGAAATATTATTTGATTTAGCGATTCCCATAAGATAATTACAGCATTCTCTGATTTGCGAAACACTTCCGGCTGAACTTTGTACGGTATTTGTATAAATTGCCTGAATACTGTCTACTATTACCAAATCCGGACTCATTTCTTCAATATGTTTCTTAATTAATTCAAAATTCGTCTGGGGGTAAATGTACAAATTATCTGATTTAACTCCCAATCTTTCGGCTCTTAGTTTGATTTGGCTTGCGGATTCTTCTGCAGAAATATATAAAACCCTTTTCTCTGCCTCACATAGTTTTCCGCTAGCTTGAAGAAGTATTGTAGATTTACCTATCCCCGGGTCACCTGCTATAAGTACCAAAGAGCCCTTAACAATACCCCCGCCTAAAACCCTGTCAAATTCAGAAATTTTTGTTTTAATTCTAATTTCCGAATTTGTTTCAATTTTTGAAAGTTGCACGGGAGGATTGGAATCAGAAATTTCTATCGGAATATTTTTGGATTCAATTCCTGTGTATTCTTCAATAAAAGAGGACCAAGAACCGCAGTCAGGACATTTGCCCAAATACCCGGCAGATTCATATCCGCAATTCTGACATACAAATTTTGATTTAACTTTTGCCATAAGTTACTAATTCATTGGGATAACAAGTTTTTGACCTACAGATAGTGCATTCGGATTTGCCATCTGGTTAGCTTCACGAATTGCATTAACCTTGCTCATATCAAACTTACCGTAAAATCTGACTACAATACTTGCCAATGTATCACCGCTTCTAACTGTATACTGTTCATTTTTGGCAGCAGAAACGGCAGATTTAGTTGCGGTACTATCAGCCGGAATGAATGAAACCTTTTCAGTTGTCTCAATAGTTGATTTTTTAGCCGGTATAGCTATTTCTTCCTTTGGAACCGATAGGTTTATAAGCAAACTTACAACAGTTGTTATTATAAGTGTTATGCCGACTCCCAGAATAAGCCCCATAACAAAATAGACTTGCGGCGCTTTTTCATTCTTTCTCGGTCTCACACCGAACGACTGCCACAAAACATCAAGTTCACGAGTTTTATTTTGTGATTTATAAAAATCTTCGTCCTGATGTTGATGATTATAGCGGTTCAATGCTTCCATCATCTGAACTTTTTCTCTTGTTATATTTGATCGTCTGAGTGTGGTGCTTTTCATAAATCCCCTTTATCTGATGACATAAAACACTATCATTCTATTCAGAAAAATAACATAAAATATGCATAATCGCAAATTTGTTACAATCTATGTTAAGTTTTATTAAGTAATTGTATTGTGTGGTAATTTCCAGTATTTTTATTTGATAAAATGTATATGTCAGATAACATTTGTGAGAGGGACTGATAGATGAAACCTTATAATATACCAAAAGAAAAAAAACACGGTAAGAATAGGAGTGTTCGTTACGAAAATCCGATTTTAAAATTGATTACATCTTTTCTTGTGTTGGCTATAGGTTGTGTGTTAGCAGGAATGCTTGCTTTAAAATTTTACCTTGTATCACTTCCTCCAATAAAAAATCTTAATTCGTTAAAACCTAATATTGTAACTACATTTTGTGCAAGTGGCGGCGAAGTTATTAAAACATTTGCCGCATTTACATATTCCAATGTTGAGCTTAAAGAAGTCCCTAAAGAGCTTGTACAGGCTCTTATAGCAACGGAAGACAAAAATTTCTATAAACACAAAGGTTATGATTTGATGGGGCTGACTCGTTCAATGATTGCAAATGTATTGGCAGGGCATGTCGTTCAAGGTGCAAGTACAATTACACAGCAGCTTTCAAGAATTTTGTTCTTATCAAATGAAAAAACTTTTACGAGAAAAATAAAGGAACTTCAAGTCGCTGCGCAAATTGAAAAAACAATATCTAAAGATAAAATTTTGGAAATGTACCTGAATAATGTTTATTTAGGCTCAGGTGCGTATGGTGTAAAAGGTGCCGCAAGAATTTATTTTAATAAGGATTTAAAGCAGTTAACTCTTCCTGAGATGGCGTTAATTGCCGGCTTGCCGCAAGCTCCGTCTGTTTATTCTCCTTATCATAGTATCGAGTTGGCGAAAAAACGCAGAAATCAAGTTCTTTTGCGAATGTATAAAATGCGTTATATTGATAAAAAAACATATGAAAGCGCAAAAGCAGAGCCGATAAAGCTTTCAACTATGCCTACTATGTATGCAACAAATAAAGCCCCTTATTTCTGCGATTATGTAATGAAAGATCTAAATAAACTCGGGTTTAGCGAAGAAGAAATTATAAATGGCGGATTTAAAGTAATAACGACGCTTAATTATCAGGCACAAGTCAAAGCAAACGAGGCAATTATAAGCAACCTTAATTCTTGGGGACTAAAGAGCGATAAAAATCAAGCGGCAGTGTTTTCATTCAGTCCGATTGATGGAAGGATTCTTGTGTATGCAGGTGGTAAAGATTATACCAAAAGCCAGTATGACAGGGTTACACAGTCTATTAGGCCGTCAGGTTCAGCTTTTAAGCCATTTATATATACTGCTGCGATTGAAAAAGGCTATTCTCCAAATGACATGATAGATGATTTACCGGTAAAAATAGGCAATTGGACTCCTAAAAACTATGGTAATAAGTACAGAGGTCCCATCCCCTTGTATACGGCTTTGATGGTTTCTTCCAACGTTTGTACTGCACGATTAATGGATGCAATAGGAGTTCGCCCTGTGATACAGCTTGCAAGAGTGATGGGTATAACTACTCCGATTCCTTATGACTACACTATTTCTTTAGGTTCTAACAGTGTAAAACTTTTTGAAATGACTCGTGCATATGGTATTTTTGCAAATGGCGGATTTAAAGTTGAACCTTATGCCATAGAGAGGGTAGAATCTTCAAGAGGAACAATTTTATATGAAGCGAAAAAAGCGAGAACAAGCAAAGTTTTAAATATAAATACAGCAGCGACAATGACAGCAATAATGAAAACTGTCATAGCACATGGAACCGGACGTGCAGCAGATATTGGTAAACCTGCGGCAGGGAAAACCGGTACCACGGATGATTGCAAAGATGCTTATTTCATAGGATTTACTCCTGACGTAGTTACAGGGGTTTGGGTTGGTAATGATGATAACTCCAGAATGGGAGAATTGACCGGAGGCACTGTACCGGCAAAAATCTGGCATGATGTTATGATTGTGGCGACTCAGCCGTATGGAAATTCTGACTTTGAGTATCCGGAAATAATTTTGAATCCATTTTCAGCTCCTGCCGGTTCAGTGATAACTCAGAGCGAGGCGAGAAAAGCTTGGGAGGAGCAGGAAGAAAAATCTAAAAAACAGCAAGATGAAAAGGATGAGAAATTAGAAAAAGGGGATGCACCTATTCCACCGACTGTGAAACCTGATTTGATTAAACCAGCAGATATTTTTGGTCCATTAAAGAAAAAAGAAACTCCAAAAGCAGAAATCAAAGATACGGATGAAAACCAATTAGTATCGCCCTCCGATAATTTGGCCCCAATCCCTATTTCAGATTCTCCGATTAGTAATTTTATAAGCAAGGAAACAGTGAATGAAAATTAATGAAACTGATATTAGACATGGCGAAAATTTGTACCAAAATGCACGACTTGAAATACGAGAGGAAATAATTGATTATGATGTTAGTGCAAAGCTTTCCTTTAATGACGCAGTGTCACTAAATAAAAGTTTGAGCCTGATAAGTGAATTTTATGATGTAAAAGCCGCTTGCTCTGTACAAGGTAGCAGTATATATGCTGTAGCGCTTGGACAGTCGTTGGCAGATGCGGTGCAAAAAGTTATGGATATTAATCCTGTTGATTTTATTTCGTCTATGATTGTAGTTTCATCAGAAGTTGACAGTGAAACTGCGAAATTACTAAGATACACAAATATGATTGTTGGACCAAAGTTTACTAAAAGTGCAATTGAAATATTAGAATCTTATAATGTCAGATATGTAACAATTAAGACCCCACTAAAAGACTATAAGCAATATCTGCCGGAAGATGTTAAATCTACATCTATGGGAACTTTTATTCAGAGTCCAAACCTTAGTGAATTAAATAAGGATAGTTTTAAAGTCGTAACGAAACAAAAACCGTCTGTAGAACAAATAGAGGATGCTATTTTTGCGTGGAAAGTTGCAAAATACCTTTATTCTCGGTCAATAGTAGTTGCGAAAGATTTAAAAACGGTTGCCTTAGTTCAATGTGCGCAGTCTTCTTTGGTAGAATTTGTACTAAATTATGCTTGCGAAAATTCAAAGGATGCGGTTTTAGCATCTGATATGCCAATTACGGAGTTTGATGTCGATGTTGCATCTCAAGGACGGATTGGACTGATAATTGTACCGAATGCGAGTGAAGACATTGTAAAAAAAGCTGATAAATATTCAATGTCAGTTATAACTACTGAATTTACAAATATATTGTATTAATTTAGTGAATCTCTTTTACTTATTAGGAAATCTCTGTAACGCCTCAATAAAGCTGTTGAATCAGTTAACTCTATAGCTCTGTCAACTGCCAAAATGGCATTATCATAGTCTTTGATTTGCTCATAAGCGTATGCCAAGTAATGATACGTGTACGCAGTCGGTTTCTTCTCCGATATGTGTTTTAGCAGATGAACTCTTCTAACATTGTTATTATTTGTATACAATTTGTATTTTTCGTAATCAGATTCAGCTCCTTGAGTATCTCCAATCAGAGACTTTAAGTCTGCTCTTCTTTTATATAAGAAGCAACTGGCCTCTTCCCCCCCGACCTTGTCAATTGCCAGATTTAAATATTCAATCGCACGAGCAGGATTGGTTTTAGAATAAGACTTTGCCAACTCGTAATAGCCGTTCATTCGTTCTTCTTCAATCAATATGGTGTCAAAAGAATATTTGATGGAAATAGTGTCGCGTATGGTATTTTCAGGAAATTTATTAAATGGAGCGGAGTCTTTAATAGCTTCCAGCGCAGATTCGTCGTAAATAACATTTCCGGAGCTTTCAATAACATTTGTACTTAAAAGTTCACCAAATCGATTTATTTTAAAAAAAACCTTCACATGCCCTTCTTCCATAAAATCAGGCGGATTCCATGTCGACTGTAATTTTTCCTGCAGGGTTCTCATATATTCTGTGAAATCCTCTTGAAAAACATTATTTACTTGAGTTTGCCCATGATTCGATAAATTTTTGGGAAATGCAGGAATACAGCAAAATAGTGCCAATATGACCAATGTGATAATTGTTTTTTTATGCTCCATACTCATATTTTACGTTAAATATTATTAAAATCGGCATAAATGTTACGATTTGTAAAGCTGATATTTTTCGTGTTATAATAGAGTTTTGGGGTGTGTATTAAAATTTTATTAGTTAAGATAGGCAATTTTTTTGAAAAAAAATACTTTACATGGTTAGACACGGGAAATTGGATATTAGTTATTAACTTTTGTAACAATTTACGCAAAAACGTTAAAGTTTATAGAAAACTTGCCGTTATACATGCAAAGTAGGTTGTTGCAAACGATACAGAAAGGAGATACCTCCAATGAGCGGAATTTATGAAGTAAACGGTATTAACAAACAAATAACAGACAGTTTGGAGACATTAGAAATCAAAGCTGCAAAGACAGAAAAACCGGTAGTAATAGATGGTCCGGAACTTGGTGTTGGGGACAAGACCGAGATTGGCCAAACTACAAAAAATGTAGCAGTAAAAGAGGTATCAGAAAATCTTACTGTAACGTACAAATCGGTTTTGGCGGAACTGAATAGGAAAGGCGAAGTAAGGTCTGTGAGTGCGCAAGAAATTGTTGCTGCTTCAAAAAATAACTATGACATTACAAAAGCACCTTACAAAGAAATTTTTGAACAACTTGATAAATACGCTAAAGATATTGATACCAGAATTGATGCTTTGGTAAATCAAAACAAAGCAGCGGATATCCGGTCTGAATTTAAGCGTATGAAAAAAAACGCCCAAAAAGATTCAACAATAAATCAAGAATTATATGATTGGGTTATTTCTAATAAGGAATTGCAATATGTTAACAAAGTAAGCATGGAAAGAGACAAATATGCAGAAACCCAAGGGGAATCTCTTAACTTCCACGACAAGATAGAAAATATGAGAGCATGGAGTAACGATTATGTACACGGTACTGACAGTGCTTATCATAAAGCTGCTTTTAACGAATACAAAATGATGATGGAAATGAGGATGGAAGATGAATTCTGGACGATTTTAAACTCAGACCCCACCAAGGAATGGACTAAAGCAGATATTATTGCAAAGCACCAAGAAAGGATAAAAGAACAGAATCCTAACGCTGATGTAAAAGATCCAGATTTTGAACGATTTGTAGATAAGAGTAAGGCAGCACGAGGATATGCTGCGACTAAACAGGCTGTAATGCAGAAAAGAAGTGAAGTCGAAAGTATAACAGCTGATGAGATAAGAGAACAAATCAAAAAAGAACCTGTCAATTTGTTGAAAAGATCTGACTATGATAAATTTTTAGGTTGGAATAAAGTTAAATCTAATTTAGCGGATAAATTAATTAACTATCTTGAGTCTGCTCCGGTGAAGGATAAAGACGGAAACCCGGTAATGAAAGATGGTAAACCGGTACTTAAATATAAAAATGAAGACGGTACTTACAATTTAAGAATATTATCAGAAGAAATATACACATGTACCGGTTCAGATTATTTTCTAAATGCATCGCAAAATGAAAAAGAGAGTGAATTGTACAATTTCCGTACATGGATTGCAGATTGCTTAGGTGCAAAAAATGCTGATGATATAACTGCAAATGATGCAAGAATTCTTCTTCAATACTTTAAATACGATATTGAAGGAAAAGATCGAAGCGTAAGATTTTTCGACGGGATTGCCGGACTGGTTGAAAATGTAGCTACGGCTACTACTGTACTTGAAACTTGTGTTACTCCTCTTGTAATAACATTAACTCAAGATATAAAAATAGAACAAACACAGCAAGTTTTATTCAATATTACCTCTGGTTTGAATCTTCCGCAGGCTCAGCAACAAGGGCTTGTCAATGCTTTGATAGATGTTTTCCAGCATCAGGAAGTAAGTGGAACAGAAGTGTATAATGTGTTGTCCAGATATGCTGCAGATTTTGGTTTGGCAATGGCCGAGGGTGCACTGATTGCACTGGCATCAGAAATAATTCGTGATGTTCTAATTGGCCATCAAGTTCCATTTGAGAAAAATTGTTTTTCAACGAGTATATTGAGCAGACCTGAATTCATAAGTTTAGCAAGGTTCAAACAGCATATGAATACATACAGGGGCCAAGAATATGAAAGAATAAAATCTACATTTGATAAGCACGATAAGCTTGACACTCTGAGGTTATCAGGTTATCTTAGAATGCAAAACAACAAAGGCCAAATTAGTCAGGAAGAATATAACAAAGTGGTAGAATATCTTGATAAACACCCTGATGTAAGCAGAGCTGTTCTTGATAAAGAGTTCCCTGAAATGGTTCAAAAGAGCTTTAGTATCTTCTATGCAACTTATGGCGATTGGGACAAAGAAGGCTTCAGAGAAGAATGGGATAGATACGGAGGCCTAGGTTCAAATGACAATTGTCAAGAAGGACCGGAAAAATTGAAAGACGCACCTACCGGAAAGAAAGAAGTTATCATGGCTGATGAAGTGGTTGTTCAAACTAAAACGGAAGTGATTCATGAACCTGAAAAAGTTGAATATGAAGACCAGCAAGATTGTCAGACATTCTTTGAAGGTGAAGAAGTTGGTCTAATATTCTGGCCTGACTTAATTAAATGGTGGGATGGTCAAAGTGAGGGCCCATCCTTAAGGGATAAATATGAGCTTAGAGATGCTATAACAATACTTAAAATGGTACAATGTTTAGATAAAGACCATAAAGATTATTCACCGGAATTTCTTGAAGAGTTACTTAGATTGTCTAAAACTAAGAATTGCGCAGGTTTGAAGACGGTTGAAGGATTTAATTATGAACATTATATGGAATTGCGCAATGGTAAAATGCCTCAAAACTTAAATATGCCTATGGAGCTTGCCGGAGTAAAAAGATCATGTGATAAAACCGCAAAAGATCTTGTACATACAACACCGATTACCCAAAAAGGAAACAATGGGAAATCGAAATATAAAGCCCAAGTCGGGGAGAAACGAATTCCGGGCGGAACAAAAACACGCACAGTGGTTACAGGCTTGGAACAGAGATACCACGCAACAGAAAAAGGTTCGGGTAAAGACAATGTATTCAACGATAAAACAGGTCGAGATTTGTGGACAAAACCGTATCAAAAAGAAGGTGCGACAATTACAGATCACGGAAAAGATAAAAAGAAATACGATGAAGAATCCAAACCTGAATAAAATAAACATAGGTAAAATAAAGAATGGGTGTCTTAACAAGGCACCCATTTTATATATTTAAGAAAAATGCTTTGAGGATATGATAAGATAAGTGCCCTGAAAAATGCTAGGGCAGGCAGTATCTACCTCCCTTGGGGGAGGATGTCCCGAAGGGACAGGAGAGGGCAGCATCTACCTCCCTGGGGGGAGGATGTCCCGAAGGGACAGGAGAGGGCAGTATCTACCTCTCTGGGGGGAGGATGTCCCGAAGGGACAGGAGAGGGCAGTATCTACCTCCCTGGGGGGAGGATGTCCCGAAGGGACAGGAGAGGGCAGTATCTACCTCCCTGGGGGGAGGATGTCCCGAAGGGACAGGAGAGGGTCTTTTTAATATTATGTATTTTTCTGGTATAATAGAATCAATGGAGAGGTGTCCGAGCGGTTTAAGGTGACGACCTCGAAAGTCGTTGTAGGGGTGACTCTACCGCGGGTTCGAATCCCGCCCTCTCCGCCATTTGGAGACTTCCGTAAGGAAGTCTTTTTATTTGAGAGCAGGGATGAGAACCCTTTTGGGTTCGAGCGCGAGTGAGCGGAGGCTGGTGTATTTTTTTTGAGCAGTTTGCGTAATTCAGGTAGTTTGCGAAAAATCCCCAATTATCCCAAGTTTATTATATTATAGCGGTCGGAAGTTTTTCCGTCATTCTGAGGCACAATGTGCCGAAGAATCCAGCTTTTTCCGATTTATAAAGGCCGGAAGTCGGTTGATTATTTACCCCTTAAAAAGTCCGAAATGTCCGATTTCGGTAACAAAAATATCCGCTTATTTGCACTTTTTGTCTCTTAATTATCACCCAATTTCTTTCAAATCAGATAAAATTTTTGCATAATCGTTTTGAGTTTTTAATAAACAATGTTTATCAGCGTTTGTTTCAGATTTTAAAATATTGATTTTATCATAATAAAATTCAAATATGGGTATACAATCTTTTGAAAATGATTCATTGTATATATTACAGCTTTTTAAATAATCTGCCAAACCAAATACTTTAGCATAATCTTTATTACTTGCATCTGCGAAATAGTCATCAAATATCGCTCTGCGTAATTTGATCAGTCTGTTTATATTAGTTGCATATTCTTTTTTCCCAATACAACAAGCTCTATAATCCTCAGGAATATATTTTTTAAGAACTTTATTTGAATATACAATAAAATCTTCAGTTGGTGATTTAGTCGTATCAACCGATAAAACAGATTCCTGCGGGAAGCAATTTTTCATAACTCTTTGTGCTTTATTTATTATGTTATCGCACACGTTATTAATAAATTTCGCACTGCGTTTTGGAACGATCTGTAAACAGTCCCCTCTAAGTTCATTTACATATTTAACAAATTCAGGAGAAGCTGTTCCTTTAAATGAAGAACTTGTATTCTTTTGATTATAACAAGTATTACTGTGAATATTTTCAATTTTTGATATTCGCACGGTGTGTCCTAAAATCTTTTATATAGATTATAAAACAAGTAAAAATATTTTTTGCCAAATATCAAAAATAATCAAAATCTCTGTTCTTTCTTCTCAAACCGAGTATTTATAAGATATACAACAAGCGGCTGCAATTATTTTAATTGCAGCCGCCTTATTAATAAAAAAGAATTCTCTTATTTTGCTGAGCTTGTTGACAATTCATGCAATAATGTATAAGTTGCATCCCAACCGCTTAGACCGCCTGTTTTTCTATATTGTGCTAAACTTTTTGCTCTGTTTTGTTTGATTTTTTCTTGAAGCTTTGCATACTTTTTAACAAGTCGTTTACTTTTATTCCTTTTTTCAATAATCGGGTCTGCATAAGCTAAAAAGTTTCTGTATTCCTGACATCCGTAGCCTGCTTTAACTTTTGCAGGATAATTGTATGACAAGTAATCAAATGCGCTCATAGCTCTTTCTGAGTTTGCAGGTGTTCCCATAATGGTTTCCAAATTTGAACCTGGCATTTTTGTAATAACAACTATCAATGCCAACGGATTATAACCTGCATTAATCATAAGGTCAATTGCAGTCATATCAGCTTCTTTTTGGTCGCCGAGAGATACTTTACTTTTTACGAACTCGCTATTGGCTGCTGTGTTAACTATATTATCCTGACTTAGTTTTTCTGCCAACAAAGCCTTTGCAGCAGCTCTTAAATGCTCTTTGCCTGATTTACCGTTTATAATTTGACCTAATTCATAGGATATAACGGCTGCTACTTCATTGTCATTCCCTGCGTATCTCAAATCATCTTTTGATATTTGAACGATATTATTTGTTGCAGTCTCAGAATTATCTACACCGGTTTCAACGATATTGAATTGAAGTTTTGCAGGCAAACTGTTTTTTTCAATAACTACTTTCCCTACAGGGTTAACTCTGCTCTCTGCATTCCAAGCAGTAGCTGCTTTTGAAGGCAAAATCAATAATGCCAATAAAAAGATGGATAATAATATTTTTTTCATAGCTTCCTCCTTAATAACTACAAAAATTCTAGCACGAAAATAGTATAAGTATAAAATATTATTGGTGGAGTTATAAAAGAAATTTATACTGAATCCATCGAATCAGTCAAAATTTATAAAGTCGAATAAATTACTAAGTAGAGGATGAGCAGATAATAAAAATCTTCATATTCTTGACCTTTTCAGTAAAATCATTTATTCTTGAAATTGGTAAGAATGGAGGTTTTAATGGAATTTAGGCATAGACCGCTCAGCGGAATTAATTACACAGATGATGATATAAAAAGATTAATAAATGAATATAATGTACAGTTTATTAAGTTGCAATTCGTGGATATAAACGGGCAGGTTAAAAATTTGGCTATACCTTCCGAGCATATAGACAGAGTTTTAAACAACGACATTATGCTCGATGGTTCTTCAATAAAAGGATTCAGGAATATTGAGACCTCCGATATGTTTTTCTATCCAGATAAAAATACTTTCCAAATTTTGCCTTGGCAAGAAAAGGACGGCAGAAATTCTGCAAGGTTGATTTGTGATATTTACAACGCAGATGGTACTCCGTTTGAAGGCTGTCCGAGGTGTAACTTAAAAAGACTTATGGCGGAAGCTCAGAAACTTGGGCTTTCGATGAATGTCGGGCCGGAAGCGGAATTTTTCTTGTTTGAAAAAGAAGGAAAAAATATAACAACAAAAACCCATGATAAAGGTGGATATTATGATATGGGGCCGGATGATTTGGGAGAGGCTGTTAGATCTGATATCGTAAGTACGCTGCAAGAAATGGATTTTGATATTGAAGCTTCTCATCACGAGGTTGCAGATGGCCAGCAGGAAATTGATTTCAAGTACTCTGATATACTTACGACAGCAGATAATGTTGTAACCTTTAGAGTCGCAGTTAAAGCTATAGCTGATAAATATGGACTTCATGCAACATTTATGCCAAAGCCTGTGTATGGAATCAACGGTTCCGGCATGCATTGCAATATTTCTTTGGCTAAAAACGGTAAAAATGCGTTTTTTGATAAAAATGCGGAATATGAGCTTTCTGATATTGCGAAATACGCAATTGGAGGTATTTTAAAACATATTAAAAGTATGACAGCAATTCTTAATCCGACAGTCAACAGCTATAAACGACTTGTCCCAGGATACGAAGCACCGGTTTACATGGCGTGGTCTTTAGCAAACAGAAGTGCTTTGTTGAGAGTACCTGCAAAACGAGGTGTATCGACCCGTGTAGAGCTCCGTTCTCCCGACCCCAGCTGCAATCCTTATTTGGCATTTGCGACAATTCTTGCAGCTTGTCTTGACGGTGTAAGAAATAAAATCGAACCGCCAAAGCCCGTAGATGCAAACATTTATAAACTTACTGAGAAAGAAAGAAAGAAAATGAAAATAGAAGCTTTACCTGGAAGTTTAAAAGAAGCTTTAGGTTATATGCAAAATTCTTTAATCGTGGAAAAGGCTTTGGGTAAACATATTGTTGATGAATTCGTTACAGCTAAAGACATTGAGTGGGACGATTTCAGAACTTATGTTTCAAAATGGGAAATCGACAGGTATTTGGCAAAATACTAATGATGTATTTTACCAAAATATATATTTTGGCGCAAAAAGTTAAACTTTGTTTTTTGATAAAAAATCACTATAATAAAATTATGAAGAGAATTTTTGTTTTACTCATAATATTATGTTTTGCTCTGCCATCAAACGCAGCTTTTTGGCACAGAAAGAATAAAGCTCTCGAAGCGGAAATGCAGGGTAAAGGTTATGCAGGAACATTACCCGATTTGGAATCCAAAGCTCCGCAAAAAAAAGAACACAGAGCTGCAACCCCGATTTTTGAATCTCAAAAAGGATTTGATAATCCTGCAGATTTAAAACCTGTTCCTAAAGACAATCCTGCTTTTATTGATATTATTACTAAAAAAGACAGAACATCTGAATATTATATAGATGCAAACGAAATAATACCATATATGGAAAAACTTGTTGATTGCATTGAAGAAGACGGAAACGTTCAATTATTTGTAACACGTGCTAACGTACTTAGTATGAATTTAGATCATTTAAGCCAAAAATATGATGGTAAACCCGAAAGCTATTATGAATCTTTTAAAAAAATGATGGAAGTAAACAGATATGTTAAAACCATTGCTCAATTGCGCAGAGAAGCGGTAATTTACCAAAGATATCTTGCATACCAATCGTCAGGTTCAATATATAACCCTCAGACAATTAATGATCAGTTGCAATACCTTCTTGAAGAGTTAAATAGTGCAATAATCTTGCTTAAAAAGGATATATAATTATATTAGCTGTTATTTACAATAGTTAACATATCTATTGCAAAAGTTTACAAAAAATGTATAATGATAAAGCGACTTAAAAAGGAGCGGGGTTAGTACATGGATTGTAAAACAATTTCAACATTCAGAAGCCTTCAACAACAAGCAATAAGGCAGAGATACAATGAGATATATGCTCATGAGCTTGCGCACAAAAATGCTGCAGGTACTCTGGCTGGTTCTATAGTTATTGAAAAAGATTCTAATGGGATGCCGGTTGGCGGGCATGTTTCAATACAAATGCCATCGTTAGACAAAGAAAACCCCGAAAAGACAATCAACCACGCAGATATTGTTATCAAATCAGCGCTTGCACCTTCTGATCCATCAAGTCAGGATTATAAGGTGGCCTCTCAAGCTAAAGCTATAAAAGCTGAAGCTGAAAATATTCAACGACAGAAAAAATTGGATTACTATGCATAATATCTTAATTCTCATATACGAAATATTCGGACTAAAACCTTGCTTAATACCTGTTAAAGACTAGGTTTACAATTCTTAACACAAAAGGCAATTATTGCGCACAAAAATACTTTATATAAATGTGTAGTAATAAATTGTAAAGGTGTTTAATTATGGTTATGTCATTTGGTAGTATTGGTGGTGCCGGTTATTCTTCAGGCGGTAATGTTTATGCAAGTATGCATTCAAAGTATGGATGCGGGTATCAGGATTTTGCAGACAGACCTCGTGTCGCTCCATATCCAATGTATGCAATTCCAAAAGCTCCTCCACGTAAAGTTCATACTCCTTGGTGGTCTGAATTATTTGATAAGTGGCATAGATAAAAAAAATTCCATATTCGTGCTATTATATAACTGTTAACTAAGAACAGGAGTTTTGAATATGGCTAAAGATTGCAGTTTCGATGTTGTTTCTGAGTTCGACAAACAGGAGCTTGTCAATGCGGTAGATCAGGTTAAGAGAGATTTAACCTCGAGATTTGATTTGAAAAATTCAAATTCTCAAATTGAATTGGAATCTGATAAGAATATTACTATTACGACAAATGACGAAATGAAATTGAGAAATATATACGATATACTTCAAACAAAACTAGTTAAACGAGGTTTGAGTATAAAAATTCTCGATGCCCAAACTATGGAAAATGCCCTCGGTGGTAATGTGAGACAAGTTTTTAATCTGAGAAAAGGTCTTACCCAGGAGCTCGCAAAAAAAATTGTGGCTGATATTAAAGATTCAAAACTCAAAGTACAGGCATCAATTCAAGGCGAACAAGTAAGGGTTTCTGGGAAAAGTAAGGATGATTTGCAAGAGGTAATTCAGCTTCTTCGTAAGAATGAGGATAAATATGACTATCCGCTTCAATTTACGAATTATCGTTAATTTTTAACTAAATTAAAAAGGGCATAAATATGCAAAACTTGGAAAATACGGTAGATAGAATAAGGGAACTGATAGATAATGAAACGGAGCAACAGCTTTCGGAAGAGCTTGCATCATACCATTCTGCCGATATTGCGGATATTTTTCAAGAATTAAGGCCGGAAGAACGTTTTGCGTGTTTTACAAAGCTGGATGAAGAAAAAGCAGCGGAAGTAATAGAGTATCTTACCCCTCAGCTTCAAGTCGAAATTTTGGGTGAAATTGATGAAGGGCTTGCATCAAGATTAATTTCAAAACTTCCTCATGATGAAGCAGCAGACGTATTAGGCGATATGGAGGAGGATGAAAGTCAGGTATACCTTGATAATCTGCCTGAAAAATTTTCGTCTGAGCTCCGTGAACTTTTAACATACAACGATGATACGGCCGGCGGTATAATGAATCCATTAGTGCTTACTGTTGCTGCTAATATGACTGTAAAAGAAGCACTTGAAACAATAAGGATTAAAGCTGAGAAAGAAAATATGGAGCTTTATTATGTTTATGTCGTAGATAAACATAATCACCTTTTGGGTGTTGTTTCTTTAAGGACCTTGTTGACTTCACCGGTAAATCTTAGTGTTGCCGATATAATGATAAAAGACATTGTTAAAGTACATGTTGATGACTATCAAGGACATATTGCCGATGTTTTTATGAAATATCAGTTTAATGCGTTGCCGGTTGTTGATTTGTATGATCATATAAAAGGTATAGTTACGTGGGATGATGTCCAAGATGTTGTAGAAGAAGAAACAACTGATGAAATACTTACGTCTTCAGGTATCGTAACGGATTTGGGCGATGATGACGATGATGTGCTTACAGGCAGCCTAGGACATGCTATAAAAGCCAGAACTCCGTGGCTATTTATTACGCTGATAGGTGAATTTATCGCTGTTTCTATAACCAGCAGGTATGATACAACCTTCTCTGCATTACCTGTGATAGCTGCGTTTATGCCTTTGCTTGCCGGTTTGGGTGGAAATATAGGGACGCAAAGTATAACACTTATGGTTCGTGGTATGTCAACCGGCTATGTAACCTTAAGCTCTAGCTGGCATTATATATGGAGAGAAACAGTTACAGGTATTAGTATAGGTTGTATTTTTGGAGTTTTGGTAGCTTTAGTAACTTGGAACTGGCAGCATAATGTCGAATTGGGTATAATTGTTGGTTTGGCAATGTCATTAAACATGACAATTGCGACTATGATTGGTACATGTACCCCATTGATACTTAAAAAAATGAAAATTGATCCTGCGGTCGCATCCGGCCCTGTTATTGCAACCACAATTGACGTAATAGGTTTAGCTATATATTTAACTCTGGTTACTTGGTATTTGATTTCGGTGTAGGAGGGGTAAATGAAATTTTACCTGAAATCAATGGGATGTAAATCAAATCAATTTGAAGGGCAAATTGTTGCTCAGAATCTTGTTAAAGCAGGTTTCGTGCAGGTAAATTTTGAGAAGGATGCCGATTTATATATACTTAATTCTTGTTCTGTTACTCATAAAAGTGACAATGAAGCAATGTATCTGCTACGACACGCACATGGTTTGGGTTTGAAAACATTATTAACAGGTTGTATAGCACAGATAGACAAAGAAGGATTATTAAAAGAAGATTTCATTGATTACGTTTTTGGAAATGAAGATAAGTTTGAAATAACAAAATATCTTAATAATGACACTCATTTTGCTGTTAAAGATTTGATGGGGGTAAATGAATTTTTTGAGGTATCTTTGGAAGACACAACTAAAACTCGTATGAGTCTGAAAATTCAAGATGGCTGTAATAACAGGTGTGCATATTGTATAATTCCTTTTGGTCGGGGTAAATCAAGGAGTGCAAATCCGGAATTTATAATAAATGAAATTAATAAATATGTCGAACATGGCTATAAAGAAGTTGTGTTAACAGGAATTCATATAGGTCAGTATGAAAGCGGACTTTTACCTTTATTACAAAAAATTGAAAAAGAAACCAAAATGCCCCGCTACCGTCTAGGCTCACTGAATCCGCATGAAATCACGCAAAATCTTTTGAATTTTTTGCAAACAAGTGAAAAATTTTGTCCTCATTTTCATCTTTCGTTGCAATCTGCTTGTAATTCCACACTAAAAAGGATGAACAGACATTATACAGTAGAACACTATTTGGAACAGATAGAAGATATTGTTTTAAGATTTGATAAACCGTTTTTGGGAAGTGATATTATAGCAGGATTTGTCGGTGAAACAGAAGATGAATTCCAAACAACGGTTGAAAATTTGAAAAAATCAAAATTGACTCAAATTCATACATTCCCTTATTCAGTAAGAAAAGGTACGATTGCGGAAAAGATGGAGGGACATTTACCTGAGAGTGTAAAAGAAAAAAGAGCTAAAATTATAAAACAAATTTCAGCGGATAAATTTCAAAAATTTCTTGAATCAAATTTAGGCTCAGAGCAAGAAGTATTAATAGAAAAACATAAAGATAAACAAACCGGTTTGTATAAAGGTTTGACAAGAAATTATGTCAATATACTTATGGAAGACGGGGAATATAACACATTAAAAAAAGTTAAACTCATTAAAATGAATGGTAATAGAATTTTTGCAAAATAAAAAACGGAGTTTTGGGCTCCGCTTTTTGTCTTTTTTCTCTCTTTGTCTTTGTGTTTTACTCGCTCTCTTTGTCTACGTACGTCTGCTCTCTCAGTCTTTTTCTAACGTGAATTATACGCCTGAACCGCTTTGACCTGTAGTTCGCTGTTCGTCTAATTCTTCTTTTTTCCTCTCTTCGTCTTTAGCCTCTTGTTCTTTTCTGAGTTCTTGCTGATACAGTGTTGCCAGTTTTTCATAAACACCTGTATCTTCATTCAACATTTCATCCAGTTCCAATTCATTATCATCGTTTTCATCTGCTTCATCAAAATCCAAATGGTTAATATCATATCGATGAGCTTCTGATTTTAATATCTTTTCAATACCTAATGTTTTAGTAATAAATTTTTCCAAAGCTTGTTGATTAATTGTTGTTGACATTTTCATCACCTATATTATTTACATCTTACATATATATAAAGTATTTAAATAATATCCAATTTCACAAAAGGATTCTTTTGTTACAAAACTTTACATTTTTTCTATAGAGATATGTTTAGCTAAATAAGCAAGCAGTACTGATGAATATTTGAAGTTACTTGAAAATGTGCTGGCAATACATATTTATGTGAAAAATAAGGGATATAAAAGCCTTCAAACTCTATCTTAAATCTTAAATAAAATCATTTAATATTTAACTTTTAAAAATTGTGCTTTAATTAAAAAAACTTAATAAAATAAGAATAATTAATATCTTTTATGTACAATTGAAGGTGGATTGTAAGGAGTATTAAATGAATAAAATAAATGTCGGAGTTATCGGCTGCGGCGTGATTGGTGGTGCTTTGATTAAATGGATTGATGAGCACAATCCTAAATGCAATATTTTACGCTCTGACCCTCCTAAGGGTTATAATGATGATATTTCAAAAGCAGATGTTATTTTTATCAGTATTCATATTCCGACAGAAGAAGATTTGTCACAAGATTTAACTCTCCTGGAACAAATTATAGATAATTGCCCCAATGTTCCGATATTTGTAAGAACCACACTAAAACCCGGAACTTGCGACATGTTAAGTAAAAAACATAATAAATCTGTCAATTTCATGCCGGAATTTTTAACGGAAAGGACTGCCATACAGGATTTTAATAATCAATCGATGATATTTACAAATAACGAAAGTCTTCTAAAACAAATATTTATAGGCAAAGATTACGTTGTGATGAGTTCGCTTGAAGCAGAAGTTACGAAATATGCACATAATGTTTTCGGGGCACTAAAGGTAACTTACTTTAACGGTATATATGAATACTGCCAAAATCTCGGAATTGATTACGAAAAAGTTCACAAAGGGATTTTATTGAGCGGATATATTAATCGCACGCACACTGATGTTCCTGGACCTGATGGCAAATTCGGCTATGGCGGAAAATGCTTCCCTAAAGATGTAAATTCGTTTATTGAGTGTTTAAAAGGAACCGAGCTTCAAAAAATAATGAAGTTTGTTCCCGAAATTAATGAATTATACAGAAAACAATAGAGCATGAGAATTTATTAACATCCAAACCATAGATAAAAATTAACTAAAGCACTAAAATCTGCCATTATATAAATTAAAGGTAGATTTTATGGTTATTGTTTTAATCTTTAAGTTGTCTGTACTTATTGGGAAACAAATTTAAAAACTTTTTTATGTATGCGCTATGTATATTTATAACCAAAATATCAGGTTTATATTGTTTAAACACTTCTTGATAAGTTTCTAAGTACATATTCCTGTCATTATCATAATACCTCGCAGTATATTTAAAACTGTATGGTAAAAATTCAACTAATCCGCCCCCGAAAGAATTACCTAATACCATAATTTTTTTATCCAAACCATCCGGATAGTAAAATTGATTGTCTGCTTTTTCTGATTTTCCGATTTCAGGAATTGGGGCAAATTTTACATTAGTTTTTAATTTATCTCTGTTTGGATTTTTGTAATACAGATAGGAGGTGTCTAAAATTTTTTTTGCATAGCTTTTCGGTAAACCGAGATGGTGAAATGTTTGTCCGTTACTAAATTTTGAGTACCAGTGCTCTGCGACTCTTTTATCATAATATTTTTCCAATGAGCTTTCTTCTACTATGTGAACATTTGGAAAATCTTTTTTAATTTCTTTCATTAGTTCAAAATAACCTATATAAGCTCCCTTTCTTGTCCAGTGGTGATCTGTCTTAAAATAGACCGGAGTTTCTTTATTTGCTTCTTTCATTGCATCAATCGGAAATATAATATTGGTTTTTGTATTGTTTTTCAAATATTCAATAACTTCTTCTGCCGGATCAGGTTTATATTTTCTGCTATCGGCAAGAGGATAGTCAAAAAAGTCAGCTTGTCTTGGAATAATAAGCATATATAATCTTATATTATTGTTATCACAATATTGTTGTAATTTATTTACATTCTGCGCATAAGCCTGAAGCACTTCTGACTTGTTTTCTTTAATAGCAGGTCCGCCCCACGTGCCGTTTCGATACATAAAATTTTCTTTTTTATAAAAAGTTACTTTCTTATTTGCGCAATAATTCATATTCAAACTGCAATCTATAATGGTTTTCCATCTAATCATTTCATAGCGATAATTAAATCTGTCATCAAAATATGCACAAAAATCTTTTCCATAATTGAGATTTAATCCATTTTGTTTTATAAGAACCGCTTTTTCAGCAAGATATCTGTTTTCTCCTTTAGCTTTCATGGCTTTTGAAATATGTGATGCCGGAATACAGAGCAATATAAAAAATATCAAAAGAAAAACAATATCTATTCTTGAATTATTTTTTATAACTTTAAAATATGCAACATAATCCATAATCTTATATGCTAAAAGGAATGAAAGTACCAAAATGGAAATAAATATCAAGGTGCTCTCATGATGCCACAAATTATATGTACTAAACATCGCTCCTATTGTTAATAATACGGATATTATCAATCTTTTCTTCATAATACTTTCTGCTTTTTACTGATTTTTATACCTAAAATCCTGATAATTTTGCTCTTATAGCCTTTTTTATACTGATTCTTTACTGAAAATAATGTTTGAAGGAAAGAATTTTTTTTATTTTGCGGGACATTTGTTTTTTTACTAATTGTTTTTTGTTTTACTTTGTTTTCCTCACTGTTTTCATAAATTATTTTATATTTGCCTTTATTTTCTTCTATATAATCGCTTTTTATATCAAATATATCTAATATTTTTGAGATTGAATAAAAGTCATCCCAATTAAATTTTTCTTCAATAAATTCTCCGCCTAATTCTTCCAATGCACCCGGCGAATTAATTAAACATTTAAACTCACTATAGTTATCTATATTTAGAGCGAATCTGAAGTCAATAAGTTTAAAATGCCCATTAGAGGCTAAAATAAGATTACTGGGTTTGATGTTTCTGTTTATAATGCCTGCACAAGTGAGCGTTTTTGCAATGTCTTCCAAGTCATTTTTTAAGATATTTTTTAGCTCGTTTGTAATTTCGTTATGTTTTATAAGATATTCAAGGCTCTTTCCCTCGAGATATTCCATAACAATATTTTGTTCATCATGAACGCATCTGTATAGCAACGGTTTTACAAAATTAATATTATTTAGTTCATACACTTTTTCCATCATTTTGAATTCATTTTTGCAAAGCTTATTAAAACCGCCGGTTTTGATAAACACATGTTGATTTTCAAAATAACCTTCAAAAAATTTATAGTTCCAAGAAGGTTTTTCATCTATTTTGCATGACCTGATATTTTCAAGATGATAGTGATTTCTTAAATATTGTTCCTGTTCTTCAACATGCAAAATAGTATCATTGTATATTACTTTTTGTCTGAAGTGGCAGAAGTTATAATTATGTTCTTTCATAAAGTCTTTAAGCAGAATAAAATATAAATCAAACAGTGATACGTACTCTTCTATGTTATATTTCTTATCTAAGCCTAATTTACAGAACAAATCAAAAATTTTGTCATAATAATCGACAGATACACGTTTTTTCTGATATATGGCATGATAAATCAGAGAGTAAAAATAATATTCGTTCGATAAGACAGAAACACCATTTTCATTTATTATTTTTGTTTCCAGCATATCTTTTTCAAAGTTATAGCAATAATAGTCATCACCAAAATATCGTATGTCGTAAGGTATTTTTTCCCCGCCTACAGTGTTATATACTCTGTCACTTCCTTTAAATTTCGGAACCGCATTAAGAATATTACAAATATTTTTATAACTTTCACATATTATATCTATGTCCCCATGCAAATCAGTTTTAAATTCATTAGGCAACATTTCATGATTTCTTAGAACGGCATAATTTGTTGTTTCATTTAATACATAAAACATTTCTTTGAAGCTTTGATATCCCTCGCAGCCTGATAGATCTCTTTTAACTCTTTTGATTTCGCCGTTCCACTTTAGAGGCGCAGTTTTTAAATAATCTTCTCTATTGATACCAAGAAGCATACAAATGTCATATTTTACTTCATTGGGATTGTTTGTTGTATGCACAACATGCAATCCGCCAAATAAATCTCTATATTTTAGTTTGAGTGCGAAAATATTATAATTCAGGTATTCAAAGCCTCTGTTCGACTCGACAATCCGGTAATTCGGATTGTTATCCATTACCGTTATTAATAATGGATTTCCTATGCCACAAAAAGAAACTTTTTGTTCGGCAGATTTTTCCGAAAAGCCATAAAATCTTTTATAATTATTTATCGTATTTTCTGGAGTCCATGCCAAATCAATACATTCTAAAATCTGTAGTTTGCCGGAAATATCCTCAATTATTTCATCTTGCTTTTCTCTGGCTTTATTCCATAAAACTATTAAATGAAGTTCTTTTTCTGACATATACAAAAAATCCTACTTATACAAATAATCTTTTAACTCTTCTTCAATTTCTTTAAATATTTTTTGATCGTGAAATTCTTTATATTCCCCAACATTCACTTTTGATTTTTCAGGAATAAAGATCTGTTTTTTATATATATGATCTTTTTCATCCAATCCCAGAAAATCTATAATTTTTTTGACTGTTTCGTCATAGTTCAATACCATATCTTCAAATCGCACAAATAGCCTATTTTCAGAAGGGTGTTGCAGCTTCTTGTATCTTCTCTGATACCAAAGAATAAAATTTTTTGGTACAACTGCGTCATAATTTGGGTGTCCTTTTAACAAATTTATGTACTGATCTCTTGGGTCTCGCCATACACAAATTTCTTTAATCGGATTATCCTTCATATAGAAATTCATTTTATCTAAAATGAAACTGTTAGAGCTAAATAATTGATCTAATATTAAATTATTTGAACCGCTCATATTACTGAAAAAATCATTGAAATAGCCGGAAACAATTTTATTAAATTCATTACCGGATAACTTCTTAAATTTATAAAACACATAAGGATGTGAAGGATATTTATATAAAAAACAGCAGCCCTCGAAGGTGTCCTGTTCTCGAGATAAAGTAACCGGATATCTCCTATTTTTCATGTAACTTTTTGTATAATTATCAAGTTCTAAAATATTTTCCAAAAAATCCGTATTAATTTTTAAAAAATCATTTTGAAACAATGGATTATCTTTATTTTCATCATGGTATCTATAAAATAACTCTATAAATTTTCTTATTGCATAGTCTTGTTCTATACTATTTCCTGTTTTAAAAGAACTAACTAATTTCAATATTGAATATTTCTCTTGAAAAAATTTAATTTCGCAATATGTATTATTTTCAATATTAATATTGCCTGAATATATTTTTCTGTGAGAAAAAGAAGTTGTGTTCCTAAATTCCGATAACATATCACAAACTGTGCTTGAACCGGAACACCAAAACCCGCAAACAGCAATTAATTTACGATTGTTATTATTTTTTTTGTTTTGAATAATATTTTTTTCTGGTTCTTTTTTTCTGAATTTAATTTTTATTCCCAAAATGGTGATGACTTTATATTTCCTTTTATTTATTTTTTTATTTTTAACTGAAAATATTTTTTCAATTAGTTTATCGTCTCCGAGCTTGTATTCAATCTTTTTATCAAAAACATTAACAATAATATATTTTTGCTTTTTTACCATTTTATTTTTAATTGAGAACATTTTTTCAATAGGTTTTAGTTCAAGTAACTCATTTCCTGTTCTATACATCATTAAACATAACACAAGTAACAAGCTCTGATTGTTTTCCAAATATTTAATCATCCATTCCGGTTTAAAATTTTCTTTTACTTTTTTCTTGCTTTTGCATGTACGGTAGTTATCTATTAAGAATTTTACACACAGCTTTCGTGCAGCAAAAGTTTGGTTTCTAAATAAAAACCCCTGTATTACTGCTCTTAACAATCTGCTATATGCACGTATATAATTATCACAACTTTTTTCATACAAATTGCTTTTATTAATTTCTTTTAATACAATATTTAATGCTTTAAGTGCAGATTTAAGACTATTTAGAGATAATTCATCCGCATTTAAGCTATTATCTCGTCTGTAATAGTAATAGCTGACATTATCAATCAGAGCTATGGTGTCGGATTTTAACATTACTCTGTACAAGAAAACCGTATCTTGACCTTTTCTTATTTCATCCGGAAATTCAATATTATTATTAAATACAATAGAAGATCTGTAAATTGCAGTTGTCCATTCATTACCAAAAGAAGATAATCCGTATTTAGATATATATTTATTTAAATTACTTATCTTTGTATTTTGATTGTTGATAGTGACTCTTTAGCACTTTACTATGTCATAGTTTGCCTCTATTGCTTTTTTATACAATTCTTCATAATAATTCAAATCTATAGTGTCATCAGGATCAATAAAACCCAAATATTCGCCTGTTGCCACTTTAAGACCTTTGTTTCTTGCGACAGCCGCTCCACCGTTAACTTCTGAAGTGATGATTTTAAAGCGGGAATCTTTTGTTTCATACTCTCTTAATATGGAAAGTGAATTATCTGTTGAGCAGTCATCGACACAGATGAACTCCAGATCATCCATTGTTTGATTAATTAGACAATCCATGCTACGTCTTAAATACGGAGCGACATTGTACACAGCCACTATAATTGAAATTTTTGCCATTTCATACTCTTAAACTTAATTCCGATTGTACAGTATCCGAATAAAATATTTTTGTTTAGATTAAAATAACACAAATATTTTAAATAATAAAGTTTCTATAAGTGCTATTAATAATCATTGCTTTCAATGTTTACATCAGCAATCCCAAAAGCAAGAACTTTTTAGTTTCACTAATTTTTGAATAAGTTTTGTATGAGCAATTACACACAGATTGCACACAGCCAAAAAAGCAATAAAAAAGAAGGTCTGGAAACCTTCTCTATTTATGGGGCGGGAGACGAGGCTTCTCTTGGATTTGCTCCACGCTCGGAAAGTTTCGCAATTGAACCTTTGGTTCAAGTTTGCTCAATTCCCTCGCTATCCGGACTAACTCACTTTGTTCGTGTCGTCCGTCCGCAAATCCGCCGAACTCGGACAGGTTTAAACAACCTGCGGCGAGTTCTCACCTCTTTTACGCACTCAAAAATAAAGAAGCCATGAACAGAAGTTCATGGCTTCTTTATGGAGCGGGAGACGAGGCTCGTGTCTTGTTCGCTCGCGTTGAACGGCAATTCCGTGTTTTGTTTCCTGTGCTCACGCACATTCAACAAAAGCACTCCAGCCTCCGCTCGCTCACGCAACTCGCGAAAAAACTCGTTCTCTCCACTATCATCCCTACTATAAAGAGCCGACAGGCATAAAACCTATCGGCTCTTTATGGAGCGGGAGACGAGGCTCGAACTCGCGACATCCTCCTTGGCAAGGAGGCATTCTACCACTGAATTACCCCCGCTTATTCAGTTCTTGCTTTCTCTATGTTACATGCTGATTTTTTTTAGTCAATACAAATTTTACTTATCAGGTTTTGAGTAATCGTTCATTTTTTCTATTGATGATATTTTCTTTTTTTTGAATTGTTAAAAAAATGTTTATTTTTTAATAATCGTTCGAAAACAATGCTTTAATGTTATTAAGATAATAATATATCGATTTATTAATCTAAAAAAGGAGAATAAATTATGGCAAAAACTATTGGTATTGACTTGGGTACAACAAACTCTGTTGTAGCAGTTATGGAAGGCGGTAAACCTACCGTCATAGCAAACGCAGAAGGTATGAGGACAACTCCTTCTATTGTGGGTTTCTCAAAAACAGGCGAAAGATTAGTTGGTCAATTAGCTAAACGTCAGGCAATTCTTAATCCTGATAAAACGATTGCTTCAATTAAACGTCATATGGGCGAAGATTATAAGAAAAATATAGACGGTAAAGACTATACTCCGCAGGAAATTTCAGCAATGATTTTAAGAAAATTAGCAGATGATGCTTCGAATTATTTAGGAGAAAAAGTTACATCCGCAGTTATCACAGTTCCTGCATATTTTAATGATGCTCAAAGACAAGCGACTAAAGATGCAGGTAAGATTGCAGGCTTAGATGTTCTACGTATTGTAAACGAACCTACTGCAGCTGCATTAGCTTACGGGCTGGAAAAAGAAAAAACAGAAAAAGTTTTGGTATTTGACCTAGGTGGTGGTACATTTGATGTTTCAATCCTAGAAATCGGCGACGGTGTTCATGAAGTTCTTTCTACATCAGGTGATACACACTTAGGCGGTGACGATTTCGACCAGAAAATTATCAACTGGATTTGTGAAGAATTCAAAAAACAAGAAGGCATGGATTTAACGAATGACAAGCAAGCTATGCAGCGTATCAAAGAAGCAGCAGAAAAGGCTAAGTGCGAATTGTCTTCGGTTGTTGAAACAACAATAAGTTTGCCCTATATTACAGCAGATGCAAACGGTCCTAAACACTTGGAGCTTTCTTTAACAAGAGCGAAATTTGAAGATTTGTCGCATGATTTGCTTGAAAGATGCAAAAAACCTGTTGAACAAGCATTGTCAGATGCTAAATTAAGCAAGAACGATATTAATGAAGTTGTTCTTGTCGGCGGTTCAACTCGTATTCCTGCTGTTCAACAATTAGTAAAAGAATATACAGGTAAAGAACCTAACCAATCAGTTAACCCTGATGAAGTTGTTGCAGTTGGTGCGGCTGTTCAGGCAGGTGTTCTGGCTGGTGAAGTTAAAGATATTGTACTTCTTGATGTTACACCTTTGACACTAGGTATTGAAACTTTGGGTGGTGTTATGACAGCTCTTGTTCCTCGTAATACGACAATCCCTGTTTCTAAATCACAAGTGTTCTCAACTGCTGAAAACAACCAAACAGCTGTTGATATTAACGTACTTCAAGGTGAAAGACCTATGGCAGGGGATAATAAGTCTCTAGGTATGTTTAGACTTGAAGGGATTGCACCTGCGATGAGAGGTGTTCCTCAAATCGAAGTTACATTTGATATTGATGCTAACGGTATTGTAAACGTCTCCGCTAAGGATAAAGCTACGGGCAAGGAACAAAAGATTACAATCACAAATTCATCTAACTTGTCCGAACAGGATATTGATAAGATGGTCAAGGAAGCAGAAGCAAATGCGGCTGAGGACAAGAAGAAAAAAGAAGAAGCAGAAATTAGAAATAATGCAAGTTCATTGATTACATCAGCAGAAAGAATTGTTAAAGATTTTGAAGGAAAGATTTCAGAAGATGATAACAAGAAACTGGCAGAACAGAGAGAAACCTTACAAAAAGCTCTTGATGAAAATAAATCTTCAGATGAATTGAAGAAACTATCCGAAGAACTACAGCAAACGATGTTCGGAATCTCTCAAAAAGCTTATGAAGCGGTTCAAAAAGAAGGAGAAACGGTAAACTCTGATAATGCTCAGCAAGAAGCAACTTCTGATAAAAAAGATGATGATGTAATTGATGCTGAATACACTAAAAGCTAGTATTTCTAATATACTAAATAGAGCAAAAGGTACGTTTATTAACGTACCTTTTGTTGTTTAAGTTATAATTAGTTTTGTAGAGAGTTAAGAAAAGGTTTTTTATGTATAAAAAGATTAATGAAATTCTTAAAAATGATGGTGTAATTGCATTTGTAACAGATACAGTATGGGGATTAGGATGTTTGCCTTCGAGCGAAAAAGCTGTCAGAAAAATATATGAAATTAAACATAGGGAATCAAAAAAACCATTGATTCTTATGAGTTATGACACTTATCCCTTATTAGATTATGTTAAACAGCCAATAGAAAAAGAAGCTCAAAAATTAATAAAAAAGCATTTCCCGGGAGCGCTTACTGCAGTATTGGATAAATCGAATAATACTCCTGATTATTTAACTTCATCGTTACCAACTGTCGGAATAAGAGTTCCTGATAACAAAACTTTTGCAGAAATTTGTAAAAATATTGAAGGCGGTGTTTTGGCTACAACAAGTGCAAATATTTCCGGTGAACCGCCTGCATTAAGTTATGATGAGGCTATTAATTATATCGGAGATAAAGTTGATTTTGTTGTCCCATCCGGCGGTTGTGAAGCAAAGGGGGTTGCTTCGACTGTTGTTGGATTTAATGGGGATTCTGTAGTTGTGTACAGACAAGGCGAACTTATCATATAGTTTACTAGGTTGCTAAAATATGATATAATCACTTTTACTACGGGGGCTTATTTGAGAAAATATATTGAAAGCTATATTAAGGATTCGATTGCTGCAAAACAAAAATTGGCTGCTGACGAAGGTTTGCTTTTGGTTATTGAAAATGTAGTGAAAGCGATTGTTGAGACTTATAAGCATGGTGGAAAAGTTTTAACTGCTGGAAATGGCGGTTCAGCTGCAGATGCGCAGCACATTGCGGCAGAATTTGTTTCAAAGTTCTTGTATAGCAGAAAAGCTTTGAACGCAATAGCTTTAACAACAAACAGCTCAATTCTTACTTCAGTAGGTAATGATTACAGTCATGAATATGTGTTTGCGCGTCAAATTCAAGCGTACGGAAATGAAGGTGATGTTTTTATTGCAATTTCAACTTCCGGTAACTCTAAAAATGTGCTTCTTGCGATAAAAGAAGCAAAATTATGCGGAATGAAAATTGTTGGACTAACAGGTGGAAAACCTTCAATGATGGATGATTTATGTGATTATTTAATAAAAGTTCCGTCTGATAAAACACCTGTAATTCAGGAATCACATATTATGATTGAGCACATAATTTGTGCTTTGGTTGAAAAAGAACTTATGTAATGTAAATTATAGAAGGAGGCAATATGTCTAAAACTTTAGTGGCTTATTTTTCAGCAAGCGGTGTAACCGCAGAAATAGCAAAAGAAATTTCTAAAATTACGAAAGGTGATTTGTTTGAAATCAAACCGGTTGAACCTTATACAACGGATGACCTTAACTGGCATGATAGCAATTCTCGTACGTCGCTGGAAATGAAAGATAAAACTTCAAGACCGGAGATTGCTAATAAGTTAAACAATATGAGCGATTATGACACTGTATTTTTGGGCTTTCCGATTTGGTGGTATGTTGCACCGCATATTATTAATAATTTTCTCGAAAGCTATAATTTTGAAGGAAAAACTGTCCGACCATTCTTTACTTCAGGTGGCAGCGGAGCCGGACAGACTGATGAAGAACTTCATAAGTCGGCGCCCGGCGCAATATGGCGACCTGCTAAAAGGCTTTATGAAAACAATACGGAACGTATTTCAAATTGGATTAACGACGTAGAATAGTGAATTTGATTATGCTAATGTCCTTTCAGAGGACGTGAATATAAAATTTTAAAATTATTTGTTGCATACTGAATCTTTTATTCGGTATGCATTTTTTTATCCTATTCTATAGTGATAGTAACGGAATTTGATCAATACTTTTCTTTTTTGTAAATATAAATGTAACGATTTTTAACGAATTTGACTTTTTTGAGGTAGAATAGTAAAAGTCGGGTCGTTACTGGTTGTTTCTGAACGATTATGATTTACATTAGACGATTTGAGGAAAAGAGAAAACGCATGATTAGAATTTGGATGATTTTATGTATGATGTTGTTTAGCGGTTTGCAAACAGTTCAGGCGATGAATATTGATGAATTTATTGATAAACATATTGCGCCGGTTTCAGATTCGATAGCGAGCATCATATTTTTCCCGATTACAATCTGCGGAAGTAAAGTTCCGTTAATCATTCTTTGGGTACTTTTTGCCGGTATATTTTTTACAATATATTTTAGGGGAATTGCTGTTTGGGGCTTTAAACACGCAATAGACAATGTCGCCAAACCTCAAAAAGGGCATGACGGTTGTGGTGAGGTAAGTTCATTCCAAGCACTTGCAACTGCTTTATCAGGGACTATAGGAATAGGAAGTATTGCAGGTGTTGCGATTTCTATTTCAATTGGTGGCCCAGGCGCCGCATTCTGGATTTTTCTCGGTGCGATTTTAGGTATGTCAATCAAGTTTGTCGAAGCGACTCTTGCGGTAAAATACAGAAGATTTAATCTCGATGGTTCTGTATCCGGCGGGCCGATGCATTATATTGCTCACGGTTTGACAAGAAAGAAAATGCGCTGGCTAGGTCAACCTTTATCCGTAATATTTGCCATGCTCTGTATCGGCGGAGGTATTACGGGCGGAAACATGATACAAATTAATCAAACAGCACATCAAATTGTATTTATAACAGGTGGCGAAAACAGTATTTTCCATGGATTTACTTGGATAATAGGCTTGATTGCCGCAATATTAATCGGACTTGTTGTTGTAGGCGGTATTAAAAGTATAGCAAAAGTTACTACTATTTTAACACCAACGATGTGCGCTTTATATATAATTTCCGGACTTATAGTTATCGGATATCATTTTACGGAAATCCCTGCAGGGGTTGCTCTTATTGTCAGAGAAGCTTTCCATCCGACAGCAGTGGCAGGCGGTATTTTTGGTGTAATTATAATAGGTTTAAGACGTTCTGTTCAATCTAATGAGGCAGGAACCGGTGCCGCAGCTATTGTTTATGCTACAGCACAGACTAAAGAACACATTTCACAAGGTTTTGTTGCATTGCTGGAAACATTTTTAACGGGTGTTCTTTGTTTGTTTACTTCATTTGCGATTGTATTTTCCGGAGTTTTGAACAATACTCAGATTGGTCAGATTTCGGGTATTGAGCTTGCTTCAAACGCTTTTCAATCGGTTATTCCGTTTTTCCCGATTATACTTTCAATAATTGCGGTACTGTTTGCCATGTCTACATTAATAAGCTGGGCATACTATGGGCAAAAGGCTTGGACATTTCTCCTTGGTGAAGGTAAAAAACGTGTATTAATGTTTAACCTTATATATTGCTCTTTTATTGTTATAGGTTCAGCAATGAATGTTCAATCCATAATCAATATTACGGATGCGATGATGGTTTCTATGTGTTTGCCAAACATTATAGTTCTTTATATTCTTGCTCCTGAAATAAAGCGTGATTTGAAGGATTACCTTGAACGTCATAATATGAATTTTATGAAATTCTAATCAGAATCGCAGATTAAACGATTTTATGTAAAAAATATTTGGTTATGATAATATATCTTTATGAAGTTAAATATTTTTTTACTGTTATTATTTATGATTTTTTCACCTGTGGTTTTTGCTGATGAGATATATTCTGCTCCGTCTGCGAATTCTGCAACAACTTTTCAAAATATACAGTATGAAGATTGTTCAAAAATGTACAATTTAGAGCAAGAGAAATTATTCTATCTTACAATAGGTGCAATTAATGCTAATAACTTTACAATTGATGAGATTCAATCGAACAACGGTTATGTGATTTTTGTAGCAGGAAAACATAAGTATTTAGCAAATGTTGCAAAAATTGATAACGATAATTCTGTTTTAAAAATCACTCCTTGTAATAATTTGTACTATTTCCAACCCGGAATCATTACAAATATATACAAATATATAGATTTAAATAAAGATACGGCAATTAAATGAAAAGGGTATTAATAGTAATATTAGCGGCTATTTTTTTATCTGGCTGCTCCTTAAAATCCAAACAAAAGGAGATATCCTTTTGGACACTTCAAATGGGAGATTTTGCTTCGTATATAAATGAAGTTATTGAGAAATATGAATCTGAACATACAGATATAAAAATTAAATGGGTTGATATTCCGTTTTCTGAAGGTGAAAAAAGAACTCTTGCGGCTGTTATGACAGACGGTCCTCCTGATTTAATTAATTTAAATCCGGACTTTTCTGCAATATTAGCACAAAAAGGCACTTTAGAAGAAATTCCGGAATTTAAATTATCTGATTTTAACTCCGAAATCGTTAATGCATTGAAATACAACGGCAAAATATATTCGATTCCTTGGTATGCAACCAGCGCTGTAACAATATACAATAAAGACTTATTTCAAAAAACAGGTCTAAAAAAGTTGCCTGATACATACCAAGAACTTGCGGATTATTCTGAAATAATAAAGAATTCCACAGGTGCATATGCATATCTGCCAACTATAACAGAGAATGATACAATGGTTAAAATACTTAATAAGTACGGTATTAGCGAGACAAAAGATTTTAATTCTAAAACGAGTATTGATTTATTTAATATGTTTAAAAATCTTTATAATTCCAATTTGATTCCACAGGAAACGATAAATATGACCCATAGAGAAGCCCTCGAGCAATACATGTCTGGGAAAATAGTATTTTATCAAGGCGGAGCTAATTTTTTGAATATGATAAAGGAAAATGCCCCAAAAGTGTATTCACAAACTGACGTAATTGAGCAAATCAAAGGCCCTGTCGGTCAAAATGATTTTTCTGTAATGAATTTTGTAATACCTCTGCGTGCAAAACATAAAGAGGAGGCGTTAGATTTTTGTTTGTATCTAACGAATTCTGAAAATCAGCTTAAATTGGCAAAAATGACAAATGTTATTTCTACTAATTCTAAAGCCCTAGAAGATGATTTCTATAATGATTATTCAGATTTGATTTCAAAAGCACGTTCAATAAGTGCAAAACAAATAAACAAAGTAACTCCGCAATTAAAGCAAAAAAAGAATCAAAAAGAAATAAATTTACTTGTAAATACCGCTGTTCAGTCTATTTTGCTTAATAAGGATTCTACTGTTAATATTCTTAATAAAGTTTCGGAAACCTTTAATAAATAGCAAAAAAATTTTTTACTGGTTTTTTAGTGTATTAGTAAAGGAGAAATTTTATGATATCGTTTAGAGGTCAAAAAGTATGTTCTGTTAATGCAAAAGAATTCTACCCAATGATAGCTTTGGTGTCAGATCATCCTGCTTCATTGATTGAAATGAATCCATTTTGTCATTGTGATGTTTTAACATATAATAAATTACGCCATTGGGGATTAAATGCTGCTTTGATAAGCGATATTTTTCAATATGAGCGGAATAATGAAAATTCAAGATATTTTCTATTAACTACGCAAAATGATGATTTTGATCAGATAAGTCAACCCTCAATTTTGAGTATCGCTAAAACTACAAGTATGGCCGATGATGAAGTTATGATTGATATGATTCAAGTGAATCCTTGGTATATCTCCAGAAGAGATTGGAAAGATTCCAAACTCCCGTTTAAAACATTTGTTGAGTGTGGCAAAGTTACGATTCAGGCTTTCAAAAATACATTTGTAAATAAGGACTTATGGCTTCATGCACCAAAAAATCTGATAAATTATTTTAAGAAATTAGGTTTTGAAATTGTAAAATCTCCAGATGATAAAGGCGATGCGCTTATGAAGTTTTCTAAGAATATTAAATAGGATGGTGATGTAATGATAACATTTGGGGCGAATTATGTTAATTCGGTAAGTGTGGCGAGGGGATACTCAGATAGCAAGATAATTGAAAAAAAGGCTGCATTTGTGGAGTTATCGCCAAAAAGCAAAGCGGATGCGGCTGTGCTTGCAACAACATCTGTAATATGGGGGGGGCATCTCAGTTTAGCGAAAGATATTTTGGATGATTTTAATAAATCAAAATCCGATATTCTGCTTGGTAAAAAAGACGTTAATTATTATGCGCTAACGACCCAGATGCGTAATTTCAACTGCTTAAATCCGTTTAAAATTAAGGGTTTGGTGGAAGTCGCTTCTTACTATCATATTCCTTCTTCAGAATTTATTACATATATACAAACTGTGCCCAAAATTTTTAGAGGGAATTTGGGGCTTATAGGTAAAGGAATGTTAGATTGCTTAAAGGAGCTTTTTGAGACAAAAGATCTGGAACTGTCGGCCAGTCGTTCGGCAGTGGATTTTTACATGCGGAACGGCTTCGAGCTGCTCAGCAATGTGAACAAGGGGTTAACGATTCCTATGAAATACAGAGTAATCAAAAGATTAACCTAAGAACTTTTGGACATCCTTTTTTCCATAATTGTTTCTTTTCTTTCTAATTTATCGTACAACTGGGAATTTATCTCGCCTCCGATTAAAATCAAGACTGAAGTGTAATATAGCCACATCATCATAACAGCGAATCCGGCAATTGTACCGTATACGAAATTGTATGTATGTAAGTTATTAACATATAAGGAGAATCCCCATGAACCAATTAACCAGGATATACAGAAAAAGATTGATCCGGGAAGTGCGCTGTGTCTTTTTAGTTTTTCATGTCCGGCAAGATCCGGCAAAATGTAGTAGCTTAAATAAGCCATAATAAACAGGGTCAAAAACGCAATCGGCCAACGAGTAAAAAGCATAATGTTGGCAAGGTGTTCAGTCATCCCAAAATAGGTAACTAAAAATTTTATAATAACTCTACCAAATATGATGAGCGTAATACTTAAAAATAGGACAAGCGCATTGACAAAAACCATAATTAAAGCCAGCAATCTTGAATACAGAAAGCTTCGGGTTTCTTTAATTTTATAGGCTCGGTTAAGGCCTTTTGCTACAATAGCCAAAGTGTTTGTTGATAAAAACAAAGTGATGCAAAATCCTAAAATGGCAATCAGACCGCCTTTTGAAAAGAAAAACACTTCATTCAAAACTATTTTTATTACATTCAAAGCATCCGCTGGCATGACATTTTGCATAAATATAAATATCGGATTCATAAAATAGTGTTTTCCAATGTAACCAAAAAGAGCCGTTAAGAATAGAATTAACGGGCAAATCCCTATGGTGAGCATAAACCCCATTTCTGATGCCATCCCGAAGAAATCATTGTCAACCACAGACCTTACAATACTTTTTATAAATTTCATATGATTTTTTAACTTAGTTTTTATACTCAAAATTTAATCTCTTTCATAATATTACTGATGGAATCGTTTATATTAGCTTTAATTGTGCATCCTGCAGCATACGTATGTCCGCCGCCGTTAAATTTTTCGCAAATTTTTGCAACATCAATGTGCTTGCTTCGCATTGATACTTTTGTTGTTTTACCGTCAACTTCCTTTAACACAAATGCAACTTCAGTTGTATCAATTGCTCTCAATGTTTCTGCTATTCCGTCAGTATAATCATCACCTGCGGAATATTTCTCCAAATCTTTCTTGTATACAGTTGTATAAACTATTTTGTTATCTTCCGAAAAAACAGCCTTATTAACGCAATAATTTTGAAACATAACAAGACTTTTTGTTTTTGTTTCGTAGCATTTTTTGTATAAAATATTAGGATTTGCACCCAAATCAATTAAGTCAGCCGCAGCTCTCATGGCTTCTGCCGAAGTATTTTCAAATCTAAAGTTGCCGGTGTCAGTCATGATTGCTACATATAGGCATTTCGCTGTAGTTTCTGATGTTTTCCAGTTATTTTGTCGGAAAAATTTGTACAAAACCTCTCCGCAGGAGCTTGCCTCCGGTTCTACTATATTAAATTTAGCGAAATTTGGATTGGTTTTATGGTGGTCAAAATTTACGGTTATATTAGCTTTATCAAAAAAGATTTTTGAATCCCGTATTCTTTCTATTGAAGCAACATCAAGAGTAATAACCAAGTCATAAATAAGTGATTGGTCAAAATATCGCTCAGCTTTGTCTATATTTGGTAAGAATTTGTAATTAAAAGGAACGTTAGAGACTATTGACATATCGGCTTTAATTTTAAACCTGTCATAAATAGCAGAATACATTGCGCACATTGACCCTAACGTATCTCCGTCAGGGTTAACATGGCTTAATAAAAGTATCTTTTTCGAACTCTTTATGATATCATCTAAATTAAATTCCATAAACAACATCGTATCATAAACAAGGGATAAGTAAAAAGAATTAGGGTGTAATATTTAAGTGGGGAAAGTTCTTTATACAGATTTTGAAGGAGTTGAAGATATCATCAGTTCAATGATGAGTAATCCTAAGCTGAAAAAAGCTATTGCACGAACAAATATGTACAATTTTTGGGAAAAGATTTTACCTGAAAAATTTAAAAACAAATCAAAACCTTATAGTATGCTTCCGGGAGGAGTAATGGTAGTTGCCTGCAGTAATCCTGTTGTAGCTCAGGAACTTTCTCTTCATAAAATTATGCTTATTAAAAAATTTGAACCGTATATGAAAAGTTTGAGCCTGAGACTAACTGATTTGAGATTTGACCCCAAAAAATGGTCAATGTTTGAAGAGGATTAATTAAAACTGCAATCTTTGAAAATCACTGTGTAAAACATTCCTTATTTGGTTAATGTACTTGATTTTGCTATTTTTATGCTACAATTTTAGTGTACTTTTTACAAATAAAAGAAAGGATGGGCAAATGGTAAATTTAGACAAGATTATGAAACCGAAATCTATTGCGGTTGTCGGTGCTTCGACAAAAGAGCATACAATCGGTTCCGACATTATGAAAAGATTACAAGAATACAAATTTAAGGGAAATATTTATCCGATTAACCCAAAGGGTGGAATTATTGAAGGACTTCAGGCATATACTTCGGTTCTTGAGGTTCCGGGCGAGATTGATTTGGCAATTATTGTTGTTAATGCTAAATTCGTTCTTGATACAATCGATCAATGTCACCAAAAGGGTATAAAAGGGCTTTGTGTTATAACAGCAGGTTTTAAAGAAACCGGCGCTGAAGGTGCAGAACTTGAAAAAGCTCTGCTTTCAAAAGTTCAAGAATACGGTATGAGATGTGTTGGTCCTAACTGCTTAGGTGTTGTTAACACATTACCGGAAATTTCTATGGACGGGTGTTTCGCTGAATCATTGCCGGAAAGAGGACATATAGGTTTCGTTTCTCAATCAGGTGCATTAGGTGGCGGTATTTTGAATATCCTTAAAGACCTTAACTTAGGTTTTGCACAATTCATTTCAATCGGTAACCAGGCTGATGTTAACGCTGAAACAGCTTTAGAATACTGGGAAAATGATGACGATGTTCATCAAATGTTATTGTATATGGAATCAATCCAAAACCCTGCGAACTTCCGCAAATTAGCCTCAAGAATTTCCAAGAAAAAACCTATTCTTGCTCTTAAAGCCGGACGTTCTGCTGCAGGTGCAAGTGCTGCATCTTCTCACACAGGGTCATTAGCAGGAGCAGATAAAGCCGCTAATGCGTTACTTGGTCAATCAGGTGTAATCAGAGAGTATTCTTTGAAAAACTTGTTTGCAACAGCAAAAGTTTTTGCTAACTGCCCAATCCCGAAAGGTGATAGAGTGGCTATTATCACAAACTCAGGCGGCCCTGGAATTATGGCAACGGATGCTGTTTGTGAATATGGTATGCAAATGGCTAAGATTTCTGATGCTACAAAAGAGAAACTCAGAAGTTTCCTACCTTCTGCAGCATCAGTTAAGAATCCGATTGATATGATTGCATCAGCACCAATCGAACACTATAAGCAAACATTAGAAACTGTTATTGCTGATGAAAATGTCGATATGATTATGGTAATATACTTGCCGTTCTTAGGTTTGAAAGACATTGATGTTGCGAAAGCTGTTATGGAAATTAAAGCACAATATCCGCATAAGCCGGTTATTGGTGTATTTATGACCAAATCAGAATTCTTTACTGCATTATCTGATATGGATGTAAATATGCCATTCTTTATGTATGCGGAAGAAGCTGCTGACGGTTTCAACAGATTAAACCAGCAAAGAAAATGGATTGAAAGACCGGAAGGCACTGTTATTAGATATGATGTTGATTATGACAGAGCAAAGAGCATCATTGCTAACTCAATTAATGAAGGTCGTGACCAATTGACTACAAGAGAATCGATTGATGTTCTTGATGCATACGGAATCAGAGTTTGTAAAGCAGGTTTTGCTAAATCTGAAGACGAAGCTGTTTCAATCGCCGATTCCATCGGATACCCTGTTGTTATGAAAATGACTTCAAAAACTACCTCTCACAAGACAGATGTAGGCGGTGTTAGAGTGAATATTCAATCTGCTGAACAATTGAGAGCGGAATACCAAGACTTAATAGCTAAGCTTGAGGCTAAAGGGCTTTTAGACGGTCTTGAAGGTGTAATCATTCAAGAAATGGTTAAAGGTTCGAGAGAAATGGTTTGTGGTATCGCAACAGATCCGCAATACGGTCCGATGATGATGTTCGGTTTAGGCGGTGTATTTATTGAAGTTATGAAAGACGTAACATTCAGAATTGCACCTTTAACTGATATGGATGCAAAGGATATGATTAAGTCTGTTAAGGCTTATAAATTGCTCCAGGGCGCAAGAGGAACAACACCTGCTCAGATGGAACAAATTGAAGAAACCTTGTTGAGACTATCTCAGTTAGTTTCTGACTTCAAATTCATTGACGAATTAGATATTAATCCGTTGTTGATTTCTGAAAAGACAGGTGAAGGTATTGCAGTAGACGGACGTATTAAAGTTCGTATGGCAGAAGCTAAAGAAGCGTTCGGATGCCATTGCGAAAACGGCGTCTGCGCTTGCAGTTACTAATTTAAAAATGTAATAAATGTGAGGCGGGTCATGCTCTAAAGCATAGCCCGCCTCTTTTTTGACATAAATTATATTACGTGATATTTGCAATTTCCCAATTTCCCAATTTCATGCTTTTCTGCAATACATTGTAATTTATTTATTATTTTCCTAATGGATTATCATTTCTATATTTTGGACAATTATCATGAGTATCGTCCCAGTCTTTTAGGTTGCTTGTAACAATTCCTGAATTGCTCTATGTTATAATGTGTGAAATTCCAAAAAAATTAATAAATATAAACATTAATGCATTAAAACAAAAGCACCTATCAACTTTAGAAGTATTCACAAAAAAAATAGGCATCGGTCTTTAAGGATTGTCGAATATTGGGCGCAACAAATATCAACCCACCGCAGAAACAATAAATAAAATCTGCAAAGCATTCAGAACACACCGCAAGAACTCTTGATTACAAATTCGGACGTAAGTCAAGATATAATAAATAGTATAGTAACACTTCTCAATCAATGTCCGCCAAGTCTGTAGATTGGGCATACTTGCCCAACAATAACTTTTGAGTGCAATTATTGGGACAAGAAGTGCAAATGAGTGGACTTTTTTGTTACCAAAACCGGACTTTCCGGACATTTATATTCAACAAATTTCCGACCTTTAAAATTGGCAAAAGCTGGATTGCTTCGGGCTTTTGCCCTCGCAATGACATAAAACACTTCCGACCAAATGTCCTGTTAAAAGGTATCGTTCCTAATGAAAAAGGAGCCGAAGCTACTAATTTAATAAATGGGGCGGGTGGTGGGATTGTCTTGAGTCGCTCGCATTAAACGTGTCTACGTGTTTTGCTTCAAAGAATTTCATTCTTTTCGCAAAAGCACTTCGCACTCTGCTCGCTCCTCGCTCGAACTCCACAAATGCTTACGCATTTTGTGGGTTCTCACCCTCACACACTAAAATAAAAAAGACCTTGGCGAAAGCCAAAGTCTTTTTTATGGGGCGGGTGGTGGGATTCGAACCCACGCATAACGGAACCACAATCCGTGGTCTTAACCACTTGACGACACCCGCCATATTTATACCTTATTTCAAAACTAGGTCTAGTATATCAAATCAAGTTACAAAATCAAGTTCTAAACACTTTGTTTTTTCAATTGTGGTGCTTTGTTTTATTTTGTTTTATCAGGAATTTCTTTATCCTCTTCAGTTGTTTGATTTTTCTCCTGATTTTCTTTTTTCTCCATGTAATCTGCTATTTTTAATATTCCTAAGAAAGTTAAAATTCCGGCAGCACCCATTATATTCAACCATGGTAAACCTTTTTTATCGGAGTCTTCATCAACTAATTCTACCGGCTCTACTTTTTGTTCAGACTTATAGAATCCGGAACTTTCTGCCTTTAATGTTTTCGCAGCTATTCCTGCCGTAATTGCGGTTGCCATTACATAAGGAAGAGTTCTTTGGATTATTCGCATACTTTAACTCCTTACTTTGTTTATATTGTTTTAAAACCTATAAAAAAATTATTTGCTACTATTTGCAACAAAAAACGAACCATTCGGTTCGCTTTTTGTTGTCTATCTTTTATTATCTAGTTAATTCTCTGAAACATATAACCTATACCACGAGCCGTCAGAATCAATTCCGGATTTGTCGGATCAGCTTCTAATTTTGAACGAAGTCTTGATATATGAACATCGACAACCCTTGTATCAATTCTATGATCTGCCGGATACGACCAAACATGCTGCAAAATTTCATTCCTTGAATATGCTTGACCTGAATTATTAACCAACAACTCAAGTAAACTAAACTCCATGCCCGTTAATCTTATTCTTTCATTCTTTCTGAATACCTGACGTCTTGCCGTATCAATCTTTATTACGCCTGTAGTTATAACGTTTTTAGCACCTTTACCGCTCCCTGCAGCAGGTGCTGCTCCGGAATCAGCAGGAATAATAAAGTCTTTTGAAATAGTTCTTCTCAAAACAGCTTTTACTCGAGCTTCCAGTTCTTTAGGACTGAAAGGCTTAATGACATAATCATCTGCCCCTAATTCAAGACCTGTTATTCTCTCAGAAACATCACCCAATGCCGTTAATATAATAATCGGAACATCTGAAGTCCTTCTGATTTCACGTGTTACGCCATATCCGTCCATTTTCGGCATCATTACGTCCAACACAACTAAATCAGGATTAGTTTTGTTGAATACTTCAACGGCTTCTTCTCCATCTTCGGCTACAACAACGTCATAGCCAACCATTTTTAAACGTGTTTCAAGAATTCTTCTGATACTTGCTTCATCATCTGCTACCAAAATCTTTTGTTTTGATTCACCTTCAGTTACTTCTTCTTGTAATTCTTCATTTTCAGCCATGCTATCACCCTTATATTTTTAAAATTTGTTTACAAAAATTTTTAATTCTTAATATTAATACATATATCTTAATAGAATTATAAAAATTTTGCAAGAGGTTTTATTATTCATTATAGGCTTAATATGAGCATATATCGGTTATTTTATAAATTTTCCTATAATAACTCTGTCAATATTAGCAAGGTCTTTTATCACAACGATTTCAGCAAAATTATCCTGCATCATTTTTTTTACTTCTGCACTTTGGTTTATGCCGAGTTCAAAGAGTAAGTATCCGTTTTTGTTCAAATACAACGGTGTATTTTCAATGATTTTTCTGTAGAAAATTAAACCGTTCTCTTCTGCAAATAAAGCTTGTGCTGGTTCATGCATAACTTCCGGTGAAAGAGTCGTTTTAATCGGAATATATGGTGGATTTGAAATTATCATGTCGAATTTTTCGCCATCACGTATGTTTGCGAATAAATCCGATTTTCGAAAAACAGCTTTGTTATTTATTCCCAGTCTTGTTGCATTATCCAATGCAACTCCAAGTGCATCCGAAGAAATATCTACTCCAAGTACAGTTGCGGCAGTGTTTTTAGCAATTGAGCATGCTATACAACCGGAGCCTGTTCCTATATCCAGTACTGTTTTAAAATCGTTGTTGTTTATAAGTTCAATAGCTTTTCTGACAAGAATTTCTGTTTCATCTCTCGGAATTAAAACATCGGGTGTAACTTTAAAGTATTCTCCCATAAACCAGGATTCGCCTATAATATACTGAATTGGGAGTCTTGTTTCTGCTCTTATAATAACCTTTTCCTTTAATGTGTAAAATTGTTCTTCAGAAAGTTTTTCACCGCATGCCTTATCCAGTTCAGTGTATTTACAAAAATGTTCCAAAAGAAGTTTTATTTCGTACTTCGCTTCATTTTGTTCTATTCCGCAATCAATCAATATCTGTGTTAATTCCTGAATATTCATGTAAAATCCTGTCTATTTCATTTCTTAAATCAAGTTTTGATAATGCCTCTGTATCAAGCATTTCAATATTGTAGCGTTTACACAATCTCTTATAATAGTATAGTTGTTTTTGGGTCGCAGGTTCTTTTGACATTTTAACTTCCTGCAAAAATTTTCGTTTCTGCTTTTCAAAAGCCCTATTTGATTCTATTATTGGTCTTTGAGATTCTTTGTATTTGTAATACTTTATACATTCCTTAATATAAAGTTCTGTATCTGTTAAAAATGGCTGTCCATCAATAATTTCCTTTATAAAAGGGAATCTTGAAGCATTTAATTCAAGATAATACTTTTCATCTTCAACAAATTTTTGCAGGAGCTCTTTGGAGTTTAAATTTAAATTTTGTTTTACTAGAGCACGCAAATGATGGCATAGAGCGCTTTTTTGAGTTTTATCAAATCCGTTGTAAATCAATTTTTTAATCTGATACATTTTGGCTCAATAATAGCATAAATAATTACTATTAAAAAGACACATTTTAGTCAATGTGTCTTTTATTAAGATTATTGTAAATTACTTTCTTTTGTAAAGTTTTTAGGGGTACCGGTATCCATACATACTCCGAATTGGCAACTTGAATTATAACCGTACTCTGTATTATTTGACCCAAATGCTCTGGTTTTAGTTGGTTTTATTTCACGTGATAAATCCATTGTTGAGGGTGTACTTGCGAACGATTTCGGTGGTGGTGGCGGCGGACCCATTGCATTCGGTGTTGCTTCGAGCTGTATTGGTGGGAATTCTGCGATGCATGCATCACCGTTAATTGGGCACGATGCGTATGCAGGATAGAGAGTGAGTATAAAGGTTAATGCGATTAGTTTTTTCATATTTTCTCCTTGTTCTACTTTATTATAATATTTGAGTTTTCCTCTACATTACCCGATTGTAGTCACCAAAAAGTTTAATAAATATTGAAAAAACAATCAATGAGAATAAATAATAAAGAATAAAAAATGAAGAATGCAAAACTTCAGCTAATAGGGAAAAAGTAATAATACCTATAGTAAAAGAACTTATGGCTTTATTCGAAATTTCTAATAATAAGTCAGATTAGTTAGTTGAGTACAATTTTGTTTTTTAACCTTCTTTCTTTTGCGGAACTAAAATTGGAATTACCGGATACTTCCTTGATATAATTTCCTTGTCATTATCATAAACGACAAAAGTTAAATCAGAAATGCTATAATCCATAACAATTTTTAAATCATTTGCCAGAGCATTATATACAAAATCTTCGTTTGGGATATTAACATCTAAATTTCCAATGGGAACTTCTTTCCCATTGCTTCCTACCGCTTTCACCGCTAATTTATGTTCTCCCACACTCCAATTAGGCCCGCAAATAATTGCTAAATCGAATCTAAATTCAGCCGGCATTGCGATTGTCGACAACCTGTCATATATATTTATGCAGGTTAGCCGGTTATTCTTAAATATAATATTTTCTGCTAATACTAAATATTCTGCCATTTCCATTTTCCCTTATTATGTTTTGTCACGTGGGGTAAACGAGCAGATGCGGAGTTATCTCTACTTTATAACTTTTTGAATATCTGCAGTAATATCATCTCCGCCATATACCACAGCTCCTTTAGTTATAACCATATCATATCCTTTGGCTTTTGCTTGAGCGGAAATAGTATCAGTTATATTCTTATCAATTTCTCTAAGTTTGGTTTGATAATTTTTTACCAATGTTTCTTTCTTTTTTGCAAAATCAGTGTTGTATTTTTTTAATAGTTTTTCTTTTCCTTCTTGGGTTTTCTGCTTGTCTACATCAGCCTGAGCCACTTTAAGCCAGTTATCAAGTTCTTTCATTTTATCTTGCTGTTCTTTCTTTAATGCCTGTACTTGTGCAGATTTTGCAACAACTGCAGGAATATCAATCACTGCAATCTTACCTTCTGCCATTGCTGAATTCATTCCAAATGACGCCACTAAAACAACTAATGCTGCTACAATCCCTTTTTTCATTTATTCTACCCCTTCCTATTAAAAGCTCACGATATGTTGATACTAAAACAAATAACCGAAGAACAACAAGTTTTCCATTAAAAATAATTTTATATCTTAGATAACCCTTTTCCCACTGTAATCATAATAAAAATTCACCGAAAAATCAAGTATTAACGAAATTTCGTAACTCATAACTTTACAATATAGTTTTTTTGTTTAATATTTGGTATAATACTACAACGTAGTGTATAAATTGTTATGTTTACTATAAATAATTAGGAAGAGAGAACGTTATGAATTTTTATTCAGAATTAGAATCAAATCGCGATGACGATGATAGAAAGTATGCTGTAAGAACTGCTACTGGCGATATGTATGAATTCAAAATGCGTTCAGCAGATTTCAAATTTGATTCAGAGGCCAATCTTATCATTTTTACGACTATACTAAATTACAGAATCGCAATAAATTGCCAACAAATAGAATCAATCAAATGGGATATTTTATAGTTGTCTGCGTGGCAGAATGTTCTTTAATAGATATATAAGAGTATAGTGGATTGTTAATTTTAAAACCGTTCTATCCTTGCTTTGCTTGATTATGTCATACAACTTATCCTGCTTCAAGGTATGATTTATAGGTTTCAATATTATCGACTTTTCTCAGTTTTTGAATTGCAATATTTTCTATTTGCCTTATTCTTTCTTTGGAGAATCCCATAATGTTTCCTATCTGTTCCAATGTTCGAGGCTCTTCATTATTAATCCCAAACCGTCTTTTGATAATTTCCTGCTCTCTTTTGTCCAAAACGCTTATAAGCTTTATAACATCTTCTTCCTGAAGAGTGTTTTGTGCAGAATTTTCAGGTGAAATATACGTTGAGTCTTCGACATAATCTTGTATGCATAAATCATCTGTTACTAGAGTATCCAAGCTTACAGGTTCGGTTTTTAAAGCATTTTTTACTTCTTCAATTTTTTTTGTATCCAACCCCGAAAGTTTTGAAATGGTTTCCTCATCGTTATTTAAACCTTCATTAAGACAAATTTTATTGCATGCCTGCTTATATCTTTTGATTTTATCAAGCATGTGAACAGGTATCCTTATTGTTCTTGAATGATTCGAGATTGATCTAATTATAGTTTGTTTTATCCACCAAGTTGCATAAGTAGAGAATTTAAAGTTTCTTTTGTAATCAAATTTTTCTGCAGCTTTAATTAGCCCCAAAGAACCCTCCTGTACCAAGTCCATGAACAAAACTCCCTGTCCGATATATTTTTTTGCAATACTTACAACCAACCGCAAATTAGATTGCACCAGTTTATTCATCGCATATTTCTTTTCAGCGGAAGAACCTTCTTTAATCATTCTTCCAAGTTCAATTTCCTCATCTTTTGTAAGAATTTTTTTCTTTCCAATTTCTTTTAAATACATTTGTAAAATGTCATCATTATTCACTATGGTACTGAATGTTTTCGGTTCTTCCTTCTCATTTGTTTCATCAATAAATTCCATCTCATCACAAATTGCTCTCTTTTCCATGCTATCTATATTCCTCCCTTAAATCTTTTTCTTAAAACTAAGACTGTTTTTTTCTAAAAAAGTTCCATTTTTAGAGTAATATTTTTGAGTTATAATTATTTCAATGTTAGATTATTGGAGAATTAAATATGAGTAAATATTTGCTTGAAGTAGGAGTTGAGGAATTACCTTATAAATTTATACCTATGGCCATCTCACAACTCGAAGCAGGATTTAAGAGCTTTTTTGAGTCAAACGGTATAGATTATTCAAATATAAAAGTTATGGCAACACCAAGAAGACTGGCAGTCCTGGTTGACGGACTTCCAAGCTCACAGCCTGATACGGAAAAAGTTGTAAAAGGTCCGATAGCGACTGTTGCTTACGATGAAAATAAAAATTTGACTAAAGCAGGAGAAGGATTTGCAAAGAAAAATGGGGTTGAAGCTAAAGATTTATACATTGAAGATAATTATGTTTACGCAAAAATTGTTGTAAAAGGTAAAGATACAAAGTCTGCTCTGCAAGAAAATGTTCCGATAATATTCTCGAAACTTCAAGGACCGCATTTTATGAGATGGGGTGCAAATGAGGTAAAATTTTCCCGTCCTATTCGCTGGGTGCTCTCAATTTTAGACAAGGATGAAGTTAAAATAAAAATAATCGATAAAGAATCTTCAAACATAACCAATGGTCATAGATTTTCGAAGCAAAATATTATAATAAATCATCCTGATGAATATGTTGATAAACTTAGAGAAGCGTATGTAATAGTTGATCAAGATGAACGTCAAAATAGGATTCTTGAAATTACAAATCAAGAAGCTGAAAAACTTAATGCTATTACCAGAATTTCTGATGATTTGTTGGAAGAAGTTACATTTATCGTAGAATACCCGGTTGCTGTTGTTTGCAATTTTGATGAGGAATTTCTTACAATTCCACAGGAAGTTGCGGTGACGGTTATGGAAACACATCAGAGATATTTCGCTCTTTATCAAAAGGATACAGGCAAGTTAATAAATAAATTCGTAACGATTACAAACTATATAGGAAACGAATTCGACAACATTAAAGCGGGAAATCTTCGTGTTATTAAAGCTCGTCTTGATGACGCAGTATTTTTCTTTAAAGAAGATACTAAAAAACCGTTAGAAAGCTATATTGAAAGCTTAAAAGGCATGACTTTCCAAAAGGGCATGGGCTCAGTCTATGACAAAACTCAGCGAATAGTCAAACTTGCCGAGAAAATTAATCCGAGTGAAACTGTTAAACGTACGGCAGAACTTTGCAAAGCTGACTTGGCAACGAATCTGGTATTTGAATTTACAGAGCTTCAAGGCTTTATTGGAGCTGACTATGCTCGTGTTTCCGGCGAAAGACCCGAAGTTTGCGAAGGAATAAAGGAACACTATTTTCCGCTTAATGCTGACAGCGAAACAGCAAAAACTCCTGAAGGTCAAGCTGTTGGTATAGCTGATAAAATTGATACAATATGTGCGGTTTTTGCTTCCGGCAAAAAGCCTACCGGCTCTTCTGACCCACTTGGAGTAAGACGTGCCGCACTCGGTATTATTAAAACAGTTTTGGAATACAATATAAAACTTGATTTATCAAAACTTATCGATGATGCATTATTGCTTTTACCGGTAAAAGCAGCTGTAAAATCAGATATAGAAGAATTTTTTGTTCAGAGATTGATAATATTTTTGAACGATAAATATAAAAAAGAATTTTTAGAAGCTTGTGCGACAAAAAATCCTTGCCATGATTTGTGTGACTACGTTAAAAGAGTGGCAGCGATTTCCAAAATGCCTGATGAAAAAATTGTTGAAAATGCAAACAGAGTTCTAAGAATTTTAAAAGATGGGGTAAATGTATCTGTAAATACAGATTTGTTCACCTATGAGGCGGAAAAAAATCTGTATTCGGAAATGCAGAAAATCAGTTTTAACGGAAACTATAACGATTACCTAAAAGCATTGATAAATATTAATCCTGCTGTTACCAAATTTTTTGAGGATGTTCTTGTCATGGATAATGATGAGAGAATTAAGAATAACCGCCTTGCTCTATTGAATGAACTCAAAAATAGGTATATAATATTAACAGATTTTTCTAAAATCAGTATTTAAACATAGGGATATAATTGAATTTTTGCTTGGATTGTAAATATTTGTAACAACTTTCCAAAAAATAGTCAATTTTTAGTTTCAGGGAACTTTATAGTAATACAAGTGAAGGAAATGTGAAGGACGAACGTTATGTTTAACTTAAAGTTTTTAAAATCATTAAAAAACGCATTAGATTCGAAAGCAGGCTTGCTGGCATTTTCGGAAAGCCAAAAAGCGGTTAATGCGGATTATATAAAGTCACTGTCAGGGACAGAACTTAAAATAAAGACTGACGAACAAAGGTTGGAAGCAATGGTCAGGCAGCAGTTGAAGGAAGAGTTCCCGAATATTGAGAAAAGTCCTTCATACGACTTACTTGTGGATGCAGTTATTCACAATTACAAGTCAAAACAGCTTCAAGCCGCAGATGATACTGCCGCAAAAGCGGACTAAGTAATCATCACTTTTACCACACTACAACAAAGCGGTTTGAAAGAAATTTCAACCGTTTTTTGTTAAAAAGTAATAGAGAGACTAATTATTTTCCCCTCCACTTTTCCCATAAATCGGGACGTTTAGTCTTTGTGCGAACAATTTTTTGTTCCATCCTAAATTCTTCAATGAGTTTGTGGTTTCCGTTCAACAAAACTTCCGGAACTTTCAATCCCCTGTACTCTCTGGGTTTAGTGTATTGGGGATACTCTAAAAGTCCGTCCGAAAAACTGTCGTCACGTGCGGATTCGATTTTACCTAAAGTTCCATCAATTTTTCTTGAGACACTATCTATAAGACATAGTGCAGGTAATTCGCCTCCGGTCAAAACATAGTCTCCAATAGAAATTTCTCTGGGTTTAATAATCTCTCTGATTCTTTCATCAAAGCCCTCGTAATGACCGCAGAGAATTATTATTTGGTTATATTGCGCAAGTTCGTTCGCAATTTTGTCATTATACGGTTCTCCTTGCGGAGTCATCATGATTGTTATAGAATTATCAAGTTTATTTACCCCTTCATAACAATCTACATAGGGCTGTGGTGCAAGTACCATACCGGCACCGCCTCCATAAGGAGTATCGTCGACTTTCCTGTGTTTGTCCAGCGTATAATCTCTCGGGTCAACTGTATGCACTTCAATAATCCCGTCTTCTACAGCTCGTTTCATTATGCTAAAGGACATGTGCGATTCTATTAATTCCGGAAATAAAGTCAAAACATCAAATCTCATGAGAGTAAGCCCTCAAGGTTGTTAATCTGAATTCGTTTTGTTTTTATATCAACGGAAGTTACAATAGCCTTTACAAATGGTACAAGACAAATATTTTTTGAGTTTGTTTTGACAGAGAGCAAGTCGCTGGCTCCATTATTAGATACACCGACAACTGAACCAACTCTTTTTTCTCCGTCATAAACATTCATTCCTACAAGTTCGTCAATTAAAAACTCATCTTCTTCAAGAAATTCTCTGGCAGTTGTTTCATCAACAAATACAACAGAACCTTTGTAAGCAATTATTTCATTTAAAGAATTTATTCCTTTGAATTTTACAATCGCACATTTTGGAGTAAATCTAAGGTTTTCTATTTCAAATTCCTTGTACTCTTCGCCTGATTTTAAATACACAGATTCGACTTGAGCCAAAAAACCCTCACGGTTTTTGGTATAACCGAGTTTTGCTTCTCCTTTAACCCCATGAAAATTGAGAATCTTACCTATAGAAACAAAGTTATTCTTCATCTTCTTTCTTCTTAGGCTTTCTTCCCCTTTTAGGCTTTTCTTCTGGTTCGGCATTAGCAGGCTGGACAGGTTGTTCTGCGGATTCAACAGCAGGAGTCTCTTTAGAAACTTCTTTATTTGCAATTGGGTGTTTCGAAACCATATAATCCGCAGGTTTATCTGCTCTATCCTCATTCCATCTGTCTAAGCCCAACTGCGCCCTAACAAGTTTTATACCGACATGAACACGCCACTCATCCATTTTCAATTGAGCTGCGATAATCTTATGACAGCCGATTGGGGGTAGTGGTAATAACGGTTCATAAAGCATTTTAATAGCGTTCAACTGATCTGGTGAAATTGCAAGTTTCCTTTTCGGGAATGGTAATTTTGGAAGCATCAATTTTTGTCTCACAAGGTTAATTCCGAAGAATACTTTTTGCGGCTCTAATCCCATATGTGCACCAATTACTTCATGCGCATCCGGATTTGGTAACGGAAGCATGGTCTTATACAGAATTTCAATTTGTTCCAATTGTTCCTTACTTACTAATAACGGTTTAGACTGCTTTTGCGGCTTTGGACGTTTATTTGGATTTGGTCTGCGCTGGAAATTGTTGTTGTTTCTACCGCCGCTTGCGTAATTATTTCTAAATCCTCTGTTATCGCGTCCGCCATTATTATTTCGCTGTTGATAGCCACCACGATTGTTGTTGTCACGTCGTTGGTATCCGCCCTGGCTTCTGTCACGATTGTAATCTCTTTGTCCACCATCACGATTATAGTTGTTGTTTCTATATCCGCCATTTTGTTGAGATCTATCATAACTGTGAGGTTTTTGCTCTATTGTATATGAGCTGTAACTTTGCACCGGCTTTTCTTCCGGTGAATCACTCTTATCTGCGTATAGACAATTGGGACATATTACACGCTTGGGGTTCTTTGTTTCAAATTCAGCACCACATTTAATGCACTTGTTTACATACATAATTAAAGCCTCTTAACCACAATAAATAAAAAATTTCACTAACTAAAAATCCTGTTAACAATATATAATGAGATTCAATAAAAACAATCGGTTTATAACCGAACGTTCTTATTATAATACTTTTTTTTAAAATAATCAAGTATTAGCTTTTATATCATTTTTTATGATAAATCAAACTGCTTTACATTAGGGTCTGTTTATAGTCTAATTATATTACTGAGGTATACCCTCTAGTTTTTAAGAAAGTGATACTCTAAATTATTGAATAGCCAAAATATAAAATTAGCGAAATTTGCAGGTTTTTGTTACGGAGTCAAACGTGCTGTTGATACAGCTATAAATCTAAAAATAGAGAATCCGAATAAAAATATATATATTCTAGGTGAATTAATACATAATACAGATGTAATTGATGAGCTTGAAAGTATTGGAATAAAAACTATTTACGAGGTTCCTGAACAAGGTGATGGAATTTGTATCGTAAGAAGTCATGGTGAATCTCCTGAAGTATTCCAAAAGCTCGTAAAAGCAGGATTTGAGGTTGTAGATTTAACCTGTCCTGATGTTAAGAAGGTTCAGCAACGGGCCGTAGAATTAGCTAAAAACAACTATTTTGTTGTTATTGTAGGTAAATCTAATCATCCTGAAGTGGTCGCAATTAAAGCAAATGCGTGTTTATATTCGGATAATGTTGTTGTAGCGACTGCTGTTGAAGAATTAAAACCTTATGAAGAACAGATAAAAAAACATAAAAAAGCCGGTGTTGTGGTGCAAACCACCCAGATGCTCTCGACTCTTAATTTAATAACTAACTATCTTAATTCAATTGCAAAAGAAGTTTTGGTACATAATACAATTTGCCAATCAACGGCGATGCGCCAAAAAGAAGCAAAAGAATTAGCAGAAGAAAGCGATTTAATGATTGTTGTCGGTTCAAAAAAAAGTGCGAATACATCACATCTTGCTGAAATTTTAAAAGACTGCACAAAAACTATTCATATTGAAAACGATTCCGAATTAAGTGAATACGAAAATTTTATAAGAAATTCAAAAGAAATCGGCATCACAGCTGGGGCATCAACCCCGCAAAATGTAATAAATAAAGTTATAAATAAATTAAAGGAGGAATAAAAATGCAAACACTAGAAAAATCAGAATTTGAACAATTATTAGAAGAAAGTTTTGCAAAATCAAACAACGTTGCTGATATCGTTGAGGGTACAGTAATCAAAAAAGAGCAAGAAGGTTATTTAGTCAGTGTGAAGGGTGCAAAAATGGAAGCGTATCTTTCTGATAAAGAACTTTCAAGTGATACAGAAGAACTTGAAATTGGTGACACAAGAGAATTTTATGTGCTAAAAGAGGAAAACAACGAAGACCCGATGCAATTATCGCTTAAGAGAATTGCATTTGCACAAGCTTGGGCACAATTAAATGATGCAAAAATTCAGGGAGATACAATTCTTGCTAAGGTAGTTTCAACTGTCAAGGGCGGAGTTTTGGTTGATGTTGCTGACCTGAAAGGATTTATACCTTCTTCTCAACTAAGAACAGGAACTCCGTTTGAAGGCCTTGTAGATACAAAGATTGAAGTAAAAGTCCTTGAAGCAGATCCTAAGAAGAACAAGCTTATTCTTTCTCAGAGACAGGCTGTTGCTGAACAAAGAGATCAAGTCGTAGACAATGTTCTTTCTTCGCTTGAAGAAGAACAGGTCGTTTCAGGTAAAGTCGTCAGAATTACTGACTTCGGAGCTTTTGTTGATATTAATGGTATTGACGGACTTCTTCCGATTTCGGAAATTTCTTGGCAGAGAATTAAACACCCGTCTGATGTTCTCAATTTGGGCGATGTTATCGAAGTAAAAATTATTAAAATTGATAATGAACTAAAGAGAATCTCATTGAGCTTAAAGAGAATGGGTGAAAATCCTTGGCAGCAAATAGAAGGTCAATTTGAAGAAGGACAAACAGTCAAAGGAACTGTTAATAAAGTTACCACATTTGGTGCATTCATTAATATTTTCCCCGGTGTTGAAGCTCTTCTTCCTGTTGCTGAAATGTCTGAAGAGAATGTCAATCCGTTCAACTTATATAAAGTTGGAGATGAAATTGATGTTTTAATCAAAAAATTTACACCAAAAGAACACAGGATTGCGTTGTCTGTAAAAGATATTAATGCATAATGCATAATGTTAGCAAATTCGGGTCTGACATACATCGGACCCGAATTTATTTTTATATCAGAATTTAAGTTTAACCGATTTCAGAACTTTCTGCCGGTTCTTTCTCCGGCTCTTTAATAACCTCTAGTTTAGTAACTCTTGCACCGTCTATCTCTATTACTTTGAAAGTTAAACCGTTAAAAGATACCGTATCCCCAACATCAGCAATATGTCCGAGAAGTTTTACAACAAGTCCCGCAATTGTTTCAACATCATCTTCTTCCAATAATGCTTTATCCAAATCAAAATATTCTACAAATTCGTCAATTCGCATCATCGCATTTGCAATATAAGTATTTTCGCTAATTTCTTTAATATCGAGTTCCTCTTCTTCATCAAACTCATCTTGAACATCACCAATGATTTCTTCAAGAACGTCTTCAAGTGTGATTAATCCTGAGGTTCCTCCAAATTCATCAATAACAACTGCCATTTGTCCATGGCTTTTCTTGAATTCAATTATCAAATTATCAAGTGTCATTGTTTCCGGTACAAGCATAAGAGGACGAATCAGTTTTTTTATGGAAAATTGCTCTCTATTCATAGCTAATGAAAACAAATCTTTTACATGAACGAATCCCAAAATTTTGTCTATATTTTCTTCTTCATAAACGGGATACCTTGTATATTGATTTTCCAGCGCAAATTTCACAAGTTCATCATAGCTTATATCATTAGGAATACAAATCATATCGGTTCTCGGTGTCATTGCTTGCTTTGCCATTAAATCTGAGAACTTAAACATATTATGAAGCATTTCTGTTTCAGTTTCATTTAAGACGCCTTCATTATAGCTTGCATCTACAAGCATATCCAATTCCTCAGTAGAATGCACAAGAGAAGCATCCTCTGCGGAAACGTGAAATGCGCATAAGATCTTGTCTCCACTGACCATTAAAAGCCATACAAACGGACGCATTAAGGAAATAAACATATTCATTGGGGTGGCAACGGCTAAAGCCAGAGAATCAGGATGCCTTAACGCGAAACATTTTGGAAGCTGTTCTCCCAAAAGAACATGAAAATATGTTACCAGCACAAATGCAATAGGAACTGAAATTACGTGAGCTGTTATTGTTGAATTACCGTAAGGTATAAGTTTTATCGCAGGCTCAATTAACTGAACCATTGTTGCCTCTGCAACCCAACCTAATGCGATACTTGCAATAGTGACTCCCAATTGTGCCGCTGCAAGCATTTTATTAGTTTGATTTACTAAATTTAAAGCACGTTTGGCATTTTGGTTACCTTCGTTGCAAAGCTGTTCAAGTCTTGTCTTTCTGACTTTTACGAGTGCAAACTCCGATGCAACAAAAAAACCGTTTACAAATAACAAAAAGGCTATTACAAAAATATTAATAAATATATCCGCCAGGTTCATAAATTTTTACTTACCTTTAAAACTCTGTTTGCTATTTTACAATAGATATAAACATTTTGCAAATTGCCCGTTGTGCAAATAAATTAATAAAAGTTCTTATTGCTGCAGTTCTTCAAAAATAACACTGGGTATTTCTTCTTTCTCCCCCCCGCTGAATGTTTTTACTTTCTTGGAAGTTGTTATATAGAGTTTTTTCTTTGCTCGTGTTACGGCTACATAAAACAATCTCAGATTTTCTTCTGCCGAAAATTCTTTCAGTTCCTGTTCTGTTTTTTTGCGATATTCCAAGTTAAATCCTCGAATTTCTTCCATAAATGAGGTTGAATCTTTAAGTTTCATTATATTTGTTTCAATTGGTAAAGATTTTTCCGTGAGCTCCGGGATAAATACGTAGTCGAATTCATCTCCTTTAGACTTGTGCATTGTCATAATTTGTACTTTTCCTTTTGCTGCCGATTCGTCTTCTTCGGAAAAGAATTTAAACCCGCTTAAAGTAGGGCGTTTGGAAAGTGCCTCCAGTCTTTCAAGGATGAGAGAGTAGTCATTATTTGTATTAAGGCGGCTTACTAATGTTGATATTAGATATACATTTGATTTCTCGATATCAGAGCTGTAATAAAAGAGCCCAATCTTTATTACAAGTTCTTCAATCGGCAAAGTTGAAGAATTTAGCCAATATACCATATCCCATAAAAATTGTGATAAATTGCCGGATTCGATTTCCTCAGAGTTTTTAGTTATAAACGGAATATCAGAATTCCTTATTTCTATTTGTAATCGAGGTTTATAAAAACCAAATTCGGCAAGAATTTCATACGTTTCAGCGAGTTGTTCGTTATCAAATGGATTTTTTATAAATTTCAAAATCGCAAAAATTGTGTTAAATACAGCTTTTTGGCCTAATGATTCGCTCCTGGTAATGGTTTTAAATCCTGAATCGTTGATAAAAGCGGTCCAGTTCGCCACTTGAAAATTGCTTCTTAAAAGAATTCCGATTGTCGCATTTTTATCAAAAGTCAGGGCATTTTTAATTTCTTTTATAATATAGTTTTTTTCTTCAAACGGTTTATCAAAAATTTTTGTTTTAACAGCATCTTTTGAAATGGGATTTTTCCCTTCAACTCCGTTCATGGTTATTTTATAGAATGCTTTTGGTAAGAGTTTTTCGCCCCATAAAACTGTTTTATTTGCAAGATTCATAACATCTTGGGCACATCTTTGGGAATGATTCATTATAACGTTTTTATCAGCAGTCTTAATAAACTCCCTGAATCCTTCGACATCAGCATTCGAAAATGTAGTTGTAATTGCCTGATTTATATCTCCGCAACGTATAAGGTTTCTGTGCTTTCCGCTTAAAAGTTCTATTAATTTCTGCTGTATTCCTGATGAATCTTGTGCTTCATCTTCAATAATATATTCGCAAATGTTTTGATAGTATTCTAAAATATCTTGGTTTTCCTTAAGCAGTTTTACAGACATCAAAAGTATGTCATCGTAGTCAATAAGATTTTCTTCATCCAGTTTTTGCTGATATTCTTTGTAAAACGTTTTAAATTTTTCGATTTTTTTGTCGGACGAGGGGTTATTAATGCATCCGCCCTGAAGTTTCATAACAGAAATTGCTCTGTCAAATTCTTCCAAGTCTTTTTTTGTATTTTTACCTTGAATGCTTCTTATAATTCTCATTCTTTGCGTGTCGTCGCAAATATCAAAATTCGATGGTAAATTTAACCGTTCATAATTAGAGTTTTCTTTTATAATTCTTAAAGCAAGCCCGTGAATTGTGCTGATATTTGGCAATTGAGAATTGTTAGGCGACATATTTTTTATACGTTCTCTGAAATTTCTGGCTGCGGAGTCCATGTAAGTAAGTACGAAAATATTTTCCGGGTTAATTCCTTTGTTCAGTAGTTTCATAATAAGAGCAAGTAAAATTGTGGTCTTTCCTGCTCCTGGAACTGCAGAAATTGCCATGGAACCGTTTTTATAATCGAGGACAGGTTTTTGATCATCTCTGGGAGTGATAGTAAAGGTCGGAGAAATATTTTTTTCATTTTCTTCCGAAGCCAAAAATTCTTCAATCCCACCCAGATTTTCAACTCCTTGGGTATCAAACAGGCTAGAATAAGCCCAAACGTGTTCCTTTGAAAGTAAAAGCAACTTTCTCAAAATTCTTGCAATTTTTTGGGATGAAAGAAAAATATCATCTTCCAGTGTATATTCATCTTTATTCCAGTCAGACTGCATAACCCACGCATTATATAGAGGTCCTGTATCCGTTTTAACCCAATCTGAATTTGAGACGTCAAGCCAGAATTGATATTTTGAGGTTATTTTATTATCAATAATTTTTTGAGGAGTAGCTATAATCAAATCGTTTTCATGAATTTCGAGTGTTGATATCGGATTCTCAGCAATTATAGAGTTTTCAAATTGTACAATTATATCTGTAATTCTTTCTTTAACAACATTTATGCCTAATACATTTTCAAAATCCCTAAGTTGTTTTATAAAAAAGTTGAATTTATTAATTTTGTCTTCAGGAATATCATCGACAATTTTTGTAAATAATTCATAAACTTTTTGGGATAATTTTGAATCTTCATTTTTAATGTCTTGAAAAGTTTCATAAAACTTGCTGTATTTTTCATTGTAAAATTCAATTTTTATTTTGGGAAGTTGTTTATTTTTTTTATATTCCTCAAATATTTTCCCACAATATTTTAGAGGTATTCCAACAAAATCAGATAATATAACCCTAAATTCCATGTCCGAAATTTCTAAATCCTGCATAAGTTTAAGAATATTTATGCTTGCTCTTACAAAAGGATTGTCTATTAGTTTTTCATTTCCTGATAAAAATAACAGATTGCAATTTTTGAGATTTTCTTTTAGGGTAAACTTCAGCATATCATCTTGAATTGGTGTAACAAGTACAATATCTTTAGGTTTAATATTTTCTACCAATAATTTTTCTATTCTTGAAATGGTATCATCCAGTATTTCTGCCCTTTTCGAGAGCGAAGTTAATGTAAAATTTTTCAATCTTTTATGTTTTTTTTCGATAACATTTGAGAAAATAATTTCGCCCTGTTCAAAAATTTCACTGTCAGTTTCAATATTCTCATTGAATAGATTTTTCAACTTGTGTTCTATAGAGGTATCTGCGCTCAGATACCCGCATCGGCTTGAACCCAGGGAATCAAAACATATTAGCCAATCTTTAAGCTGCGGTTTGAGATAAGAAATAAAATCAAAACAGATTGGTGTCATTTCATCCGCATCATCAACAAGCAGATATTTTATATTCTTAAAATAATCAGTGTTTTTATATACATAATTGAAAATCAGAGTCTGCCTTAAGTAGTCTAAACTACGTGTTTTCAATGTTACAGAAAGCAGTTTTTTTATAATATCTTCTGCATCTTTGCCGAATGATTCTTTCAAAATTTCTGAGCGCTTTTTTACTTGTTCATCGGTTAAATTATTCTGCACAATCAGCGAATATCTTCTGAATATTTGGTGAAGAAGTGATTTCTTTGAATTATATCCTTTAACTTCATTCATTTTGAGAATATCTTTTAATAAGAATTGAGAGACTTCAAGTCCGACGAGGTTGGGTAAAATGTATGTTTTGTCTCCGGAAATAGAATTTTCAATAAAACACCAGTTGTCTACAAGTGTATTATAGACAATTGAAAAAAAAGAATAAATGTTTAATTTTTCAATGGCCCCAATATCAATATTTGAGAGCACTTTGTTTGTGAAAAGATTTTTTAATGTGGAATTTTGAAGCAACACAAGAATTTCCGATGGATTAACTCCGGAATTTATGAGTTTGCAGTATTTTTCAACGAGTACCTTTTCTCTTTTTTCAGCTTTAATACAATTTAATAACATACACTTTATGGAGTATTTTAACATGAATATGATTTCAAATGCTTGCAAAAAAAATAATTTTTATATAAAATTGATTTGTACTCAGGTACAAACATTTACACACAAATAGGAGAAATTAACATGGCAAAAACTATTGAGAAAATGGGAATTCAAGAACAAATTATTGAATCAGCAGGTCAAATTTATAACTACCTTAATACAAAAGGTGAAGTTTCTATCAGCAAAATGAAAAAAGATTTAAGTCTTGCTGACAACTTTGCAGAAATGGGTTTAGGTTGGTTATCAAGAGAAGATAAATTGGAATATACTCAAAAAGCAAAATCAGTTACTGTAAAGCTAAGATAGTTATTTTTGATAAGTTTAAAAAGCGGGTTGAAAATTATAACCCGCTTTTTTGTTTGTATAAAAAATGTTATAATAATAAAATTGATAGTTTAATATAGGAAGTTTCATGAAAAAGTTCTTGATATTATCTTTATTGTTAATTGTCGGAGTAATCTGTGCGCATGCATATTCATATCCCCGGTGGCGAACCATTCCGATACATGTTTATGTTCCCCAAAATGCTGGTCAGTATTCTGTTTTAATGAGCAAAGCATTTAATGCTTGGCAGGAAAAATCAAACGGGCTTGTGCGTTTTAAGTATGTTAAAAGTGCAGGCGAAGCGGATATATATGTAGAGTTTGTAGATTATGTAAAAAATTGCGGGAATGAAAGTGCTGTGGGTTGTACACATTCAGCAACAAGGCAAGGATTTTTTACACAAAATTATATAGAAATAGGCATGTTAGAAAGCTCAGTGACTCTAAATCGTAACGGAAAATTTGTTAAACAGGAAGCTCGTCGATCGATTAACCATATATACGGAGTAATGCTTCATGAAATAGGTCATGCATTAGGACTTGGGCATTCACAAGATAAAAACAGCATTATGTATCCTATAGATTTAAATGAGCTCCAATATCTAACAAAAACCGACATGCAATTACTTCAGAATAAGTATCGATAGGATTATGTAAAATTGCTGACTTCTATTGCTTTCATCTCTTTATGAATTTTTGCTTCAAGCATGGAGGCATTGCCGTAACGTGTTTTTATAAGTTCTGCTTTTTCTTTAACCAATTTCTGAAATTCTGCCTTGGGACGACCTTCAAACAATGCTTTTTGGATTTCTCCGATTTCGGGGTCAATTTTTGTTAATGCCTGAAGATAAAGTTCACGCTGTATTTCACGTACTTGACTTTCTATCGCATTTTGAACTTTTTGTACTTGTACCTCATCGACAAACTTTGTAGAACCCTCTTTTGTTGATTGTAGTGGTATATATCTTGGAAAATTACTTGACTTAACCGGCAGTCCCAGTCGTTGCTGCATTCCTTCCATAATTGCAATCTCAAGATTTTCTTGACCAAGGTGACGGAGAAGTACCAGATTATCATATTTTGTACGAAGCATTTCTGTTTCTTGTGTAAAAATTCCTTGAGAATTATGGCTAGCTATTTTTGCTTTAAGTTCAGCTAACTCAGGATCAATCTCTCGGAAAATTTCTTCATACAATTCATTAAATTTTGCGCATTTATTTTTGCCGTATTTGCTTAGAGCCTTATCTATTCTTGTAAATGCGGTTGAATATTCTATTGGACGTTTCCCGGGGTTTTTCCCGTATTCACTGCTCAATTTAGTACTATGTAATACTCCGGATTTTTTTAATGCCGAAGCCAGATTCACTTCTGTTTCTCTTGCGTGTCCTTCGATATCAGAAGTTACGTAATCCTTCATGTATGTCATTCTGGAATAATCACCGCTTAAATTTGCTTTGGCAACACGGGCTTTTTTCCTTAATTCTTTTTCCATCACAGATAAATTAAATCTGGGTGTGTCTTCGTAGCAGTCTAAATATTCTTTGATTTTTTGGGGGTCAGTAATGCGAGAACCATCTTCACATACGATAGCAGTAACTTTCCCCTTATGTTCAAAAGCTAAATGTTTTGTAGAAACGAAATGTGACATTTTGTCGTACCAGGCTTGATTGAATTTATCAAAGCTGTGTAACTTTTTAAATTTTTCAGGACCGAGTGCTTTATATAAGATAATCCAGTCCTCCATGTGAGTGACTTCATGCCCCATTGTAACTGCATAATCCTGCCAATCTTTGAGCATTTCAATGTTAAGATATAAATTACCAGTTTGGATGTCAAACTGGCCTCCTAAATTATTTCCTCCTACAAATTTAAGTTTTACATTCTTAGGATTATAACCCATATGTTTCAGCAGGAGGTTAAGCGCACTTTTTGCCGATTTCTCCGTTACTTCTCCTTCTTTTGAAGCGATTTCAACAAGGGTCGGTATACATCTGTCAATACTGCTCGGGGTAAAACCTTTATTTTTAAAAAGAGCTCTTACCTCATTTATCAATGCTTCATTATCGCCTGTAAGTTTCTTAGGTGCCATTTCTTTTATCTTTGCGATATCTCGTATTGTATCTTTTGGCATTCCCATTTGCAAAGCGACTTCTTCATTAAGGAAAAAATTATAATGCAAAGCTTCTTCGGTTTTAAAGTTTGTGTTTATAATTCCCTTAAAACCAAAAGCTTTTTCAGCTCCGTTGCCAACACTCATCTGCATTTGCAATATAGGTTCTCCCTGTGTCAGGTCTATACCAATGGCGGAATTTCCCAGAGTTTTGTTACCGTCAGTAAGTTTTATTCCGAAAATGCCTTGACCTTTTACTCTCGAACGACCATTTATTGTGATTTGTGGCTTTCGCATTTTTGCATTTGCTAATTTATCAAAACCAAAAGTAGACACTAAACTTTTGAAGGATTCTCCTTTATATTCGATTCGTGACAAATCGGTACCGTACCCGCATGTCATCTTTTTAAAAAAGTCAAAAAGTTCTATTTGGGCATTTTCTCCTTTTTTTGCCACTTTTATCAAGCTTACGAAAATTGTATCAAGACTGCTGATTTTGTTCATAAAATTCCCAATAATTCTTAATATTCCCTTATATATATAAAGAGTTTTTATGCAAAAAAATTGCTATTTTGTTACAAAAGTTAAAATCAATGATTGTATTTAAAGTTTGAACAATTAATTTATTTGTGTTTTAATTCTTACTATGATGAGAGAATTAGTACTTAATAACGGAATTAAAACTTGTATAAAAATTAATAAAAATACGCCGAGGACTGCGTTAACGTTAAATGTTTCTGTAAATAAACCGGAACAGGTTTCAGGTTTGTATCTTTTAATGACAAGATTGCTTCAAAAAGGTACTGAGAAATATTCATCAGAAGAATTATCTGCATTGCTTGATGAAAATGCGATAGATTTATATACAGATATGAAGCATGATTATATAAGGTATAGATTTGTTGCCTTGAATGAAGATTTTGAACTTGCTTTGTCTATCCTTGCTGACATAATTAAAAATTCCACTTTTGAAGAGTTTGAAAAAGAGAGGATAAAGCTTAAAGGGGAAATTTTGGCAGAATTAGATTCTGCTAAGGTAAAAGTATCTGATTTGTTTACAAAAACAATATACAAAAATCATTATTATGGTAACAGTTATACATCTATGCTGGAAAATATGGATAAAATTAGTTTTGATGATATTAAGTATGCATATAATGAAATACTGCGTAATTCAAAAAAATCTCTAACTGTTGCAGGTGATATTGATGCAATAAAAGTGGAAGAGTTATTATGTAAATATTTAGCTGATATACCGGCATCCGGCAGTACACAATCCGATATTCCTATGCCTGCTAAAAACGAGCAGAAGTATGTTGAATTAATAAAAGCTGATGCTCAGCAAGCTCAAATTATACAGGGCTGGCAGGTGGCTTCCATGAACAGCGAAGATTATCCGAGTTTGATGTTATTGAATGTTATACTTGGAGCGAGCGGGCTTTCTTCAAGATTATTTATGGAACTTCGAGAAAAAAAAGGTTTAGCGTATACTGTCAGAACTTCATATGACTTACATTTAAAATCTTCGGTGTTCAGTATCTATATTGGAACGGAGCCTTCAAATATTAAAACATCTGTTGACGGATTTCATGAAGAAATTGACAAGATTAAAAATATAAGAATTTCTGAAGAAGAATTAAATAATGCAAAGAATAACTTAATCGGGAAGCAGCAATTTATAACGGAAACAAATTCTCAACAAGCTAATTCCATGGCTTTTTATTCTATTCTCGGCTATCCCTTTAACTATCTTGATGAATTGATTGAAAAAATCAAAAAAGTTACGCCGGAAGATATTCAGCATTGTGCAAATAAATATTTTACTGATGATTACATAATAGCAGTAATAAGACCGTAGGAATAATATGAAGATTGAGACATTTGGTAATAATATTAATCCTAAGGTTATAGTAATAGGTGTATTTCATGGAGATGAGCCCCAAGGGGATTATTTAATAAGAAAATATTTTAGCATTAATCTGGCAACGAATTTATTGCTTATACCATGTCTTAATAAAAGCGGTATGTTGAATAACAAAAGAGTAAATTCAAACGGAGTAGATTTAAATAGGAATTTCCCTACAAAAAATTGGGTATCAGGTGATATAAATGGAGACTATTACGGAGGGCAAAATCCTGCCAGTGAGCTTGAGACACGGTTTTTAATAAGCATTATTGAAAAATTTAATCCCAAAGCAATTTTGACCATACATTCACCATACAGGCTTGTGAATTATGATGGCGATGCAAAAGAATTAGCAGATAAAATCGCAAGTATAATGGAATATCCTGTAGAAGAAAATATTGGTTATCCGACTCCAGGAAGTTTTGGAACTTGGGCCGGGATAGAAAATCATATTCCGACAATAACTTTGGAGCTGGATGAAAATGTGAGTTTGCAAGATATGGAAACACCTGTATTCAAAGTTTTTAAAATGCTTGAGAATTATTAAGGTAATAATATGAATAACATAAAGAAGATAGTTAAAGATTGTCAATTAAAACACGTTGCAATAATAATGGATGGTAACAGACGGTGGGCTAAAGAAAAAAAACTGCCTTCGGCTGTTGGTCATAAAAAAGGTGTAGATGCTTTGAAGGAAGCAATACGTGCATGTGACGATTTTGGTATCAAATATTTAACAGTTTATGCGTTTTCAACGGAAAATTGGAACAGGGCTCCGGAAGAAGTAAAATTTTTAATGAACTTGCTAAGCGAAACTATTAAAAATGAATTGACGGAAATGTATAAAAACAATGTGGTTATCAATTTTATAGGCGATACGACCAAATTAAATAAAAATTTGCAAAAGATTTTAGATAATGCGGTTAAAACAACTAAAAATAATAGCGGTGTCCATTTACAAATAGCTTTTAATTACGGCTCAAGAGCAGAAATTGTAAAAGCTGTACAAGATATTGTAAATTCGGGCGAAAAAATAATAACTGAAGATTTAATCTCTAAAAACTTGTATACAGCGAATATTCCCGATCCTGATTTATTAATTCGTACCGGCGGTGAATACAGGGTATCCAATTATTTGTTGTGGCAGATTGCTTATTCGGAAATAATTATTGTCCCGGACTTTTGGCCTGAATTTAGTAAACAAAAACTGGCTGAATGTGTTATGGAATTTGCCCACAGAAACCGTAGATGGGGAAAATAGGGGTAAATATCAATAACAAATATTTCTAATAAGTTTTATATAGCAGTGAATCATGCAAATTATTTTCTATTTGGTCATCAAGTCTGTTTAAATCTTCTTGCAATGCTAATTTTAATAAATAGTCGGTAAAATGCGGATTCTTTGGGAGAAAAGAACCATGGAGATATGTTCCGAACACATTTTTATAGTATGCTCCTTCGGTTTTATCTTTCCCGTTGTTACCGTTTCCTATAACTGTTTTCCCGATTGGCTTTGTTTCACCTTGAAGATATGTAAGCCCGCTGTGGTTTTCAAATCCAACAAGTGTGTTTGGTTCTACTAAGTCCGTACTCACTGTCACATTTCCTATGTACCTTTTATCTCCGGCAACTGTATATGCATCTATTAAACTTATTCCTTCAAGGCGTTTCCCGTTATTCGGTTGATAGTAATGTCCGAATAATTGATAACCTCCGCAAATACCTAAAAAAACAGCTCCTCTGTCTCTTTCTGCGAGCAAAAATTCTTTGTGTTTTTGCAGTTCTTTAGAAACTGCTATTTGCTGCAAGTCCTGCCCGCCTCCGATAAAATAGAAGTCATGTTCGGTAATTTTATCCCCAATCCCGATATCATCGATGATTACATTGATTCCACGCCATTCACATCTTTTTTTTATAGCTATAATATTTCCTATATCTCCGTATATATTTAATAATTTAGGATATAAATGTGCGAGCTTTAATGTTTTCATACCGCAAGCTCCTTTAGAACCTTAATGGATTTTTGTTTTTTATTTGTATGTGTCTTAATATATTCATCCAGAAGATTAAAACAAACTTCGCAAACTTTTTCAGTCGCTTTTGAATCATAGTCACTTATATAGTCGAAATCAAATTGCAGCATTGCAAGGAGAAAATCTCTTATTTTATGATGCATTTTTAATGGTATACCAAGTGTTTTATTACATTCCTTGCAAATAATTCCTCCCATGCCAGAAGAAAAGAACATTTCATCTTCTAATATTTGTTCTTGGCAGCACAAACACACATCCAGCTCTACACAAAGCCCCAAGATTAAAAGTAGTTTAAGCTGGAATTTAATAACAGCTATCATGGCATCTTTTTTATTCTCTGCTGCTGAAATTCTGTTCAGAGCTTTATATAAAAGTTCGTATATTTCTTTGGCAGTATTTTCTGAGCCTTCGCCAAAATTAACGACTAATTCGGAAATATATGATGAATACATTAGTTTATCAATATCTTCTCTGGATTTCCTGAAATTATTGATAGTTTGTGCTTGAATAATTGTATCCAAAGAACGACCCTTGAAAAGCTGAAGAGTATTGGCAACGAGCAAATCCATTCTTGCACCGAGTTTACTTTTCGGTTTTTTTACACCCTTTGCAACTCCTTTTATAAGTCCCTTATCTTTTGAGTACATAAGTATAATTTTATCAGCATCATTTAAATTATATGATTTAAGATTTATGGCATCAGTGACATAATTATTCATAATAGTTTTTTGTTCCTTGGAATATTCCTCTGAACATTTTTTCAAGTTCATTTTCGTCATTAGATGCTTCAAGAGCTTCTGCTTCTGATAATTTACCAAGACTTACGAGATTTGCAAGAGAAGTGTTCATTGAAATCATATCATCAATATTATTTTCTCCAAGGAGTTCATATATTTCATCCGGTTTATCTTTGCTTATATAATCTTTAATAGCAGGTGTTGCGACCATGATTTCGCATGCCGGATATCTTTTGTCATCTTTTGCGGAATATACAAGTTTTTGCGCAATAGTAGCTCGGATTGTTTCTGACAACTGTTTCCTAACAATATAGCGGTTTGATTCTTCAAACATGTTCACTACACGGTTAATCGTTTGAACGGCATCATTTGTATGCAGTGTTGTTAAAACTAAATGTCCGGTTTCTGCGGCTTTAAGTGCTGCGCCCATAGTCTCTTTGTCTCGAATCTCACCGATAAATATAACATCCGGGTCTTGTCTTAAAGCGTATTTGATACCGTCAGAATACGACTCGGTGTCTACGCTTACCTGTCTTTGTGATATTATACTTTTGGAATTTGTAAAAATATATTCTATCGGATCTTCAATTGTAATTATATGTTTCGCAGAGTTCATTGCAATTTGGTTGATTAAAGAGGCCAGAGTGGTAGATTTACCGCTTCCGGTAGGCCCTGTAACAAATATAATACCATTTTGGTATTTTATAACAGAATTAAGCATCTCAGGTAGCCCCAGTGTATCTAAACTGGGAATACCATAAGGTATATTTCTTATTACCAAAGCAGGCTGACCGAGCTGTCTGTTATAATTTACCCTAAACCTTGAACATCCCGGAATTTCGTACATAAAATCAATATCAGTTTTGGTAAGGATTTTGTCTCTGATAGAAAGTGGCGCTATTTCAGTAATTGCTCCGTCTAATACATCTTTTGTTAATGGTTCCATAGATATTTTCTTAATTGTGCCGTTAATTCGTACGTAAGGTGAATATCCAACCTTTAAATGTTCATCCGAAGCATTTGTATTAACTGCGCTTTTTAGAAATTTTACAATACTAAATTCACTCATTTCAATCTCTCCTTCATATATTTAAATATTATCATTAGTAGTTGAGATTTACAAATTTGTAACGGAATATTTTCATATTTTCATGTGACAAATAATCCGTTTCAAGATTGGAAAATTTATTAATGCATGCATTCCATGTTGAAACCAGTTAACAATTATATTTAAATATTATTTCATCAATCCCGTCTTTCGCCGTATTAAACAGTTCAATCATTCTTTCAAAATCGTAAGGTTCACCTTCTGCGGTAGTCTGAAAGTCAACAATTTTACCGCTCTTTGTAAGAATGACATTAGAATCAACCTGAGCATGTGAATCTTCTTCATAGCATAAATCCAGAAGAATTTCACCGTTAACAATTCCTATAGAAATTGCTGCTATAGGTTCAATTATTGGATTTTCTGTTAAATCTCCGGAATCTAGCAGTTTTTTAACAGCATCTTTAAGTGCAAGATAACCGCCGCAAATACTTGCGGTTCTCGTTCCACCGTCGGCTTGGATTACATCTGCATCAATTGTAATTGTCATTTTTGGCATTTTTTCCAAGTCTACACATGCCCTAAGACTCCTTCCGATTAAACGTTGGATTTCATGTGTTCTCCCGGAGACTTTATCCCGTTCACGCTTACAGCGAGTATTCGTAGAACCGGGAAGTAGTGAATATTCTGCTGTAACCCAGCCTCTATTGTCATCATCATCCATCCACTTTGGTTTTTTTAAATCAACTGATGCTGTTACAATAACTTTAGTATCTCCAAATTCTACAAACACTGAACCTAATGCGTTTTTAGTGAAATTATGTGTGAATTTTATTTCTCTTAATTGATTATTTTCTCTTCCGTCAACTCTCATAAATCCCCCTTATGCATTAATTTTAGCACAGAATGTTAAAAAAAAATAAATATTAAGTAAAAGTATGATTTGAAAACGTATAATTATAATATATAATTTTAATAAGGGGGAAAATAATGGAAAATCCGTTTAAAAAAGCATTTAAAGACAATAATGACATTGAGACTGCAGAAAAACACCTTGAATCGGAGGAAATTGAAGATTTGGATTCCTCTGAAGATGAAGCTGTAACTGTGGAAGAACAGGAAGCAGAAACGGGGACGGAAGCGGAAAATGTTTCTCCTGACAATGTTGAAGATGATCAAACTATAGTTGATAAAAAGGATGAATGGCAGGACAAATACGAAAAACTGAATGACCAATTTATACGATTAGCCGCAGATTTCGATAACTACAGAAAACGTCAGGCGCAAGAAAGAGAAAGTCTCCTAAAGTATGGCGCCGAATCCACTGTTATAAAACTTCTTGAAGTTATGGATAATTTTGAAAGAGGGCTCAAAGCTATTGAAACCGTAGAGGATTGTGATAAAGTTAAAGAATGTTATAATCTTGCTTATAAAAATTTCTACGATGTTATGAGCAAGATAGGTTTGGAAGCGATAAAAGCCATAGGCGAGGAATTTGATCCAAATCTCCATGAAGCGGTTATGCAGACTCCTACAGATGAAAAGCCGGAGCATACAATAATCGCTGAATTGCAAAGAGGTTATAAACTGGGTGACAAAGTTTTAAGACCCACACTTGTAAATGTGGCAACTGCGCCGGAAGGATGAATTCTAAGCAAATAGCGCAATATACAGTAATAATGAAAAATGAATAGTACGGAATGAGCAATGACAGATTATTATGAAATATTAGGGGTGGATAAAAATGCCTCCAAAGATGAAATAAAAAGTGCGTTCAGGAAAATGGCCAGACAGTGGCATCCTGATATAAATAAAGCACCGGAAGCCGAAGCAAAATTTAAAGAATTGGGAAAAGCTTATGAAACTTTAATGGATGACGAAAAACGAGCTACCTATGACAGATTTGGAGAAGATGGGCTTCAAAGTGCAGGTTTCAACACAGCTGGCCCATTTGCTAATGGTTTTGGCGATTTGGAAGAAATCTTTAATTCGTTTTTTGGCGGCGGTTTTGGCTTTGGAGGTTCGCGACGTGACCCGAATGCACCTCAACGCGGGGATGATCTAAGATTAGATATAGAAATAGATTTTGAAGAAGCTGTATTTGGGATGACAAGAGAGATAAAAATTGATCATCTTGAAACTTGCCATACATGTAATGGTACAGGGACAAAAAATGGTGCAGCACCAAAAACTTGTGAGACATGCGGCGGAAGAGGAAGTGTTCAACAAACAACGAGAACAGTTCTGGGTCACTTTACTCAAATCGTTACCTGCCCTCATTGTCACGGAAAAGGAACTGTAATTTCAGACCCCTGTCCGGATTGCAAAGGGCTAGGTAGAAAAGATGTCGAAAAAAAATTGGAACTGAAAATACCGGCTGGAGTGGATAACGGTTCAAAAATGCGGTTATCCCATGAAGGAGATTCTGGTGTAAATGGCGGTATTGCAGGTGATTTGTATATAGTTATACATGTAAAACCGTCTGAATATTACAAACGTGACGGAATAAATGTTTTTACGAATTTGGAAATAACACCTGCACAAGCTGTATTAGGTGATTCAATACCGATTAAAACCCTAGATGGTGAAAAAAATGTTTCTATACCGGCAGGAATTCAAAATGATGAAATTGTCAAAATTAAAGGTGCCGGGGTTCCAAATATTTCAAAACCGTCCGTGCGAGGTGACCATGTTGTTGTGATTAGTGTTAAAACACCGACTCACATTTCAAACGAAGAAAAACAGCTTTATCAAAAACTTTATAGCATTGAATCTTCAAGGCAAATGAATAATGGTGGTGTTAAAGAAAAGATTAAAGGTGTTTTTAAATAACCCTTGTTGTGATAAAATTATTGGGTAAGAATTTAATATTTGGAGAAATATAGTGCGTAAAATACTGATTCTGCTTGTAATTGTGATATTTTCAACTCTTTCGTCATATGCTGCAAAAGTTCCCGACGATGTAGTTGAATATATTAAAACAAATATTCACGGTGCAGATGTGAGATTTGACGGAGTTGTAATATTCCCGGATAATACAGTATATTTACCGCTCTTCCCTTCTCTGTTTTCGGATGTTAATGTATTAAAGATTAAAGAATCGATACCGGAACATCGGGAATTATGGCAAAAGCCTGATGTGGTAATTTTTAATAACGATTTTGTGTTGCTTAAAGTTTTACCGGCTGAAAATGGTAAAAAGACGGTTTTGCATATGCAAAATCCGCCATTACAAGTAAGAACAGGATTACTTCCTCAAGAAATGCTTGTTCCTTCGGGTTTAATTTTGCCGGAAAACTTAAAGGGTATTATTGGAAATTTAAATGTTGACGTTAAAAAAGAAGATATAATCAAGCAAAATGTAAAAGAAAGTTTTGAAGAATTTTTGACTGAAAGAAATAAAATCGGTTTGCAGAGCTTGATTACTCAGTTAAACGGAAAAAAAGTTTATATTTCTACAAATTATTCTAAGAACATTCAGGTCTTGGATCCGGCAAAAAGTTCACCTGAATACTCTTTGGCGCAAAGGTCTATTCCTATAAACTTAGAACTTGTTAATGATGGCAAGTTTATGCTGGTCACATCTTATGAAAGGCCCTATATAGATGTGGTTTCAATAGCCGATTCTCGTTATATAAAACAGATTTCTTTAGGAACGAATCCTGACGAAATCGTTGTAGATGAAGAAAATAAGCTGGCATATATAACGGCGCCATCATCGTCTCTTATCGTTGTTTTAGACTTAAAGGACATGTCTATAAAACAAAAGATACGTGTTAATGGGTATTGTGAAAAACTTTTATACGCAGGTGACAAAATATTCTATGTAGATAAGAAGAAAGGTACCGTCTGGGCAATAGAGGTTGATAATAAGTATGCATTAAGAAATGTCGGAACTATACCTAACGCATCGGCTCTAATGTTTGCGGATAATAAACTTTATGTCGCAAGCCGAACAAAAAGCAGAGTTGCCGTAATTGATTATAGTACACTGGGGCTTGAGAGGGAGTTTTCTGTTTCTAATAAACCTGTCAGTATGCTTATGCATAATGGAATTATCTATCTTTTATGTGCACAAAATAACGTAATCCAGTGTATAGACACTAATACAGGAAATATTGTTAAAGAGATCGGGCTTGTTCCTGATGGTTTTTCAACGAGAATAAATAAAGTTTTAGGAACTAATTTGGCAGTTGTTGCTGATGTAAAAAGCAATAGTTACTCAATCATTGATTTGGATAAAGGTATGTTGCTGAAAACGTATTATGTAAATATTCCTGTAAAAGATGTTAAGATTACTAACCGAGTAAATCTGTTTGATTAGGTCTGGCTATAATGGATATTTTGTTTGATAAAATAACCACTGAAACTTTAAACAGCCTGGAATTAACGCAGAAAGAATTTTGGAATGTTTCAAGGACAACCGGATTGCTTCTAAATACTTTTGTCAAAATGAAAAATTCGCAATCTGTGCTTGAAATAGGTACCTCAAACGGATATTCCGGATTATGGATTTCGAAAGCGCTTAAACAGACTGGCGGAAGGTTAACTACTATTGAATATTTTGATAAAAGACAGTCTATTGCCATGGAAAATTTTAAAAAATGCGGAGTATTTGATATAGTAAGAACTTTACAAGGTTCAGCAATTAAAGTTTTGGCAGCATTGAGTCCTGATGAGAAATTCGACTTTGTGTTTATTGATGCCAATAAGTCCGAATACGTTCAATATTTTGAATTAATTAAACCGCATTTAACGGGAAATGCTTTGATTGCAGCTGACAATATTACTACACATCCCGAAAAAGTACAAACATTTATCGATGCAGTAGATGCTGATGATGACTTTCAGTACACAATTCTTGATATTCCCGGTGGACTTTTGATTGCTTACAAAGAGTAGTTTTAAAAATAAATGATAAATGATAAAATTCAATAAAATTAATAATCTACACGGCCTCGAGATTTCAAAAATTCTCTGATTTCGTTTAGAGAAAATTGTATAATTCTTGTTATTCTTGACGGAGACAAACCTACCATGACAGCAATATCTTTTGCCTGCATGTTTCTGTAAAAACGATATTCAACAACAGTTCTTTCTTTCTGCGGAAGTTTTGCAATAGCTTGTTTAATAAGCTTGCTCATTTCAATAATTTCGGCTTTTTCGTCGGGCATTGCTGAGGGATCTTTTATAAAATCAAATGGCGATGCATTTTCTGAAGCAGCGGCGGCCAACCCATCAATAGACAAGATTGTTTCATAAACCGCTTCACGAACCTTTGCCGGTGAAATTGAAAATCCCATATCATCCGTATCATCGATATCATTGTCATCCATCGGGACGGACATTGTATCGTCGGAATCTTCGTTTTTATGTTTTAAAGTATACCATTTATATCTGTGGCGTAACTCGTTTCTTATGGCCCAACGAACGGCAGTTCCTATATATGCTTCATTATAGCGTTCAAGCTGTTCTTCTGTTTTGTTTTTTATTAACATTTGAACCGCAATAATACCTATACTAACCAATTCTTCATATTCAATCATATGGTTAGGTATACGTTTATGCTCTACTCTTGCTATCTTTTGTACAATACCGAGGTATTGTGTAACTAAAGTTTTCTCATCCATCATGTTAGAAAATAACCTTATTTAATATTACCTTGATTTTGATTATTTTTCAAGCCATAAACAAAGAGTAATATTTCTGCGACAGCTTTATACAATTCAGGGGGAATTTGTTGATTTAAATCAACCATTCTAAATAATGCACGTGCAACAGGAGGGTTATCGATAACCGGAACATTATGTTGAATTGCTATATCAATTATTTTTTTAGCAATAAGTTCAGTACCTTTTGCTGTTACTGTTGGTGATTGCATAGTTTCTGCATCGTATTTAAGAGCACAGGCAATGTGGGTGGGGTTTCTTACTACAAAATCAGCATCCGGAACAGAGTCCATTGCCCCTCTTTGAAGCATTTGCATTCTTCGCTGTCTTAATGCTGCCTTTACTTGCGGGTCACCTTCACTGTTTTTGTATTCATCCTTAATTTCTTTGAATGACATTTTCTGGTCTTGTAAAAACTTCCATTTTGTTACACCGTAGTCTGCAGCTGCAATTATAAGAAAGGCAATGCATGCTTTGTATATAAATTCTACAATGAGTTTCCCAAACTCAATCATAACGGCAAAATTGTTATCTATAGCAGCTAAGCCGAGAATGTCCGGAAGGTGTTTTTTATATACAGACCATCCGACAAGGCCTAAAACCAAAACTTTGACAATGTTTTTACCGAGTTCAAATAATGTTTTTACTTGAAATAGATTCTTAAAGTATTTTGTAGGATTAAGCTTATCTAATTTAGGTGTTAACGGTGTTACTGTAACCAGCGGTCCTACTTGTATAAAATCTCCTATTATTGCGATAAACGCAGCTACAAAAAGGATTGAACCTATTATCAGGCATGTCGGTATAAGTGTCACTGTCAAAATATACGTAATTCCGATTTCATCCAAAGTATGATTGGGTATTTGTTCATATAGAGTCCTAAAAAGTCCCAAGATGGCTTGCCATATTATGGGTGCCATAAGATTAATAAAAGTAAACATAACAAGGAGTGAAAGTGCTGTAGAGACATCTTTCGATTTTACAACTTGACCCTCTTTTCTCGCTCTTTCTAATTTTTGTTGGGTCGCCTCAAATTGTTTATCTTCATCACCCATCAGATTACCTTAGTTGAATTTCCAATAAACATAATACCACAAATGCAGTTTTGCGATATAATGTTTATTGTTGTTTTTTGAAGGAGGTTAATTTGCAAAAAATATGTTTAAATATCCTAATTTTTCTGCTTTCAGGAGCTTGTGCATATTCGAGTTTGTACTATTTTAATGGTAAACTTGAGTTATTGGCTGCATTCGTATCAGGACTTTTATTTGGAATATTTTTAATGAATGCAAGATTGAATGTGAAAAATGATAAGATAATAACCTATGAAAGAGAACTTGAAAAAGAATCAATATCCAATACGGAAGCAGTAGCAAAGGTAAAAGTTCTGGAGTCAAAAATCAAAGTTCTGGAAAAAGCATTAGAGGATGCATTGAACAAATAAGCTTAGTTTTATATTTTAAGATTAACGAATTTGTGATATAATTTTTGCTGTAAACGGGGATTTAATCATGAACATTGGAATAGCTTTAGTCGTTGTAGCAGTTGTAGTATTTCTGATATTGAAAAGTATAATAAGTTTTAGCTTGAAAGTAATCGGATTTGGTATTTTAATACTGGCATTGGCGTTTACTTTATGGATTTGTTCGACCAAACCTGAGTTACATAAGCCATTCTCGTTGAATACTATAGAATATCTCTTGAAAATAAATAAAGATGGTTCTGTTACAACTACAAAGCAAGTTACACAAACAATTTATAAAGAAAAAGGCGAGAATTAATGAAAAAAATATTTTCGATACTAATATTACTGTTTTTTACCGGAACAAATACCTGTTTTGCATTTAGCGAACTTCACTATTTTAAAAGTATAAATGTATCAAATGTGGCAACTGTTGTCAGGGACAGCTTGGTTGCTGAAAATTTTGAGATACAAAAAGAAAATCCTTATTATGCGGTATCCAGGGTTAATGATGGTAATGTGGTGATTATTCTTCAACAGAGTGGAGATAATATGTTTTATTATTATCAATCAAATAAGAATACAAGAGTCAATAAGCTCGTGCTGAAGGAGATGAAAAAAAAGGGAATAACCTGTGAGCAGTCATTTAACACTAATATAATAGGTATTTATGATGACATTGCAAGTGTACTGCTAGCTAATCAAGGAGAACAGAATCAATATACTTTTGTTGAAAATAAGTCGGATGATACAAATGCAAATAATTCTTCCGAATCAACAGTGAGCCAACAGCAATCATTTTCCGGTTATATTGGGCAGCTCGCTTCAGGAACAAAATTTAATGTATATTTAAAAAATGCAATAAATACATCAACAGCGTCAGTTGGTGACAGTGTAAACGCTGTTATTACAGACGATGTGTCATATAATGGAACCGTAATAATACCTCAAGGCAGTGAAGTATATGGTACGTTGTCGAAAGCAAGAAGTGCCGGTTACGGCTCAAGAAACGGAAGAGTTGTAATTTCGTTCAAACAAGTGGTAACACCGGATAATGTTGTATACAATATCGATGCCGAGTCTATTGATTTTGATGTTGAAAATGAAGGGAAAGTGACCGAATCAGCTAAAAGTGCTGTTACATCTGCGGCTGTTGGGGCTATATTAGGGCTTCTTGTTGGTGCAATATCCGGCAGTGATCACATATGGCGCTCTGCCGCTATAGGTGCGGGAGTCGGGGCCGGTTCATCCGTGGCTCATTCGGCAATAGAAAAAGGGGTAGATGCTGAAATTCCGTCTTTTACCGAAATGGAAGTAACTTTAATAAAACCGTTAAATATAAGTGTTGTTAGATAACGGAAGCGGAGGATAAATGACAAATAAAAGATTAGTTATTTTAGGGTTATTAATATTATCGATTGCTGTTATCGGTAAGTTGCTTATTATGGCAGTTAAAAATATAAAGGTTGATGATTTTCACAAAGCGGCAATTGTTTTTGTAATTGATTCTTCCGCATCAAATCAAAAAATGTTGCCGGATGAAATTAAGTTTGTAAAATCTTTATGTACAATACTTGATCCGGAGGATGAAATAAAGATATTAAAGGTGTCTGAAGAATCTTATTTGATATATGAAGGTTCTCCCAGCGATTCTAAAGGAATTACAAAAGCCGTCGAGGCATTTACGAAGTATAATCCGCGAGATTATGGTACTGCGTATGGAATAGGAATTAAAAAAGCTTTTGAACATTGTTTGACAATGAAAAAAGAGGGATATGTTCCTTCCGTTGTCGTGATAGGTGATTTGGAAAATGAGGGTGCAATCGATAAACAGGTTGATTGGAATGTGCTTCCGGATAATGTTAAAAGCATAAAAGAATATATTCCCGAGATATCTATGATGTTTGTGTATGCCGCACCAGAAAAATTGGATTTGGTGAAAACAAAATTAAATCCGGTTTTGGGAGAAAAGAAACTAATTATAGCAAACGAAACGAATGTTGATAAAGCAAAAAGACGTTTCTTAGAAGCAATAGGACGTTAATATAGGAGATAAACAATGGCATTTACAATAACGACAAAAAATGGTGAAAAAACTTTTGCAAACAAAGAACTTGTTAATATTAGTTCCAGGGAAGGCTCAGATTTAACCCTTAGTTTGGGATTTGATTTTCTTTTGACAATTCAATATGATTCAAAAACTAATAAATGCGCAATTTTGAATCAGTTTAACAATTCAAGATTTTTGTTTAAAGGGAAACCTTTACCCCCAAAGCTTGATATTGACAGAGTCTGCAAAATTATGGTCGAAGGTTCTGACGAATTTATTTCTGTTAAAGTAATTGGAGAAACCGTTAATAGAGAAATTTCCGAAGAAAAGATTACCGAAAATGATATAAAAGCTATTTATGGTAATGATGTAAATGCTGCTGCGAAATTAATGATTGAAAAACGGAAAGCCGAAATAGAGCAGGCAAGAGTTGCTATCGTAAAAGAAATCGGAGCTCCAATTAATTCATTAAGGAACAGGCTTTCAATGAATTCAAAAACTGGAATATTACTTCACGTAGCCTTGTTTTTTGCATCGTTAATTTGTGCATTCGGCTTGTCAAATTATTTAACAGGTTTGCCTCTAAATGATGCGGGGAATGTCATACAAATGCCTACAAATATGAAATTGATATTTATATATGCTTTGATTGTTTATGGAATTGGTTTACTCTTAAAACAAGGTGTATTTTTATATTTCCAAAATAAACTCGGATACGGAACGAACGTCTCTAACCTTGCAGAAACATTTATGATAGCACTTTCATTGATTTTTTACGCAGCAATATATTTAATAAATGTTCTATATTATATTTCGCCTAAAGCATTCCCGGTCTTTGCGGTTTTGGTATCTTTGTTCTTTGTGGGTACTGCTGCAACTCTTGCGCTTGGCTGCGGATATTTTAAGAACAGCAATGCAGAAATCAAAAAAGAACTTGATATGTATGAGTACAGAGAAGATTTTGAGCGTGTTATTAAAGAATATCAGCAATGGATTGAACGTTATGCTAACACAATGAGCAGAACAAAAGTACAAAATATTAAAGATAAGTTGTTTGGACTTCAGATTAAATCTGCAGGAGAAATACTTTTAGGTGTTATAACAGCACCATTTTTAGCTTATGGTGTTTCGAATACGCTTGCGATGTGCTTCCCTGAAGCTGCAGGTTGGGTAAGAATTTCCGGTTTAAGATTAAGTCCGGTATTTCTGGTTTTGGCTACATTTTTAATTATCTTCGCATTTTTCTCATTCGTTAACGGATTCTTATGCAGTAAAAAAGTACAAGCATCTAATGTAATTAAAAACGATGGATTTAGCAACTATTTGCAGCATGGCGTTGAAATATACGGGCTGGAAGGTGTAAGAAAACTTGACAGAGATATGCGTCGCTCGTTTATTATAGGTTTGTGCATCATATTAATAGAGTTTTCAATGAATGCTTCTTATTTTATGGGTGAAATCGGTGGTGATTTAGGTGGCTTGCTCTTGAGTATGCTTGCAGCACTTGTGCCGACAGCTTTGTTGATTGCTGAAACCTATATGCTAAGCCAAACTCGTTTTGAAAATTTTGCTTGTGATGAACTAGTATCAAAATTAGGATAGTGATAAGGAGTAAAAGGGCAAATGAAGCTTCTTATTCAAATAATTGCGATACTTGTTGTTGTTTCAACACTTAGTATTTGTGCCATAAAGCCTGCAATGCATAAGACGGTTCTCGTATATAATTCGGACTATAAAATTGTTTCGAACGAAGAAATTAAGACTGAAAACAAGGAAATTCCTGTTATGGAAATGCCTGTTGCGCCAAAAGCTGAAACTATAAAAAAAGATGTACAGACATCTTCAATTCCAAAGACGCAAACAGTTGTTAAGCAAACTGTTCAAACTCCAAAACCTCATGCAAATGTTCAAACAGTGACGAAGGTTCAATCTCAACAAGCCGTGCAAAAGCCTGTAAAAACAGTGGTTAAACAAACTGTTAAGCAGCCTGATGTAAAAAAAGTTGAGCATGAAGTTATAAAACAGGAACCTAAGGTTGTGCAAACTCAAACACAAATTGCACCAAAGGTTTTAACACAGCAAGAAGAAGAAATTGCTTGGAATGTATGGCGTTCAAATTTACAGAACAAAATTATGCATGATGTAAAGCTCCCTGCAATTCCTAACGGAATTATTTTCAAATTTTCGTTTACGGTTGATAGAAATGGCAGAGTATCAAATGTACAAACATATGCAACAGGTTCTTATACTCCTTATGCCATACAGTATATTGCGCCTGTTATAAGAAGTTATCAAGGCAAAGATATTTTAAATTTCCCTGCCGGTTCAACAAGAATAACTACAAATGTTACGGGAGGCTGGAAAATATCAAATAATGAAAGATACAGTACACCACAGGATTATAATGATGTAGAAAAAATTAGAAGGTAATAAAAATGTATAAATGTACAGAGTGCGGAGCGGAATTTGAGAACAAACCTGATTATTGCGACTGCGGTAATGATGAGTTTGTTTTGACAGTTGAAGAAAAACCGGAAGTAAAAATTGCACCGGAAGCTGTGAAAATTAAAGAAAAACCAATGGAAAATATACAAAGTAAAAATGGAAGTGTATATTATAACAATGTAATTGCTCGTGAACCATACAAATTACCTGTAGCGCCGTATGCAATTATTGTATTTGTATTATGTATAATCTTTTCTTTGTTAGTTTTGTTTGTTTGGAAACCTGTTAAAGAAACAGCCGAAACAGTTTCTGAAATTATTGAAAAAGTTGAAAATAAATCAATTCCGTCAATAGATAAGTTATGGAAAAATCCTACGCCTCAGCCGATACAAACAGAGCCTGCTCAAACAGTTCAGAAGCAAGAGCCGGTAAAAAAAGTAGCAGTTGTTCCGCTTGTAAAAAAGCCTGTTCAGCAAAAAAATGTAACGGTTAATAAGCCGGTTGTTAAACAACAATCCAAACCTGCCGCAACAACAAACAAAACGCAGCAAAAACCGGCGGCAAATACTCAATCTGTAAATAAAGCCCAAGAGGATGCAAAGAAAGCACAGGAAGAAGCTGCAAAAAAAGCAGCAGCAGAAGCTGCTAAAAAAGCTCAGGAAGCGAAAGCAAAAGCCGAAGCGGAAGCATTGGCAGCGGCAGAACGGGCGAGAAAAAATGCACAGGCGAAACAGGAATTACATAGTTATAAAATAAATTTAAGAAATGCTATCGGTCAAAAAATAGATTTTACACGTGTAATAGGTGATGGTGACTGTGCTGTGACATTTAAAGTTGACTCTTCGGGCAGGCTTGTTAATAGAGCATTTGCAAAACAATCCTCCAATATTACTTTAAACAATGCGGTTTATAATGCTGTTATGGCAGTACCTTCCTTTAACCCGCCACCTTCTTTATATAACAATGAAACATTAAGATTAACAATTAAGTTTAACAACGGTAATTTTGCTATAACTCTTGAGTAGTTTATGCTAAACTAAAACTATGAAAAGCGGATTTGTAACAATTATAGGAAGACCTAATGTCGGAAAATCTACCCTTTTGAATCAGGTTTTGGGGCAGAAAATCGTTATTGCGACGGATAAAGCTCAGACGACAAGAAAGCGAATAAAAGGAATTTATACCGAAAAAAGAGGGCAAATCGTGTTTGTAGATACTCCGGGAGTTCACAGACCGCTTAATAAACTCGGCGAATTTTTAATGGATGAAGCGAAGTTTGCAATTCCTGATACCGATTTAATAATATTTCTTGTTGACGGTTCGGAACCTGCAGGGAAAGGGGATAAATGGATAGCCGAAAACCTTTTAAAATCTGCAAATTCACCAATAATACTTGTTATGAATAAAGTTGATAAAATTAAAAAGCAAGAAAAAGTTGAAGAAAATTTAATTACTTATAAGTTATTATTTAATGAAAATATTCCCGTAATAAGGATTTCCGCAAAAACAGGCAGAAACAAGGACACCCTTCTGGATAATATTTATAAAAAATTACCCGAAGGTGATTTGCTTTACCCCGAAGATGTAGTAACTGAGGAAAATATGCGTGATATCGCAGAAGAAATTGTAAGAGAGAAAATATTACTTAATACATCCGATGAAATTCCGCATTCAGTTGCGATAACTATTGATAAATACGAAGAAACAGATGAAATTGACAGAATTTATGCAACAATTTATTGTGAGCAAAAAAGTCAAAAAGGTATCTTGATAGGAAAAGGTGGAAATCTTTTAAAGAAAATCGGAACCGAAGCAAGACTTGAACTTGAAAAGATAACAGAAAAAAAAGTTTTTCTTTCGCTTGAGGTCAAAGTAGAAAAAGACTGGCGTAAAAAAGACCGAGTTTTGAAAAATTTCGGTTATGTAACGGAAAAATAGGGTTGAAATAATTATAAATACGTGTTAGAATTCTAGCACGAATACGTAAAAAGGAATAAAAATGACATTTTTAAGCAGACAGCATCATCATTTTCATCTGAACCCGAAGGGGCTCGGAGTTTTGCTGTTTCTCTTATAAACTCCATATAATCAGCTCTTTCGGGATATTTTAGAGAAATCTTAAAAGAGTTGACTTAAAGGAGAATTTTAAAATGTCTTTTGTAAATATAATATCTGCTGTGGGTAATAATTCGAGTATTTATCCTTTGCTTGTACGTGATTGCGGAATTGAAATTCCGACAAAGGTTGGAATGACTTATTCTCAAAATCTTAAAGATTCCAAAGAAATGGCAAACAACGCTATCAGAGAACGACTGATTGATGAATACGGAACCTCTGTAATTTGGCTGGGTGGAATTCCGCTGATTGATTGGATTTGTAATAAATTTATAAGGAAACTCGGTTATAATCCCTATATCAATCCGAAACTTTTTAATGACGGGAAGATTCAAAAAAATATTGAAAAATATAAAAATTTAGCATCAAAAGAGGTTGAAGAACTGAAAAAAGTATTCAATAACAAAAAAATATATGAAAGACTACTTGCGGGTAAATTTATATTATCAACAACGATACCTGTCGCTTTAATGGGATTCGTTCTGCCTAAGGCTAATTTTAAATTAACCGAAAAGTTGAGAGCAAAAAAATCAGAAAAGACATCAGCTGCAGCCGCCGGGAAAAATCCGAGTTTTAAAGGAATGTCCTCTGTGCTTGCAAATATGTCAACTGTCAACAAAATGGCAGTGACTGACGGAGGTTTAACGGTAGGCAGGGTCGCAACGGCGAGGAATAAGTACGAAAAAATGGAAATGGCATTTAAAATGTTAAGCATGATGTTTTTAAATTTTGTTGCACCGATTTGGATAGCTAAAGGGCTTGATAGTGCTTCAAATAAAATTTTCAATACCTCAGTAAACCTTGACCCTAAAATTCTTGCAGATAAAAACTTCATTGAAAAAGTTAAGAATGGCGGGATTAAACTTCCTAAAAATGATATTGAGGCGTTTTTGGAAAAATATCCAAATGAAACTTTTTCAAAATTTGCTGATAAGTATATTTTAAGAGGCAAATTGTATAAAAACGGAGGTTTAGATCCGAGAACATATATAGATGTGAAATCTCTTTCAGCTTTCAAATCAGAGCTAGATAAATTTCAAAATCAAGCTTTGAGAAGTCACAATGTTGAGGAATTTGCTAAAAAAGCACTTAGAATAAAATCCGCAAATATATTAGCAAATGTTGCATTAAGCAGTTTCTTGCTTGCAGTTTGTCTTCCTAAAATTACATTTATACTACGTAAAAAAATAACAGGTTCTGATGCGGAACCCGGTTTGGTTAAATAAACTTATTAAGAATATATAAGGATTCTGAAATTCTTTCAAATTTTATACTATACTTGAGGGGTAAAGTATTTGAATCGGAGGAGAAATATGTCAAACTTGATATTGGAAAAAACAAACATTCATCCGTCTGCGGTTATTCATCCGTCTGCTGAAATAGGTGAAGGTGTAATAATTGGACCTAATGTCGTCATTGGAGAAAATGTAAAAATAGGTAATGGCACAAGAATTATTGCAAATGCTTATATTGAATATACAGAAATTGGTGAAAATTGTACAATTTCACCATTTTCAACAATAGGTTCAGAACCTCAGGATTTGGGTTACAAAGGTGAACCGACAAGAGTTATTATAGGAAATGAAACTATTATAAAAGAAAATGTAACAATTCATAGAGGTGCTGCTTGCGGTGACTATACAACTAGAATTGGTAACAAATGCTTATTAATGGTTGGTTCGCATGTGGCTCATAACTGTGTGCTAGCTGATCAAGTTATACTCGCAAACCTTGTGACGCTGGGCGGTCACGTCCACGTCGGGTTTGGTGCATTTGTGGGCGGTATGAGCGTATTTCATCAAAATATAAGAATCGGAGATATGGCAATAATTAGCGGCTTTTCGGCTTCGAGACAAGATATTCTACCATACTCAAAGGGTGAAGGCAGACCGCCTGTTCCGAGAGGACTAAATGTTGTTGCGCTAAAACGCAGAGGTGTTTCTCAAGAAATTCGTAATAACATGAATCTTGCTTTTAAATATTTAATTTCAGAAGAGTACAATACTTCTCAAGCAATTGAAAAAATTAAAGCCGAGATTCCAATGAATGAATATATTGAGAACATGATTGAATTTATTCAGTCTTCAAAACGGGGTGTCCTACTAAAATCACATAAATCAGGCTATCAATCGTTAGATACTGCCGAGTTAGAATCTTAAAAACGCTGTGTTGAACTTTTTTGATTAGATGAGAAATTATTCAAAAATTTTTCATCTAATTTTTTGAATTTTATATAAGCAGCAAAATTAAAAAATGTTTTGCAATGGTAAAAGTCATACAACTCCTGCCTTATACATTTTCTATTTCCCCCGTATCCTTTAATATGCCTATTTTGATTTTTTTTGTAAAGATTTGTTAAATAAGCTTTTAAATCCAAAATGTCCTTATAATTTTGCTTTTAAGTGCTATCGAATTTTAAAATTAAATTTAATTTTTTTTTACAGGCAATTTTTGATTAGTCAAAAACTTAATATATACATAGGGGATAATTAAAAAAATAGGAGATTTGTTATTATGGTAGAACATGTAAAGTCGAATTTTGTAGTTAATATTTTGGATCATTTTAAGTGTTCCAATCCTGATAAAATGATTCCGCAAAATTTAGAGGATGCTGTCACACGGACGGAAGAACAATATGCTTTATTTGAAAGTGGCGCAGATGCAAAGTACAGGAAGTGGAAAGAATTTCGTTTAGGCTTGAGTTCTAATCTTAATTCAGAAGTTCATTTTGGATCTTCGCAAGAATTGAATGATACTATACATAACTATATGGATTGGCAAAAGCCGGCAGATGAACTTTTAACCGATGCTGAAAAAGCTCAATATACCATAGAGAATTTTGAAATGAACAAAAGGGCAAAACTTTCCGGATTTTTGGCTTACAGAAAGGAAAAAAATAATAAAGGATTTAAAAATATATTTAAAGACTTTGCTGAGTACAAAGCTAAAATAAACGAAGGAAGTTTTAAATATTTTCTGAAAAGTGAATACAAAGATGCTGCAAAAGACGTACTATCGCAGATGAAAGAGGCAAAAAGAGCTGCTGAAAACTTTAACATTGGTCTGGCAAGGGAAATTTCCGGAAAAATGAACGGATTTGAAGCAACTACTATAAATGAAGCTAAAAATCTTGAAAGATTTATATTTGGCGAATCCGGAGGTGTTAAGGCGGCAAAATGGGGCGGTAGAATCGCTGTAGCTGCTGTATTCGCCATGGGGCTACGCTGGGCTTATAAATTCTTTATAGCAGATGATACCCAAATAGAACGAAGTCCTATTCCTCAATTCGCTTCAGTAAATGATACAGCTAAAGATGTAAATGTTGAAAAAAAAGCTGCTGTTGAAATGGTTGCAGATACTGCTGTAAAACAGGATGAGGTTACGGATGCTCTTTATAAAAATACTGTTGTGACTGATAAAACTGAAAGTCAAGAGCCTGCAAAATTGGAGGATAAAGCACCAGCTGTGCAAGTTAAACCTAAGACGCAAGTTGCTGAAACAAAATCAGAATCCAAATCTGAACCTCAAGTAGCGGTGCAGAAAACTAAGCCGGAGGTACAATCGTCCAAAACTGAAGTTAATCAGCCGGCTAAAACTGCAACAATGACAGATTCTCTTTCAAAAGCTGAAAAGCGAGCCGCTTTCAATTTGGCTATAAGTAAAATAAAAGAATCTTTGTCTGCTGAAAATATCGAATGTGACAATTATACCGTTGTTAAAAATGATACATTATCAAGAATTGCTGTTGCGACGTTAAAGAATGAAGGAATCTCCAAGCCCAGCAGGAAACAAATAAATGAAAGGATTGCTTTAATAGCGTTATTAAATGAAATTGAAGATGTTAACGTATTGTGTGTTAAACAAACGCTTAAAATACCTAGCACAGAATTAACTGCATATATTGAAAATAATGAAGAATTTAGCAAATTAATATCTGAAATTGCAGCATTATTTGCATAATAATTGAATTTAAAATAAGAGTTTTACAAGATTTATCCACTTAATGGTGTACTTGTAAAACTCTTATTTTCGTGATAAAATTTACCCGTTGAAGAGAGAAGAGGTTATTCAGTGAGCGAAGGACATTGGATAGTAAATACGGTTATTGCCGGGCATCCTATGGCGTTTAATATGGATACGTTGTTTACAATGTGGGCAGCTATGCTGTTTCTTATTGTTGTGTCATTCCTTGCGACAAGAAACCTTTCAATTTTCCCAAACAAGTTACAGCTGGTGTTTGAAAAAATATTGGGATATTTCAAAGATTTAACAGATAATTTAATAGGCAGTGACGGCAAAAAACATTTTCCGCTCATTATGTCGCTCTTTTTATTCATTGTGACAGCAAATCTTATGGGTCAATTACCTTTGAAAATGGTGGAACTTAAGGCTGGTGAAATAGCTTCCCCCACCAATGATATCAATTTAACTGCGGCTTTGGCGATTATTGTTTTGGTATATTATGTATGTGCTGGCTTTATGAAGAAGGGGCATAAGTTTTTATTGCATGAATTTTCTTTCGTTGGCATAATATCTCTGCTGGTCGAATTATTAGATATGATTACACGGCCGTTAACGCTTGCACTACGACTATTTGGTAATATTTTAGCTGGAGAGATTCTTATAACGGCATTGCTTGGTATTTTTGCTTGGGTATTACCGTTACCAATGATGTTTTTTGAGGTTTTTGTAGCAGTTGTCCAGGCATTTGTGTTTTCAATGTTAACAACTGTTTATATCGCAACAGCAGTTAGTGAGGAACATTAGTTATAAATAAAAAAGGAGAAAATTATGGAAGATGTAAAAACAATTTCTGATTTAGCACAATTAGGTGCAGGTATTGCAATCGGCTTTGGTGCGGTTGGTCCTGGTATTGGTATCGGTGTAGCTGTTAAAGGTCTTATGGATGCTATGTCCAGACAACCCGAAATTGCAGGTAAAGCTTTTGTAAACTTTTTAATCGGTGCAGCTCTTGCTGAAGCTTGTGCTATTTATGCATTAGTTATTGCATTAAAGCTTTCAGGCATTATGGGTTAGTAAATGGCAGTTTTAAAATAGAATGCTGATGTGCAGTAATCTAAGGTATAGAACATGGACTTTAACGGAACATTTTTAGCAACAATAATAACATTCATTTTGTTCGTATTAGTTATGAACAAGATTTTGTATACTCCAATTTTAGGTATTATGGAAAAGCGCAAGAATTTTATTGATTCAAATTATAAAGATGCGCACGAAAATGATGAAAAATGTGAAGTTCTGTCAGAAGAAAGAGAAGCGGAACTGAACACGGCTAAAAATGATGCACGCATAAAGTATTTGAGTACTGTTGATGAGTTTAAACAAGAGCGTCAGGTAAAAATTGAATCAGCGCAGGATGCTGAAAGAGCGGAATTAGAACGCTCAAATGAAGAATTGGCACATCTCTCCGATGAGGTGAAAGACGGATTAAAAGGGTCAATGGCGAATTTGGCATCCGATATTGTTGAAAAGGTTATCGGATACAGAAGCGAAGTTCAGGGCTTTGACAGCAATATTGTAGATTCTGTTTTATGGGGTGGGGGTAAATAAGAATGGAAATATTTAACTCGTTTATTGATTATATCGCCCGCACAAACTTGTTTAACTTTATAATTTTTGCAAGTATTATTGTTTTTTTGGTTTGCAAATTAAATGTTAAATCGAAATTGGAAAATGCCGTTCTTGATGTGGACAATTCAATAAAAGAATCCGAAGAAACGAAAGTTGAATCTGAAAAGAAATTGAGCAGTATTGAAGAAAGTATGAATCACCTTTCTGAAGAAGTCGATTTAATACTTAAACAATCCGAAGATAATGCGAAACTTGTCGGCGAAAAGATTGCTGAAGATACAGACAAATCTCTGGTTGTTTTAAAAGAAAATACGCAAAAAGTAATTGAGTATAACAGCAATATTTTGAAAAATGATATAATACGCAGAGCTTCACTTGCGTCTGTCGAGGTTGCAAAAGCACATATTATTGAAGAACTTAAACATAATCCGGATTTGCATGAACATTTAATTGATGAAAGTGTAAATGCGCTAGAAGGAGCGGAAATCTAAATGGCAGAATCCATAAAAGATAAAAATAGTGAAATAGTTTCAAAGAGATGGGCAAAGGCTTTGATGGATTTGGTGTGTGAAGATTCTAATCTTTTAAAAGAAGACGTAATAAAAGATTTGCAATTTGTATCAGATACACTTAATTCATCGGAAGAATTAAGTACGGTTATATCAAATCCTTCAATATCTACGGAAGAAAAGCAGATTATAGTGTGCAAGCTGTTTCAGGATAAGATTTCAACTTTAGTTTATAATTTTATATTTGCACTGAATCTTAGGAAACGTCTGAATATTGTCAGTGATATTGTAGTGGAATTTGGGAAAGAACTTGATAAAATCAATAATCTAAAACATGTCAATATAACATCGGCAATTGAATTACAGGACGAGAAAAAAGAAAAAATTAAGGATCAGATAGCCTCAAAATTAAATTCAAATGTAGATGTTAACTGGGGTATTGATGAAGATATCATTGCGGGACTCGTTTTCAATATAGATGAAGTCGTTATTGATAACAGTATAAGACATAAATTGGAAGATATCAGTAAAATAATGATAAAGGGATAGATTGATAAATTCTAAAGGTTAAAGAGAAAAGAAATACTAATTTTAATATAAAGAAAGGGCAAAAATGGCAGTAATTAATCCTGATGAAATCAGTTCGATATTGAAAGAGAATATCAGAAATTATGAAGCAAAAGCTGAGATTTCCAACGTCGGATCGGTGCTTGAAGTAGGTGACGGTATTGCAAGAATCTACGGCTTAAGAAATGTTATGTCTAACGAATTGGTTGAATTTGAAGACGGTAAAGGAACCCTTGGTATAACACTAAACCTTGAAGAAGGTAATGTCGGTGTTGTAATTTTAGGTGAATATACTCATATTAAAGAAGGTATGGGGGTGAAGACAACGGGGCGGATAGCATCAGTTCCGGTTGGGGACTCACTTATAGGTAGAATTATTAATCCTACGGGGCGTCCGATAGACGGAAAAGGTGAAATTATAACTGATAAAACACGTCCAATAGAAAGAGTAGCACCCGGTATTGTTTCCAGAAAATCTGTACATCAACCGTTACAAACAGGACTTACTGCAATAGATGCTTTAACGCCAATAGGAAGAGGACAGAGAGAATTAATTATCGGGGACAGACAAACTGGTAAAACTGCTATTGCAATTGATACAATTCTTAATCAAAAAGGCGGAGATGTAATTTGTATCTATGTTGCAGTTGGTCAAAAGGCTTCCACTGTCGCTCAGTTGGCAAAAACTCTTGAAAAACATGGCGCAATGGATTATTCAATAATAGTTTCCGCTACAGCTAATGAGCCTGCTCCTTTGCAATATATAGCACCTTTCGCAGGTGTCGCTATCGCTGAAGAATTTATGGAACAAGGAAAACATGTTTTGATTGTGTATGACGATTTAACAAAACATGCTCAGGCATATCGTGCTATGAGTTTGCTTCTTAAAAGACCTCCGGGACGTGAAGCATATCCTGGCGATGTATTTTATTTACACTCACGTTTGCTTGAAAGGGCTGTTAAACTTAATGATGAGTTGGGCGGAGGGAGTATTACTGCACTTCCGATTATTGAAACACAAGCCGGTGACGTTTCTGCATATATTCCGACTAACGTAATTTCAATTACTGACGGTCAAATTTTCTTGGAAACATCCTTGTTTAATTCGGGTGTAAGACCGGCAATTAATGCAGGTATTTCTGTTTCACGTGTTGGTGGTGCCGCCCAAACGAAAGGTATCAAGCAGGTTGCAGGTAAGCTAAGACTTGACCTTGCTCAATTCAGGGAATTGGAAGCATTTGCGCAATTTGCATCTGATCTCGATGCTGCAACTAAGAAACAGTTGTTAAGAGGTCAAAAGCTTACTGAGGTTCTTAAACAGCCACAGTATAAACCATTAACTGTTGCACAACAAGTTACAGTATTGTTTGCAGCCAATGAAGGATATTTGGATGAAATTGATAATAAGAAAATTCCTGAGTTTAAAGCAGGTTGGTTTGAGCATTTTGAGGCTAAAATGCCTGAATTAAACAAAGCTTTGAATGAAGGTGCAAAACTTTCTGATGACGATATTAAAGCATTAAAAGAACAACTTGATGCATATGTAAAATCACTTTAAAGAAAGGAGATAAGTTAGTAAGAGTAAAGTTAATAAGTTAATAAGAATACTTTATAATTACTTATTTACTTATTTACCCATTCACTTATTTACTTTAATAGAAATGGCAAACCTAAAAGATATAAAAAACAGAATAACAAGTGTTCAGAACACTAAAAAGATAACCAAGGCAATGAAGATGGTCGCAGCAGCCAAGGTTAAAAAAGCAGAGAATACAGTAAAAGCGGCAAGACCGTTTTCTGATGAATTGGTTCAGCTTTGTCGCAAAATGGCTGCTACGGTTGGTGAATTCACAACCACAGGTTTAAAAGTGGAACGAGGTTTGGATAATTATCCGGCGCTTTTGACTAAACGGGAAGTTAAAACGGAAGGAATTCTCGTAATTACTTCTAACAAAGGTTTGGCAGGTGCTTATAATGCTAACATCATTAAGGCGGCTTTGGCAAGAGTAAAGAGTAATTCTGCAAATGGAATTAAGTCTGTCATATATCCTGTAGGGCAAAAGGCTATTTCATCTTTAAAACATAAGTCTGGTGAATTTGTGCTCAAAGACGGTTATATCAGTGTAGCAAACGAACCTACCGCAACAGGTGCAAATTTAATTGCGGAAGATATTGCAGAAGATTTTGTATCAGGGAATATTGATAAAATTGAAATCATTACAACGCATTTTAATAATATGATGTCGTATAACATTGTCAATTGGGAAGTTTTACCTGTCAAAGTCGTAAAAGCCGAAGAACATGAACTTGATCCGATTATGGAATATGAGCCGTCTGCAAGCGGTGTTTTACAGCAATTAGTTCCTATGTATATTACAAATTCTATATATCAGGCGCTTCTTGAGGCAAATGCAAGTGAACTGGCTTCCCGAATGACAGCAATGTCAGCTGCTTCGAATAATGCAGAAGAAATGATTAATACACTTACAATTGATTATAATAAAGCTCGTCAATGGGCTATTACTCAGGAACTCGTCGAAATTGTATCCGGTGCTGCAGCTATATAGCTGTTTAAGCTTATATAGGAAGTTCTGTTTCTGATGAATCGATTTCGATTGCATCGTATTTCATCAGTAGTGCAGAATGATTTTTAGATTCGATTTTGTTTCCGACTTTTGTTCCTATAAATCCTCCGGTAAGACCTGCTGTAACACCTATTATTGTTTTTAACGTGTTATTTTGAATTTTTCTTGTTAAAAAGTATGTCGGAATAATAAGCGTAATAATACCTGTCAGCATTAAACCGTTTGTAATCCAAGAAAATCTCTTTTGATATTTTTTATATTCGCTTTGAAAGCCGTCAACTTTATCTTGCGGTACTTTATAGTACCTGGGGGCATGGACGGTCGAATCAGTTTCAATTATTTTATAATTATTGTAATTATTTAAATCAGGGATATTAAGCGACATAGTAAATTCCTTTCGATGATATAAGTCATGTGAATAACGAAAATTGCTTAATTCATAGGCTTTAAATCCTCTAAAATATTTAAAAATTAATGATATTCAGAAAATTTCGTGTTTACATAACTTAATATTTTGCTTAAAAACTTTGGTTATTACATTATTTATATACGATTTATAAAATATTCTTAAAAGTAAATTATAATCCACTATACAGCGATAATACTTATTGTATTAAATTTTAATTCAAGCAGAATTGTAAAAAAATGTAAAGAAATTCTTGCATCATGCTGTATATTTTATGTTATTAATCTATAATAGTTCTATACAAGGGGCATGTGATAGTATATATTTTAAAAGGTTGCACGTCCGAGTTTTATAAGAAGATATTAGGGATTTATATTTAAGAAAGGGTTTAGGGGATATGGCTCTTACAATTAACACTAACGTAGCATCTTTGGTCGCTCAAAGGAACTTAAGCAATGCTACAAATGCTTTAAATACGGCAATAGAAAGATTAACTACAGGTTTTACTATTAATCACGCAGACGATAACGCTGCAGGATATTCAATTGCAAAAATGTGGGTTACACAGCTTGGTTCACTTGATGTTGCGGCTGATAATGCGTCTACAGGAGCTGATATGCTTACAACAGCTGAGGAAAACTATGCTTTATTAACAAACCATCTTCAGCGTATAAGAGATTTAACCGAGCAAGCTGCAAACGGAACTTACGGTTCACAATCATTGAAATCAATTCACGCAGAAATTGTTGCAAGGTTACAAGAAATTAACCGAATAGCAGCGAATGTTGAATTTAACGGAATTCAGCTAATGGATGGAACCGGCGTTAATGCGAACGGTTTAAATTTGCAGGTCGGTTTATATGCTAATGAAAATAGCAGAATTAATCTTTCGCAATCGTTGTTTAGCAGTGCGAATTTGACAGGTTTATTTACCGGTTTGGCAAGTAAGACTTCTGCCGGTGGAGTTGATCTCTCTACATTGATGGGTGCAGCTAAGAGCGGTGCGACAGTTGATGACCTCAAGGATAATGCTAATGGTAGTATTGAAGCTTTAGCAGCTGTATGCTCTGGGCTTAAGTATGTAGATGGAAAAATGGTATTGCAACAAACCGAAAATTATGAACCTATGCAAATGCTTGAATTCTTAGACTCTGCAATTAATGATATATCAAACAGAGTTACCAAAATTGGTGCGGCTCAAAATAGAATTACATCTGCCTTGGCTTCTTTGGATGTTCAGTCTCAGAACATTACTTCATCACTGTCAACTCTAAGGGATACTGATGTAGCAAGAGAGTCGTCAAATTACTTGCAAGCGCAGATCTTGCAGCAAGCTTCAGCAACCTTATTATCAACGGCTAATCAACTGCCGAGTGTTGCATTGAACTTGTTATAAAATATATAGATAAATTTGTTGTTGATTGGGATATGTACTTATATGTGGGATTGATTTTTTCAATCCCTTTTTATTTTTCAATGAAATATAGACTAAAAAATATACAACAAACACTATACAATTATAAGTTGGTTTATCAAATAACCTTTGTAAATATTTTTATTTAGGTTAAAAATTATTTTGTATAATCTCGTAATTCCGGGCGATTATAATCATACTGACCGAACAAATTATTTTTTCTGGTTTTCTTTATATCAATTTCATCAAAAAGTGATTGGTCATCCTTTTTGTTTGATTCATATACAGTGGCTTTTATAAATTTGGGATTATCACTCTCCGTAGTATTTATTTTGTTAAGGTTGCTTGCTTCATCATAGACTTGTTTGGCTTCAACCTCCAGTTTTGTTTTTTGCTTTTCGGCCTGTTTTTCGGCACGTCTTATTTTTGCATCATTATATTTTGTCTTTTGTTTATCCACAAAACTTGTTGTTTGTTCTTTCTTTTGGTTATAAATCTTATTATATTCTTTACCTAAATGACGATATTTTTTTGTAAATACGTTATCAATGTTTCCCATGTCGTAATCAATGATTTTTGATTCTGTCGTGAGAACATCCGCTGGCAAAATATTTACCTGAACATTTTGAGCAATTTGCGGGCAAACGTATCTTGAGTAGTCTTTTATTCTAGAAAGCTGTTCTGTTTGCGGCGAAGGTCCCCTCGTTATAATACGATTTTCCACCGTGCTTATTGTTTTATAATAAGTGTCTGCCCAGAGTTTTTGATTATTTTGTGAATCAATCAATACCGCATAAGTATTTATTTTGTATGCAGGGTCAATAACGCTTGCTCCCGGTATATTAAGAAAATCCCAAAAAGTTCTTCTTAAAATATAATTCTCGGCATCGATGGTTGATGTCAATAGAAGCACATATCTGTTATCGGTCTGTTTCGCAAGCTTTTTAATGGCATCATAATCTATGTTATAAGATGTTCTAAATCTAGCAAGCAAACTCTTTGCAGCGAGCATTGTTGACGGATTATTTTTTAATTTTGCTCGAACTTCGCTTACCGACTGTGATTTTATATTATCCGTAGTATTCAATATTGTGGAAATTTCATCAGCAAAAAATTCAGCAGACGAATCATAGATATAGGAATCTATTGCGACATTTTCTGTCACAACATTATCCGGAAGAATTAAAAGCTTATATTCATCCGCAAATGCAATGGGTGTCAAGAACATAGCACCCAAAACCACCACTGTTTTTAATAAATCTCTCACACCTTGATTATATCATAATTGGCAAGAATATGTAAAATATAAAATCATGTAATTTACCGAATTTGTTATTGTTTCATTAAAATTTATATATTATAATAGTTGGGAATGTCTAAGTTAGTAAGAAAAATTATACTTTATATAATAATTTTTTATATATTTTGGTTGGGGATTTTGCCGTTAATATTAACTAATATTGTGACCGTAGTATGCAAAAACCTTTCTTGTAATACAAATTATGAAATATTTATTGATAAACCCAGCTTTAAATTATATATTTCACCAATCATAAAGTTTCGCGCGCAAAAAATCCAAATCAAGGATAAAAGTTCCTCGGAAGAGTTAGTCTTCTCCGGGGTAAATACAAAAGCAAGAATATTGCCTATGTTATCCGGACAAATCCATGTTAACAGTTTTTTTGCGGATAATATATTTATCAAAAAAACCGTTCAGCCTGATGCAATTTTAAGTCGTAACTTTTTTGAAAATATTAAACAAACAAGATTTATATTAAATTCTATAAAGGTAAGTAATTTATCCGCAGTATTTTTGTCTTCAAATACTAACATTCCGATTACATATAGAGCTAAAGATATTAAGTTAGATAACAAAAATCGTTTTTTTAGCGTAACCGTTGATAGTAATTTAAAAATTGAAGGAATGGATTCAAAAATATTTGTAAATTTATATTTACCTAAAAATAATGATATTAATAAGTCAAATTTTGATATTGATATATCTAATCTTGATATAGAGCCTATTGGGGAATTCTTTAAAAACTTTTTGCCTAAAGATATAAGAACTTTTACAGGAAAGTTAAATGTTTTGGCGGATAAGGATGAACTTTTTGCGAAATTAAATGGTGTAAAAATTTTATACAGAGATAATGATGCTTCAATAGTATTACCGGAAAATTTAACAGTAAAGTCTGAGTTTCAGATAAGTAGTGATTCAATTTATATAAAGAGAGCAGAACTAAATTCGGCAAATATTAGTCTTTTGCTTAGTGGAATAGTAAAAAATTACTTAGGAAAAACTATGCCGATTGTTGATATAAAGGCAATAATTAATCATTCAAAAGTTGAAGATTTTATAAGCATGATTCCACCTTTTAGAGTGGAAGAATTTGACGGGTATAAATTAAAAAAATATAGATTTTATGGTGATGTGCTGGGCAACTTAAATATAGCCGGACGTTTCCCTGAACCAAATGTATCAGGAAATTTATATATTGATAACGGAATTCTTATAAAACCTATACCAAATACTACAAAAGGTGCAACAATAAAAATTAAATTAACGGGCAGGCATGCAAATTATAATGTTTTTGTACCTGCAGGAAATGGTCAAAATGTCCGTGTAAAAGGTGTTCAAGAGCTGTATAACGTTAAATATGGTGATTTAACAGTAAAGAGTACCTCTAATGTTGATTTACATTCTGCAGAAGAAGTAGTTAATCCCTTGCATGAAATATTTAATTTTGTTGTAGGTCCGCTTCCGATACTTGATGTGTATGGGACAGGTAATATTGATTTAACAGTAAAAGGTAATCGTTCAAATCCGCATGCCTGGGGCATTATAAATTTTTATGACACTCAGGTAAATTTCACTGAGATGCCTGATTTAATCTTGGAGAAAGCTCACGCAGTACTTGAGTTTAATGATTTAAACGCAATGTTTAAAACACTAAAAGGGCAAGTTAATGGTAAAGATTTTAAGATTTCCGGGAAATGTGATTTTAGTGGCAAATTTGATTTTGACGTACTTTCGGAAAATCAACCGGCAGAAAATTTGTATAAAGCTATTACCACATCGTCTATGATAGATGATGTAAAGAAAATAATTCCAAAATTTAATAAAATTTCAGGCACTGCAGATCTTAAGTTAAAAATTTTTGGTAATGTTAAGTATATTGAGGATTTGGTATTTAATAAAAATGCGTTTGCAAAGGGTGAAATAAGTCTAAAAGATAATAATATTTGGTATCAGAATATAAATATCAGTAAGTTGAATTCTGTTATAAAGGTTGATGGAACATCTTTGGCTTCGTCAGTTGATGCCTTTATCGGAGAGTTACCTTTTAAAACTGTTTTTAAAGTAAAAAATAATGTTGCTGATCTGGTGTTAGATTCGCCGAAATTTAATTTAAATACCCTTATAGAGGATGAAAATCTGAGAAATTCAAATTATCTTCCATTTGTTTCGGCCAAACTAAAGTACAGAGGTGATATAAATAACATAGAATATGATAAAATCAATTTGAATTCAAAAATATATGTCCAAAATTCAAACGGACTATTTGATTTTAAGACAGGTGAAATATCTCTTATAAATAATAAGTTATCAATTAAGAATTTGGATTTTTATATTAAGGATAAAACAAATAATATAAAAGCCGATTTGCAAGTAGAAGATATTGTTTCAAAATCACCTATTCTTGACGGAAATCTTAAAATTAAAATATCTGACTTAAAAATATTGAATGAAATTTTTGGGAAGAAAATACTTCCGAAAGAAATCAATAACTATCTAAAAGATTATGAATTTGAAAATGGCGGAATAAACACAAATATAAAAATTAGTGATAACCGTTTAAATTCTGAAATTAATCTTGCAGGAATTAAATTTACATACCTGCCCTTTGAATTGCCAATTGAGGTATTAAACGGAAATTTAGACATAAGAAATAATGATATAAGGTTGAATAAAATCAATATTTTGGCGGATAATATGCCCATATTACTTGACGGTACTATTAAAGATATAACCGGTAGGAAAATGTTTGATATATATATAAATTCAAAACCCAAACAGGATTTTGTTGATAAATTTATAAATAAAAATACTATATACCCGCTAAAAATCAAAGGAGATATAGTATATAGCGGTTCTGTTAAAGGAGTGTCTTCAAGTTATGATTTAAAATCTAATATTAATATGAATAAAGATTCTACGATTTATTATTACGGTGCAACCGTTGGAGATCTGGAAAATGCTATTTTGCTCAATCTTGATTCAAAAATTAATAATAAAAGGGAAATAAGAATCAAAGAGTTTTTGTATGATAAGTTAATAGATTCTCAAAATGGGAAGAAAACCCGATTGAACATGTTAAAAGTTAAAGGCGGAATTAACCTTTTAAATGATGATATCGAGTTTAAAGATTTATACATAAAAACTTCTAACCCTACAGATGCCAGAATATTTAATCTTATATTCGGAAGACCTCATATCAAACAAGGTCAGTTTACTTCTGATTTAAGACTGCGCGGCAGATTATCAAATCCTAAAATTTTGGGAGATTTTCATATTGTAGAAACCGATATACCGTTTTTTGACATAATAATGAAAAATATTGAATTTATATTTAAAGATAAAGTTTTAGAAATTTCTTCCAAAGGTGAAATTTTTGGTAATGATGTTTCAGCTGTGGCCACATTAAAAAATGAAATGAGAAAACCGTATCATATAATTAGAGCAGAAATTATAACAAAAGATATGAACTTGAATCGTGTTGTTGAAAAATTAAAATCTACAGAGATTGAATCTGTTCAAACACAAGAGAACGCAGGATTCTTTGATATAAATTCTCTTATTATTAACAGTTTAAAACTGAAAGCCGAAAATATTGTATTGAGAAATATTCATGCGAAGAATTTTGAAGCTGAGACGAGTTTAAATCCGGATAGAATTTTTGAAATGAAAAACTTTGTTTTCAATATTGCACAAGGCGGTGTTAAAGGTAAATATAGCTATAATCTCGGTAATAACGATATTAAACTTAATATGAGCGCGGATAAAATCAGCGCAAATGATATTACTTGGGCAATATTTGATTTACAAAATCAGATATATGGAGATATGACAGGTAATGTCAATCTATCTTGTAATGGTGACAGCTTTGAGAAATGCCTGCAAACTTTAAATGGTTTAGCAAAATTCAATGTAAAGGACGGAAGAATGCCTAAACTAGGTTCTCTGGAATATTTGCTGAAAGCGGGTAATTTGGTTAAAAGCGGAATTACAGGGTTATCAATCAACGGAGTCATTGATTTGATATCACCAATGAAAACGGGTGAGTTCTCAGATATATTTGGTTTTATAAATATAAAAGACGGAGTAGCTAACGATATTGAAATTACAACGCAAGGTAAAGACTTAAGTTTGTTTATCGGTGGAACTTACAATTTTGCTACATCTAATGCAGATATGGAAGTTTTAGGGCTGTTATCCAGAAAGATTTCAACGATGTTTGGCCCGATTGGAAATATTTCAGTTAACACGTTGTTTAATTTAATTCCGGGTGTTGATTTATCAAAAGACGGTAGTGTCATTGAAAAGATTAATAGAATTCCGGGGATAGAGATAACTGATAAGGCTCATAGAAAATTTATTGCAATTATTAAAGGAAATATTAATGGTGATAATTATGTAACCAGTTTTAAGTGGATTAATTAGGATGAATTATGAAAGAATATATTATAATAAGTGATTTTGACGGTACAATAACACGCGAAGACGGGCTTTATGCTTTCATTGAAAAATATGCGGAAGGGGATTGGAAGTCGATTGAACAAGCTTGGGCAGAGGGTAATATTAGTTCAAAGGAATGCTTGATTGAAGAATTTAAACTTGTACCAAATATATCGGAAGAATTGATTTCGAGTTTTGTCAAAACAATAGAAATAGATGTGACGTTCAAGTCTTTTTTTAATAAAATTCAAAAAAAAGGTATTGATTTTTGTGTGGTAAGTGACGGTATTGATTATTTTATAAACAAAATACTTGAGCAGTATGATTTACGTGGTTTAAAAATTATTTCTAATCACGGGGTATTTAGAGGTGAGAGTTTTGAACTGACATTTCCAAATGATTTTGCTGCCTGTAAAAATAATGCCGGAACTTGCAAGTGTAAAATTATTGAAGATTTAAGAAAAGAATACAGCAAAATAATTTATATAGGGGATGGGGTTTCTGACTATTGTGTAGCGGATAAAGCTGATATACTTTATGCAAAACTAAGACTTGCAGATTATTGCAGTGACAAAAACATAAAATTTATTCCATATAGCTCATTCGCGGATATAAAATTATAGGAGTTTTGGGGGCAGTGCATTTATATCTTTGCTTCTTCGACTTTTTGTTTAAAGATTTTGATATATTTTAAATATAATTCAGCCATATGCTCAAACTCTTTATCGGGAATATCTTCCATAAATTTATTTTCAAAATCAATTAACGGGATTATGTTTTCCTCAATATATTTTTGTCCGTTTTGTGTAAAATATATGTGCATATTAGGATATTTACCGGCTCTCAATTCAATAAGACCGTCACGTTCAAATTTTTTGATGGTAGTATTGATAGTTTTTTTGCTGATATAACTGGCACTTGAAATATCTTTTTGCAGACAGCCTTCTCCAAGTTCTAAAATAGCAAAAAGTATAGCATAATCGCTATCTGAAAGATTCTTGCTTTGCAAAAGCATCTGATAAGCATTATCTATATTGCAGAGCATATTATTCAACGATTTTACTTTTTGGCTAATATTTATGTTCATATAGTTATGATATCATAAAATTTAAAAATATATGATAAAATGACACAGTTTTAATAATTTAAGTATATTTATAATAATTAACAAGTTTGATGTTATAATAACGCTAAATAGTAATGATGTTGTGTATACGTAAAACTTTTGTAAATTTTTGTAAATTTTGAAATAAACATAAATTACCTTGTTGACACTTATTTTTGTTTGTTTTACGATTATCCTGCTAGATAGCCGAATGAGGTCGTTGTGTGCTGATTCGCCCAGCGAAACCAATTTTAGATAATTAGCGAATGGAAATACAAAAATAAAGGAATGAAAAATGGCAA